>Ga0315543_1001124_pt1 | contig 29890 bp, 30 predicted proteins | sample SalMarSW160210MG_2_FD_203098 | JGI IMG/M metagenome (GOLD analysis project Ga0315543, IMG submission 203098) | Salt marsh sediment microbial communities from the Plum Island Ecosystem LTER, Massachusetts, United States - Salt Marsh Sediment SW1601-210 ... | reverse complement strand
AAAAACATGGCCGAAATCACCAGACAGGCGGATATCTTGGTTGCCGCAATGGGCTCTCCGGAAGTTATTAAAGCAGATATGGTAAAAGAGGGGGTAGTCGTTATCGATGTAGGTGTAAACCGGGTGGGATGGAAACCCAGCAAGCTGGATCCCAGCAAGCAGGTCGCTGACCTCAGGGGGGATGTAGAGTTCGAGACGGTCAAAGAGAAAGCCAGCGCTATTACCCCGGTGCCCGGAGGGGTTGGCCCCATGACTATCACCATGCTGATGGTCAATACAGTAGTAGCAGCCGAGCGCAGGGCTGAGCGTATGCGAAAATAATAGATTAATAAACGACAAAGGAGGTTACCGTGGCTTATGATGCGACAAAACTGAAAGATTGGCAGATTGCGGAAGCTGCCGAAGAAAACATGCCGACCCCTGATGAGTGGCGGGAAAAATTGAACTTGCAGAAGGATGAGATTATTCCTTTCGGGAAACTATGCAGGCTCGATTTCATGAAGATTATCGAGCGCCTCAAGAGCAGGCCGGATGGTAAGTACATCGAGGTAACTGCTATAACTCCCACACCGCTGGGAGAGGGGAAAACAACTACTTTGATGGGCATCTTGGAAGGCATGGGCAAGCGAGGTTGGAATGTAGGTGGTTGTATACGTCAGCCCTCCGGTGGTCCGACTATGAATATCAAGGGTACTGCTGCCGGGGGAGGCAATGCGCTGCTGATTCCTATGACTGAATTCTCCATGGGTCTTACTGGTGACATCAACGACTTAATGAACGCTCATAACCTGGCCATGGTGGCACTTACTGCGAGGATGCAGCATGAGCGTAATTACAGCGACGAGGAGCTAGCCAAGCGCACAAGGATGCGCCGCCTGAATGTTGACCCTACCAGAGTAGAGATGGGCTGGATCCTGGATTTCTGCGCCCAGAGCCTCAGGAACATCGTCATAGGGCTTGGCGGTCGTATGGACGGCTACACAATGCAGTCCAAGTTTGGCATTGCCGTGAGCTCTGAGCTTATGGCTATGCTGTCAATTGTCACAGACCTGGCAGACCTGCGTAAAAGAATGGATGAAATCACCGTAGCCTTTGATAGGGAGGGCAAAGTTATTACCACCAAAGATCTTGAGGTGGGAGGCGCCATGACCGCCTGGATGCGCAATACGATCAATCCCACCTTAATGTGCACCGTAGAGTATCAGCCCTGTATGGTGCATGCCGGTCCCTTTGCCAACATCGCTGTGGGGCAATCCTCCATCATCGCCGACCGCATCGGGCTGAAGATGTTTGATTATCATGTTACCGAGAGCGGCTTCGCCGCGGACATCGGCTTCGAGAAGTTCTGGAATGTCAAGTGTCGCTTTAGTGGTCTCAAGCCTCACGTGTCGGTACTCACCTCCACTATTCGGGCACTGAAGATGCATGGTGGCGGTCCCAAGGTGGTGGCTGGTCTGCCCTTGCCCGAGTCCTACACCAAGGAAGATCTGGGACTCCTGGAGAAGGGCATTGCTAACATGCTGCATCACATCAACACCATCAGGACAGCAGGCATCAACCCTGTGGTGTGCATCAATAGCTTCCACACCGATACCAAGGCAGAGATCGCTATGGTGCGCAAGGCAGCCGAGGCAGCCGGGGCACGCTGTGCGCTCAGCGAACACTGGCTCAAGGGCGGTGACGGTGCCCTGGAGCTTGCCGATGCAGTTAAGGAAGCCTGTGAAGAGAAGAACGACTTCAAATTCCTTTACCCTATGGAAATGAAGCTGCGGGAGCGGGTGGACAAGATTGCCAAAGTGGTCTATGGAGCTGATGGCGTGTCATGGAGCGCGGATGCTGAGGCTAAGGCCAAGAGATTTGAGAGCGACCCCAAGTACAATGAATACGCCACCATGATGGTGAAGACCCACTTGAGCCTGACACATGACCCGGCCATTAAGGGTACCCCTAAAGGATGGACCCTGCCAATTCGCGACGTGTTGATTTATTCTGGGGCGAAGTTCCTCTGCCCCTGCGCCGGGACAATCAGCCTGATGCCCGGCACCAGCTCAGATCCAGCGTTCAGAAGAGTAGATGTTGATACGAAGACAGGCAAGGTACAAGGGCTCTTCTAAAGGGTGATAGCCTGGTCTGGGAAGATGACTTCTACCCTAAAATTTCCTCTCCCTTGGGGGAGAGAATAAGGGGGAGGGTACTGGCCAAAGTTGAAAGCGTTTCTTTGACGATTGATGGTAAGACAATAAGAGCTGCTCCAGGTGAAAAGGTCCTGTGGGCAGCTCTTGATAATGACATCTACGTACCCAATCTTTGCGCCATTCGGGAAAAGAGCGAGCCTTTTGCCTCTTGCCGTCTTTGTTTTGTGGAGATAGAAGGTAAAGATATGCCAGTTACAGCCTGTACTACGCCTGTGGCAGAAGGAATGGTGGTTAATACCAAAGGGTCAAAGGCACTGAGGCTAGCCCGCACCGCTTTGGAATTACTCCTGGCTAGCCAGCCTGTGGATTGCGCCCATTGTCCAAAAACCGGTTCTTGCGAGCTTCAGAGGATAGCTAAGCATCTCGGCGTGAAGCTCAAAACAAAAAGGTTCAAGAAAATCCTGCCCGAGCTCCCCATAGATTCTAGCAGTCCCTTGTACATTTACGACCCTAATAAGTGTGTGCTCTGCGGCAGATGCGTTTGGGTATGCCAGGAAAAACTGGGCAAAGGAATCATTGGTTTTGCTTACCGTGGCTTCCGGAGGATGGTCACCACTTTTGGAGATGAGCCTATGGGTAGATCCCATTGTCAGGATTGTAGCGAGTGTGTCTCCGTCTGTCCTGTTGCTGCTCTGGTCTTCCGTAAGGAGCTATGAGCCGTAGCGTCACCAAGAACATAAAGCAGAGTCCATTAGTCAGGCTCGGACTCGATTGAAGACGAGAAAGCTTAATCTAGCCTTTCCTTGGGAAAAGGTCTAGTGGAACCGTGCCTAACACAAAATAATGGACACTCTGCCGTCTTACAGATAGGGCAATAACTGATGGAGAAACCAGCCTTGAGGCAGCTATGTTTACGCTATTCTATAACAGGCTCGTTTTTCACCAGCTCTAAAAGGAGCCGAGGACAGAATCGGCGAAAGGTTCCCAGGCACGCCGCTCCTCATCGTACGGAGCTTCTACCAGTATGCATTGTTTCCCCAAGACCATGGTCTCTCGCCGCTCATCATAGAGTTCCCACTTACCCATGCTCTCACAACTGGGGTTCCCATGACGGGCAAAACCCGCCCAGGCATCTTGGATTTTCCTGGACAGCGCCCGGGCTTCCTCACCAGAACCAGTAAAATTGTCATCCAGAGTCCCGAACACAAACCCTAGCTCCAGTGCATGGCAAGAACCAAGAATTCCGTTCATTACTGGTGAAACCCAGTCGAACAGATACATGTAAGTCGGCTGTTGACGCTGATAATGTGCCTCGGCAAGCCGGATCGCCGGCAGGCGAAAAATCCTGTCCGATTGGATAGCAGTAAGTAATTCAGCAGGGGTGACCGGAAGGTTGCGCTGGCTACGAGCCTGGCGGTAGGCTTCTACCAGGCCCTTCGCATCCCCACCCGGAATGAGATGCTGGCAACGACGCAGCAGTCCAGCCTCGTCCAGGTTGGGAAGATCTTTATCCAAAATGGCAAAAAGCTTCCATTCATCACGGTTGGTGCCGATTAGGACCGCAACATCATCTGCTGAGCCGCCAGCAATAGCGTGGATCGGCAATTTTGGAATCACATTGCCATCAACCACAGGTCTGAGAGGCAAGTCACCTATAGCCAGTTTCGGGTCACGCGCTCTAGCCATAAACTCCACCTGAGCATTGAGTATCTGCTGCTCGGTAAGCGACCGCAATTTGTTAGCATCGGTCGGCTTTATACCTAAAATGTTAAGAAAGATAGTCACCACTTTCTCAGCCTGCTCCAGTGAGTTCACATGATGAGCCGCCCCGCTTTCGAGGATAGCTCTGTGAAAGAGCCCGCGCGCCTTGGGCATCGCCAGTAACATCCCCACGCTCATAGCCCCAGCGGACTCGCCGAAGATGGTCACATTATCCGGGTTCCCGCCGAAGCGCGAGATGTTATCTCGCACCCACTCTAGCGCCAAGACCTGGTCAAGCAGTCCCTCATTTCCTGTAGCCTGTATCTTGCCTTTTGTGACCTCATTTAGATTAAGAAATCCCAATGCGCCCAGTCGATAATTAATAGTCACTACCACCACATCACCGCGTGTAGACAAGGTCCGCCCATTGTAGACCACCCACGAGCCGGCACCAGTGGTGAAGCCGCCGCCATGGACCCAGACCATAACCGGGCGCTTAGCACCATCCAGCCTGGGAGTCCAGATATTGAGGTAAAGGCAGTCTTCGTTTTGTGGCACTTTCTCCGGTGGTGCCAGAAATGGGATCTCCATAGGCACCTGGGGAGCGTTGGGGGCAAACTCCTTTGCTGGTCTAACTCCGCCCCAAGGTTCGGGAGACCTAGGCGGCAACCAGCGGCGCCCGCCTACCGGCGGTGCCGCATAAGGTACACCACAGAATTTATATAAACCCTTTCTGAAAACACCTTCGATTTTGCCTGAGCTAGTCTCGACAATTGCTGTTGTAGCTTCAACCACGGCTTCCTCCTTGCCTAAAGATAGACTGAATTATAGTAGCTTTTACCACCACCGTCAATCAGCCCCAAAATAGACACCTGGCTAAACATCACGGCTTTACTGCGCTTTCTTGTTATTCTGAACCGTTCACCCCTCGTCATTGCGAGCGAAACGTGGCAATCTCAAGAGATTACTTCGGCGAGTTTCTTCGCTTGCGCTCGCAACATCTAGCAATGATACTTGGTAATTAGTAATCAGTCTCGGTTAATAGCTTCGCTTAGCAGGCAGTTTATACTCAGTTTTGGCAAGTTTGGCATTTTGGGGATGTTTTGGAATGTGGAAACGGACACTTCAATCACGAGTATCTCTATAGTTCTTGTGCCGGGCAGAGATTGCCCTCTTGGTCATATGATCGGAGATTGCATATTTTTGTCTTTTCCATTATAAGTACTACATATGACTGCTATTTTGCGGGTAAGAAATCTGACTAAACTATATAACAACTTCACGGCGGTAAATGGCATTTCTTTCGAAATAAGAGAAGGTGAGGTTGTCAGCCTGCTAGGGCCCAATGGAGCCGGAAAGACCACAACTATCCAGATGCTTCTCACCCTTATTGCTCCCACCAAGGGAGATATTGAAATTTTTGGGAAAAATCTTGAAGACCATCGAGAAGAACTGCTTTCTATAACGAACTTCACTGCTCCTTATTCTCTTTTACCCTACAATCTTACTCCCAAGGAAGGTCTAACTGTGTTTTCACTTCTTTATGGGGTTCGGGATTATAAAGAGAAGGTGAAATTTCTCCTTGATGAATTTGATCTTGCCGGGCTGGTTAATAAAAAGATTGGTCAACTTTCTTCGGGCGAGCAGATGCGTCTCGGTATAGCTAAGGCGTTTGTTAATAATCCTAAACTTCTTTTACTTGATGAACCCACTGCCTCTGCTGATCCCTCCATCGCCAGAGAGCTCAGGGCAAAAATCTTGAGGCTCATGCAGGAATCAGGCGGTGCTGTTCTCTGGACCTCCCACAATATGCGCGAAATAGAGACAGTATCGGATAGAATTATTTTCCTTTCTCGAGGACAGATTGTAGCTGACGATACTCCCCAAAACCTTAAGAAACGCTTTGGGCAAGAAGATTTAGAAGAAATTTTTATCACTATTGCCAGAGAACCACTCAGTAAATCATTATGAACTCCTTACATGTACTAGGAATATTTTACCGGAACATAATCCTCATCCGACGAAGCGTCCCTAAACTATTCGCGCTTTTTGGTTTTATTACCGTCGAATTATTTCTCTGGGGATTTATTACTCTCTGGGTGCAAACTCTTGCTCCGGGCGATGCCGGATATGATTTCATATTGCTTATCCTCAGCGCCTTTATCTTCTGGTCCATGTTCGAGCTCTCTCAACGATCTTTTAGCGTTTCTTTTTTAGAAGAAGTCTGGTCGCGCAATGTCATCAATCTTTTTGCCTCTCCTGTGAAGATGAGCGAACTGGTTCTGGGATTTGTCCTAGTGGGTGTTGCTCAGAATTTATTGGCTTTCTTTTACATTACCCCTCTGGCTTATTTGCTCTACGCTCTCAACATCTGGAACCTGGGGCTTTACATTATTCCCTTTTTTATGAACGTTCTTGTTTTCGGCTGGGTGCTCGGCATGGTGACCATCGGGCTGGTTGTCCGTTTCGGACCGTCAGCGGACATTTTGGCTTTTTTCATTCCCTTTCTGCTGCTGCCTTTCTCCGCAGTCTTTTATCCCATATCTATATTTCCTCCTTTATTACAAAAATTCACCTTCGTCCTGCCAACTAGGCATATGTTTGAAGGTATGCGCACAGCTATAATCGAGGGAGTAATTCCTCTGGATAGTGTGTTTTGGGCAAGCACTCTAAACTTAATTTGTGCTCTTCTGGGATTTCTCTTTTTCTACTGGATGCTTCGCCTTGCTCGAATCAAGGGATACCTCAGCCGCTTAGTCCAGGATTAAACTTGCACCTCCATCTCGTGTGGCAGCGGAGGATCTCGTTGGAGAATGTTACCAGAAGCCACAGTATGGCGGGAGCGTCGGGAAACTCCGATTTCATCGGGCTTTTCCCTGGGGGTGATTGCCCGTCAGGGAAAATCCTGGGGAAATTTCAGTTCCTGGTCACGCTGCCCAACATTAACTGAGCTTGCGTAGTTCGGCTCTTAGTACCTTGCCTAATAAGTTCTTGGGCAGGGATTCTACAAATTGCACCTTTTTCGGCCGTTTAAAGGTGGGCAAGCGGTCCTTGCAGAAGGCAACTAATTCCTCTTCATTTACATATTCGCCAGACTTCACGACTACGAAAGCCTTTATTTCCTCCCCATATACAGCATCCGGTATGCCTATGACACCTGCTTCTGCGACTGCTGAGTGTTGTAACAGAAGCTCCTCGACCTCCGCCGGTGATACGTTTTCTCCACCTCTGATAATGATATCCTTCTTACGAGCGGTAATGTAGAAGTAGCCATCCTCGTCCATATAACCTATGTCGCCCGTATAAAGCCAGCCGTCTTTGATGGTCTCGGCTGTTTCCTCAGGCAAGTTCCAGTAACCTTTCATCAATGTAGGTCCCTTCACTACTATTTCGCCTTGCTGGCCTGGTGGAAGCTCTTGACCTTTCTCGTCGAAAACTTTCATGGTGTTGCATTTCAGCAGGCACTTACCAATCGAGCCATACTTGGGTGGAAGGTCAGCTGGTTGCCCTGTAGTGGTGGCTCCTGATTCGGTTAGACCCCACCCCTCTCGAATATCCACTCCCACCTTTTCTTTCCACTTTAAGGCTACTTCCAAGGGCAGTGGCGCAGCCCCACAAACACACTCCTCAAGCGAACTCAAATCGTATTTGTCCAGCTCAGGGAAATCTAATATCTGGATGTACATGGTAGGCACTGCTGCCATTTGAGTAACCCGGAATGACTGAATGGCTTTCAGTGCCTCCTCGACATTCCACCACGGTAGCACAACTGCTTTTCCACCTATGAAGTTACCAGTATTACTCAAGGCAATGCCATAGGAGTGTGATAGAGGGAGCACTGCCAGGCTGACCATCGCTCGATTTACACCGGAAACTTGTTGAGTGACTTCATTGAATTGGAGTGTTTCGGGATTAAACGCACGGCTGTGTAATTGCAGAGTCAGGGAGCGGTGAACCAGAACGTATTCGTACAAGGAAAGGGCGTTGATATAAAGTGAGTAATGCGTATGCATCACCCCTTTGGGCGGTCCTGTGGTGCCGGCAGTGTATACTAAAGCGGCAACATCGTCATTATCGGTCTCTTCAATCGTCAGTTGCGCGGAACTTGTTGGCATAATATTACGATATGAGATAGTGCCCGGAACGTCATCCCGGTCTGTGACGAGTATATGCTGCAAATTGGGGGCTTGTTTCTGTGCCTCCAGTATCCGGCCCAGGAAATCTGAGCTGGTGAGGATAGCTTGGGCTCCGCAGTCGCTGTATATATATGCGGCCTGGTCAGGCCGCAGCAGGGGGTTCAAGGGAACGACAACGGCGCCTATCTTGTATATTGCGGGGAAAGCGGAAAACACCGGTGGACTGTTAGGTAACTGGACCACCACTCGGTCTCCTTTGTTTATACCAAGTCCTTTGAGCGCATTCCCCAATCGGTTGCTGTTGTGATTTGTCTCAACATTTGTGTACCATCTCCCTTCGAAATAAACGCTTTCATATTCGCCGAACCTTTTGATGTTATCCTCTATTCCTTTGCCAATGTTCATAATACACCTCCTGTTCAAGTCAGCACTGCGCTATGATTTGGTGGTAAGTGAGTTTTAACCTCGATTGCTTTTGAGTTGATAGTATAATTCTGGCAATGGGCTGTCAAGGATTGTACTGTATGCTTGCTCTAATCTGGATTTTTCAATATACTGACGAAGGATAACCGTAATTGAAATGAATAGGTGAATAACCACTCTCATTGGCAGGCAGTTATAGCTATTGGCGGCGGTGCCATTTCTGGAGAATAATGTTGACAGGCTGATAGAACTGGAGCCCGGAGCTGCTTACCCGAGCTACTGCCCGTAGCGCTGCTATCAAGGCTCAGGTCGTCAGCCAGGATGAAAAAGAAAGGTAAGGGAAACGTACTATCTTAAATTAGGGGCATACCATCGCGCTCGGGACATCTAGCAATGACACTTGGTAATTACTAATCAGTCTCGGTAAATAGCTTCGCTTAGCAGGCAATTCACACTCAATTTTGACAAGTTTGGCACTTCTGAGGTACTTTATTCCTATCAGAGTTATAGAAGAGCTGAGGCAATAATGGGTCAAAAGAAGGCAGCAATTCAGCGAACTGGGGAAAATACGAGTTTAGACATGAACTTGCAGGATGTGATGGACGGCATAGAAGATAAGCTCTTTGTTATCGATAGGGAATACCGTGTCAACTTTGCCAATTTAGCTATGAAGCAGAGCTTACCGGAAAACAGACAATTCATTGGCAAGCGATGCTACGAAGTCTTTGAGGGCAGGAACAATCCCTGTAGCTTCCCCTTGTGGAAATGTCCCCTTACGAAAGTGCTCCAGAGCGGCGACCCAGCCATGATTATTTCTCCTGACCACGCCCTCAACGCAGGGACAGTGTCTAACAGGTACGTTAGGATCACCCTTTATCCGCTTAAGAATAACCAAGGCAGTATCAATGCGATTGCCGAACTGAGAAAAGATGTTACCGCAGAGAGAGAGCTGGAGAATCAAATTCTGAGACGTCATCACCACCTCCATGCCTTGAACCATATTTCAAGTGCCACCAGCGGATTGTGGAACTTAGATGCCATTCTGAACATAGCCCTGGACACTGTGCTGGAAATCATCAATGCTACCACAGGGGGGGTACTGCTTCTTCATGAGCAAACTCAGACGCTAAGCTACCGAGTGTATCGCGGCCTCTCTGCTAAATACGTTGAGCAGATGCAGATGAGCCTGGGCGATGGAGTAGCGGGGAGGGTAGCCCAGACTGGGGAGTCCATTGTCTTAGAAGATATATCTAGAGACCCACTGGCGGCCCACCCGGATCTAGTGAGCACGGAAGGCCTTAGAGGGTTCGTTAGTGTTCCCTTAAAAGCAAAGGACAATGTTGTGGGTGTGATGAATATTGCCAGCCATATGCCAGGTCAATTTTCTGCAGAGGATATGTATCTCCTGAATTCAATCGGTTATCAGCTTGGCACGGCAATTGAGCAAGCCAGGCTATACCAGAGACTGGAGCTAGGGAGGGAAAGATATCAGACTCTTCTTCACCACGCCCTGACTGCTCAAGAGGAGGAGCGGAAGCGGATCGCCCGAGAATTGCATGACGAGACCAGCCAGGCTCTTACCAGCTTAACCCTAAATCTTCAAGCTGCCATAATAAAGGCGGAAACCGATGGTGTCGAAGATGCCGATTTTATCGGCAAGCTTCGGAAGATACAATCTCTGGCAGTTCATACTCAGAATGAGATATCAAAGCTAATGAAAGAACTCCGCCCCACTTTATTGGATGAGCTTGGACTACCTGCAGCAATCAGTCGCTACGCTAAAGATAGTCTGGAATCCCTGGGGACTAAGGTATTTACGGAATTCGAGGGGGTGGAAGAGCGCTTGCCCACAGAAGTGGAAGTAACACTTTTCCGTATCGCTCAAGGGACAATAGGCAATATTCTGGAGCACGCAGAGGCAAAGAATGTCTCTATCAGATTAGAATGCAATGCCAGTGAATGTGTACTGGACATTAAGGATGACGGTAAAGGTTTTGATGTTAATAAGATCACTAAGGTGGATAAAGGTGGTCGGGGGGCGGGCTTATTTACTATGAAAGAGAGGGCACGTTTAGTGGGCGGTGGGTGTAGAGTTAAGTCCCAGCCGAAAAAAGGGACGAGAGTTGTTGTGCAAGTTCCACTAAAGGGATTTGTGGCGGATGCAGAAGATAGAAGTATTAATAGTTGATGACCACACCTTGGTGCGGGATGGGATCCGTGCTTTGCTGGCGCTGATTGCCGACATAAAGGTAGTCGGCGAGGCCGCAAATGGAAGGGAAGCTTTGGAGAAGGTAAAAAAGCTCGCCCCGGATGTGGTGCTCATGGACTTGGCCATGCCTATTATGACTGGGCTAGAAGCAACACGGAGAATCCGCAAGAGGTTCCCAAGAACAAAAGTGCTGGTCCTCACCCAGTATGAGGATAGAGAATATATCGTCCCGACTATCGAAGCGGGAGCTCGTGGCTTCATTAGCAAGGCGGCGGCATTTTCTGAGCTTGCTTCAGCTATCCAGGCTGTATATCAGGGGGGGTCTTTTCTATCCCCCATGGCAGCAGCGGCTGTCGTTGAAGAATGTCAGCAGAAAGTCGCTATAGAAGGAGAAAAAGACTCTTACCAGCACCTAACAGATAGGGAAAGGGAGATGCTTAAGCTGGTTGCCGAGGGATATACTGCTAAGGAGATAGCAGATATGCTGGTCATCAGCTTGAGGACAGTGGAGACGCACAAAACCAACCTAATGAAAAAGCTGAATATCCACAACAAAGCCGACCTCATTAGGTTTGCCATACGCAAGGGCATTATCACCGTGTGACGGTGTAAGGAAAACCTCCCCCATTCGCTTCTAATCTGCGAGTTTTTCCCATTCCAAAATACGGGTTAATCCGTCAAGAATTCCAGAATAAAATTCATCCATTATTATCGGGATTACCTCTTTCACACTTTTTAAGAGCAAGTTACCATGTAACTAGGACTAATTTTTGTCAGGCTGGGAGATGTATTAGATTATGGATAACTATCAAGCTAGCCGAATGAGGGAAGCTTCTCGTGGGCGTGGCCTTATTCCACCCTGCCAGGTTGCCTGCCCGCTGCACATGGAGATCGGCGAATATGTTGATTTAGTTGCCCAAGGAAAGGTGATGGAAGCATTGCAGGTGATAAGAGACGGCAATCCCTTCCCTTCTATCTGTGCTTATGTGTGCACCCATCCTTGTGAAGATGCCTGCCGGCGCAGCCAGGTAGATAAACCTATCGCTATTCGGGCGTTAAAGAGATTCGCTGTGGAATTCGGCGGCGACAGGATGATACAACTTGAAGCTGAGACTAAACAGAGCGAAAAGGTTGCCGTAGTAGGGTCTGGCCCAGCTGGACTAGCTTGTGCCTACTATTTGAGGAAGCTCGGCTACCCGGTAACCATCTTTGAAGCCTATTCAGAACTGGGAGGTATGCTCCGGGTGGGTATTCCCCAGTACCGCCTTCCTCGGGAGGTAGTCGATACTGAAGTTCAAAGGCTAATTCACATGGGGGTTGAAATCAAAGCGAACACGCGAGTGATATCCCTGGACCTGCTTTTTGATATGGGTTATAAGGCTGTCTTCATAACCGTTGGCGCCCATCAGAGTCTTAGAATGGGAATAGAGGGGGAAGAGAGTCCTGGGGTGATTGATGGGGCGACTTTCCTCCGCGAGGTGAATTTGGGGCTTAAGCCGTATCTGGGGGAAGATGTTGCTGTAGTAGGTGGAGGGAATGTGGCTATGGACGCCGCCCGCGCTGCCGTTCGACTGGGGGCGAGTAAAGTGAGCATTCTCTACCGTCGCAGTCGGGCGGAAATGCCAGCAGGCCCCGACGAAATAGAGCAAGCCCTGGAGGAAGGCGTGGAGGCCATGTTTCTGGTGGCACCAACGAAGATGAAAAGGGGAAATGGGCGCTTAAGCGTAACATGCATAAGGATGGAGCTTGGAGAACCGGACGCAGGGGGAAGACGACGTCCAGTGGCAATCAAAGACAGCGAGTTCAATATGGAATTTGACACTTTGATTACTGCCATTGGTCAGGCACCTCAGATTTCCGAGAATTTTCGTCTCCGCATAGGCCGAGGCAGCACTATTCAAGTCGACCCGGTCACACTCACTACTAATCGGGCGGGAGTCTTTGCTGGAGGGGATGCCGTCACTGGACCGGCTACTGTAACCCAAGCACTGGCAAGTGGCAGGCAGGCAGCCTTTCGTATCGACGATTACCTCCGGCATAGATACCCTCTAGTTGATAGGGAAGCGGAGGGAACCCTGTCAGGCGAACTCCTTCCTAAGACGATAGAGATGATAAGGAAAATCGAGCGGCTCGAGCCCCCGCTGCTCCCTCCCGAAGCAAGAACGAAAGAGTTCAAAGCAGTGGAGCTAATTTATAACTGGGAGGCTGCCGTCGATGAAGCCAGACGCTGCCTCCGCTGCGGCATGGGAGCGGAGATTCTGTTCCAGGATAAGTGTGCTACTTGCCTTACCTGTCTCAGGGTCTGTCCCTACCACGTACCTTATCTGGATGAGGCGGGGACAATCCAGATACCTGCTGACCAGTGTCAAGCTTGTGGCATATGTGTTACTGAATGTCCGGCTAGGGCAATAGTTTTGCGAAAGCCCTCCGACCGAAGGCAAATAGACGAAGAACTGGAACATGCTCTTAAGTCTGCGGCAGAATCGAAGTCCAAGCCCTTAATTATCGGCTTTTGTTGCCAGTATGGGCTCTTCGGCACTGGTGCATTGGCAAGTCTGTGGAGGGAAGGCAAAGCTGGCATCTGGATAGTGCCTGTCCTTTGCGTGGCTAAGTTGGAAGAAGAGCACATATTGCGGGCTTTTGAAATGGGTGCGGAGGGGGTTTTCATCGCTGGATGCGGAGAGCAGTGTAGTCGGGAAAACACCGCCTTTTGGGTTCTTCAGCGCGTGGAGAAGGTTAGACAGGCGCTCGTCCAGATTGGCCTTGAGGCAGAAAGGTTGCAGACGTTTAACCTGCGCGCTGCTGAGGAAAATATTGCTCAAGCCCTGGACACTTTCACTGAACAAATGGGGGGGCTTTGCTTGGCTTCAGTAATAAAGCAGGAGGTGAAAAGTTGATAGTGGCAGAACAAAAGCCCGTGGAGGAGATAAGGAGAGTTATTGTTCCTTACGAGAGGGTGTTGCTTCTGGGCTGCGGCACTTGTGTGACTGTTTGTGGCGCTGGTGGTGAGCGTGAGGTATCTTTTCTTAATAGTGCATTGCGGGTAGCCCAGGCAAGGAGCGGCGATGGAATTCATAGCTTTTCGGAATACACAGTGAAAAGACAATGTGATTTTGAATTCCTGGATGTGCTTGCGGATAAGGTCAACGAAGTGGACGCCATACTTTCGCTAGGTTGCGGAATCGGGGTGCAAGTCGTAGCCGAGCGTTTCCCCGATATACCTGTTTTGCCCGGTGTTAACACCTCTTTCATGGGTATGGCTAAAGAATGGGGGGTTTGGGATGAGCGCTGCGCTGCTTGCGGTGATTGCCGATTGGCAGAGACCGCCGGCATTTGTCCCATCACCAGGTGCACTAAGGGGATACTCAATGGTCCCTGTGCCGGCACGAAGAATGGGAAATGCGAAGCAAACAAAGATATGGACTGTGCCTGGATCCTGATCTACAAACGCTTGGAGAGGTTGCAGCACTTGGAAAAGATGCGACGATATTACCCTCCCAGGAACTTCCGCGTGATCCCCAGACCACGAAGAATCGTCAAGAAGACTGATGTTAATCTAGGAGAGGACAATGGCTAACTCACTATTTGAAGAAAAACTCAATTCGGATGTATTCCTGGTGACCACAGAGATTGGGCCTCCTAAGGGGGCAGACGTCTCGGAGATGGTTCACCACATGGATCTCCTCAAAGACAAGGTTGACGCCATCAATGTCACTGACCATCAGAGTTCGGTAATGCGGTTCCCCTCCTTGGGTGGCTGCCTGCTGGTGAAGGAACGTGGTGGCGAGCCTATTTTGCAAATAACTTGCCGTGACCGCAACCGTCTGGCGATTCAAGCTGACCTTCTTCTGGCCTATTCTCGAGATATCAAAAATGTGCTTTGTCTCACCGGCGATTCTATTGATGTTGGTGACCACAAGGAAGCAAAACCCGTCTTTGACCTGGATTCGGTGCAATTACTGAGGATGGCCAGGGAAATGGAGTCTGGCAAAGACATGGGTGGTAATGAACTAAGAGGCGTGCCCCAATTTTGCCTGGGTGCTTCAGTCCATCCCGAGGCAGACTTCATCGAGCCACAGCTCATCAAGTTTGAGAAGAAGGTTATTGCGGGGGCACAATTCTTCCAAACTCAAGGCATATTTGACTTGGAGAACCTCCGTAGGTTTATGCAATACGCTTCTCAGTTCAATGTCAAAATTCTGGCTGGCATTATCGTGCTTGCCTCAGCCAGGATGGCTCGGTATATGAACGATAATGTCCCCGGGATAATTGTTTCTCAAGCCATCATTGATGAACTAGCTAATGTGGAGAAAGGTAAAGGACTTCAGAAGGGGGTTGAGATTGCTGCCCGTTTGATGAAGACGATAAGAGAGGAAAACTTATGTCATGGTGTTCATATTATGGCTGTGGGTAATGAAAGAATTGTGCCTGATATCTTAGAGGCAGCTCAACCGGTTAGCACGCACCGGTGAGTGTTTTGCCTAAAGAATAGCTGTGGTCGGTCGGCTAACTAAAATCTGATAAAAGGAGGGATGTGAAATGGAAAACAAAATCTTAATCATAGATGATGAGCCCGATTTTGCAGAAGCGTTGCGCATGACTTTGGAAGCAAAAGCTTATCGCGTAATCACCGCCACCAACAAGGCACAGGGTCAGGAGAAGATGACAGAGGGGCCTAATATCGTTGTTCTGGGCACGGTAACTCCTAGTGGACAGGCTTTTTCATTGCACAACTGGCTAAAGCAGCACCCCAGATATAAAGACGTGCCAGTCCTGGTGATAGACTCCCGGCCTGAGGAACGGTTTATCAGGGGATGGAGAAAATTTGAGGGGATGCAACTGGAGTCTGAGGACTATGTGGCTAAGCCAATCGAGCCAGCTTCACTTGTGGTCCGCATCCAAAGGCTATTGGAAGAAGCGGCCAGGAAGATAAGAGTGCTCGTGGCGGATGACCATACTATGGTCAGGGATGGAATATGTGCTGTCCTTATGCTACAGAGGGACTTAGACATAGTGGGCGAGGCTGTCAATGGAAAAGAGGCAGTTGAGAAGGTGTTTCGACTTCTGCCCGACGTAGCGTTGATGGACATACTCATGCCTGCAATGAGTGGGCTGGAGGCAACAAGGCAGATAAAGGATCAGTGCCCCCAGACAAGAGTATTGATTCTGACCCAGTATGATGAACAGGAAAATATGCTTGTTGCCAGCCAGGCGGGCGCATATGGCTTCATTCCTAAGAAGGCTGCTAGTGAGCAGCTTATAGCGGGCATAAGAGCTGTAAATGGAGGAAGTTATTTCCCCGACTCTTTTGCTAAGTTAGTTTCTTCGAACTAACGACAATGTAAAGGTTGGGCTTCCCTGAAAGCGAGGAGTTGTATTTTTATCCTCCTTGAGCTTTCCATAGCCAGTCGCCATTATCTCACACCGAGCTGCTAGCTCAGCTCTGAGTTTAGAACAAGTCTGGCAATTCCTTGTGGTATTGCCAGACCTTGTTCATTACCCTGTCTTAATCTTATCTTTTAAGGGAAGGAAATTGTCTACAAAAACTGAGTAAAGATTCACGGCAAGAACGAGAAAAGATAGTGGAGTTAAATCCCGGCGCTAGGGAATACTCCATACTGGGCGGTGGCGACATTGCCTTCCCCTGTCTGCTTACAGCCTCCGTTTATTTTGCCAGGGGTCTAGTCCCAGCGGTTATTATTGCAGTATTTGGATTGCTGGGATTGGTTAGCGTCTATGCGATTCAAGCGATATTTTTAAAGGGGAAGCCGATGCCGGCTCTGCCACCTATCGCTGCTTTTACATTGGTTGGATTATTGATTATCTAGTGACACAACAATATAGCGATTTGTGCAATTCCATAATGTGCAGTAACTTAGCAATTATCCCTATGTTCTTGCAGTGGTAGTGTAAAGCTTCTTGAAACTAAATTCTTACTTCGTAATATTAGTTACTCCCTAACCAGATTACCGCAGTATGCATTTATTTTGACATTTGTATATTTTTTCAATATCATATGTTTAAATGCAATAATACGCATGTAATACTTGAGGAGGATATGAGGGAGACTATTAAAACCTTTAAAGCTCTTTCTGATGAGACCAGGTTAAGAATACTCAATATCTTACTAGAGAGGGAGTGTTGCGTCTGTGAAGTAATGCAGGCATTGGATATCTCGCAGACTAGAGCGTCACGCAATTTAGCTGCACTTTACGAGGCCGGTTTCCTTAAACTGAGAAAGGATGGACTTTGGTCACTCTACTCTATCGATAGGGATGACATGAATGAATACTTAGCCGATTTGGTACAGGCAATAACTAAGGCTCTGGAAGGGAACAAGACACTTGAGCAGGATCGAGAGCGCTTGAGGAAAGCTGTGCGGGTGGGCCCCGGTTGTGCTGAAAGGATGCGTGGAGGAAAAACCATCGCATAATTTTTTTGCATATTTATGTGCGTTAATGCGCATTATAGGAAATAGTTAGCATGTTGATTCTAATGCAATTATTACAGGGTGGTTGGAACGCTCTACTTGAGTACTTATCAGCACATGTATTGACCTGTCTTATTCCGGCATTCTTCATCGCGGGAGCCATCGCAGTTTTTATCTCGCAGGCATCGGTGTTGAAATATTTCGGTCCACAGGCAAAGAAGCTCCTTTCATACAGCGTCGCCTCGGTTTCAGGAACTATTCTGGCCGTCTGTTCCTGCACGGTGCTGCCTTTATTCGGCGGCATCTACAAGAGGGGCGCTGGCATAGGTCCCGCAGTTGCGTTCCTTTACTCAGGTCCTGCAATCAATGTCCTGGCTATTGTCTATACCGCGCGTATCCTCGGCTTTGACCTTGGTTTAGCCAGAGCGATAGGTGCTGTCGCATTCGCTTCTGGTATCGGCCTGATTATGGCTCTTATTTATCGCAAGGAGGAATCTCTTAAAGATGCAACCGCATTTGAGGCATTACTTGCTGACTCCCAGGAGAAGAAATGGTGGCAGCAGATTATTTTCTTCGCTGTGTTGGTAGGCATATTGGTCTTTGCTGCCCAGAAGGTCTGGATTGCAACCGGTGTTCTGCTTGCGGTCCTGGGCTTTATACTCTGGCGTTGGTTTACCAAGGGCGAGCTCGGTATCTGGATGAAGGAGACGCTACACTTTGTTCGCCTTATTGTCCCCTGGCTACTGGTGGGAGTGTTTGCCGCAGGTATCATCACTACGTTTGTTCCTCAGCATGCAGTTAGCACCTGGGTGGGTGGTAACACTCTTCTTGGCAACTTTATCGCTTCCTTCTTGGGAGCATTTATGTACTTCGCAACGCTTACCGAAGTTCCCATCGTCAGCTCGTTCATGAACCTGGGCATGGGAAAGGGGCCAGTACTGGCGCTCCTGCTGGCGGGCCCGGCATTATCCCTGCCTAATATGCTCGTTATTCGCAGCATTATGGGAACAAAGAAGACTCTTACTTACATCGCCTTGGTAGTGATATTTGCTACTATCACAGGTTATATCTTCGGACTTATTACGCAATAAATAGAATCAGGAGGTTAAAAATGAATATCAAAATTCTCGGCTCCGGTTGCGCTAGGTGTGCCCAGTTGGAGAAGACCACCAGAGAGGTGGTGAAAGATCTCGGCATTGACGCCAGCATAGAGGAGGTCAAGGATATGATGAAGATAGTGCAGTATCCTATTTTGACCACTCCTGGGCTGATAATCAACGAAGAATTGGTCTGTGCTGGGCGGGTGCCCACGAAGGCAGAGCTTACTCAGTTAATTGCTAACGCCCTAACCAAAGAAGATACAACCAAAAGGTAGAAGATTAATCTTGGTACAAGAGCCATGCAAGTATACAAGGAGGTAAGAATGACAGGCTTGAATGAAAGAGACTTCAGGGAGGTAAACTAATGAACAAAAAAAGACCTCTAGTAATTATAGGAATTGTGGCGGCAGTGGTACTTTCAATCCTATTTTACACGATGCTAGCCAACCATCGGCCAGCTATCACCAGTTTGGAAGCTGAGCCGGAGAGAGTTCTTCCTTCGGGAAGCTGCCAGATTGTGTGTACTGCTTCAGACCGCGATGGCGACGAGCTAAGCTATGAGTGGTCAACCACCGGAGGTAATATTTCTGGCACAGGTGCGGCTGTAAACTGGACTGCTCCTGAAGAAGTTGGCACGTACGACGTCACAGTTGCGGTTACCGATGGCTATGGTGGCTCAGCTACGGATTCGCTGCCTATTAACGTGTCTTCAGGCCCGGCTGACAGGGTTGATGTTGTTTACTTTCACCGTACACAACGCTGCTATACATGTCTTTATGCCGAAGAACAGACACAGTATACCCTGGAAACCTACTTTGCAGATGAGCTAGCCAGCGGCAAGGTGACTTTCCAATCCATCAATGTAAAGGACGAGGCAAACGCTGACATCGTTGAGAAATATAATAACGCTTCATATTTAACTCTGTGCATTAACACTGTGAGAGATGGCACTGACCACATCGAAGTGGTAACAGCCATCTGGCTTGTCATAGGTGATGACGAGGCATTCGTCGAAATAGTGAGGAACAAAATCGATAAAAGCCTCAGTGGAGAGACCTAATGGATTTGAGTGGCATTCTGGGAGACGTCAATATCCCAGTCCTGTCGGCGCTGCTTCTGGGGTTGATAACTGCTATCAGCCCCTGTCCCATGGCTACCAACATTGCTGCCATAGCATATGTTAACCGCAGAGTGAAAGAGCGCAGATACGCTGTTATAACCGGGGCACTCTACACACTGGGTCGTATGTTTTCCTATTCCGTCATTGGTATCTTGATCATTGTCGGTGGCCTTGAGATTCCCGGACTCGCCTCATTTCTTCAGGATTTCGGTGAACAAGTCCTGGGGCCGCTTCTGATAGTGGTAGGGGTGATAATGCTCAGTATAAACAGGATGCCCTTTAGTCTGGGAGGAGGAAGGCTGTCTTCAATAGGAGGAAAGGTCGCCGACTGGGGGATGATAGGTGGATTCCTGTTGGGCGCTCTTTTTGCCCTTGCCTTTTGCCCTTATAGCGCTGTCCTATTCTTTGGAGTATTGATACCCTTGTCCCTTAAATCCGCTGGCGGTGTGACATTGCCTGCGGTATATGCCATTGGCACCGGCCTACCTGTTCTGGTATTTGGCACGCTCCTATCCCTCGGTGTAGCCAGGGTTTCGACATGGCTTAACGCGGTCACCCACGCCGAGAAAATCATTCGTGTGGCAGTTGCCATTATCTTCATAGGTGTGGGAATATACCTTGTCGTGCTCTGGATAGTGAGTTAGGCGTTAGTTCGTTGGAAAAGTCGAAAGAAGAAGATACTCTCAGTGCAGTGAGTGGGTTGCTCTCTAAAGCCTTGATGAGCAGGGGTAAAAGCTTATGCTAAAAGTAAAGCCATTGATGGTTATCATCCCGATGTTTGTTCCAAGGTAACATTCAAGTATTTTGTTGAGCCAGGTAACAAAAGTCCAAATTGTTGCCGCACGAACGGAACAATGTCAACAGTACTTTGTGTAGGACCTTTTAGGCTAGCAAATGGTTACCAAGCTATCCATTCATCTTCTTGGATGAGACTTCGGGTAGCACTCCGTCCATTTGAAATTTGCATGCCGATGGGTTAACCTGTAACTACTAGAGATATATGGACATCCCTTTCTCAAGATGGCACCTGGCAATCGAAAAGCGGAGGTCACGCAGACATTTCGATCCGAATCTACCCATAGCACCAGAGGCCCTGGCAGCTCTGGACAAGGTCTGTAACCAGTTCGCTCCATTTCCCCACGCTCGGTCACGTCTTGTAACTGAATCGGCAAAGAGCGTTTTCAAAGGCATTATTGGAAGCTACGGTAAGATCAAAGACGCCCCGGCGTTCATTGCTTTTATTGGAAACATGGATGATCCATTTGTCCAGGAGGAGGTCGGCTATACAGGTGAGGGAATCATCTTAGAGGCGACAGCTTTGGGGTTAAATACGTGTTGGGTTGCCGGCTTTTTCAGACCGAAGATCGTGGCCTCTCTTATAGAAGTGAGCAACAAAGAACGAGTACTGGCCATAACTCCAGTGGGCTATGCGCGGGAGTTTGAGTCATGGGAGGAGAAGTTGATGACCGGCTTTGGTCGGTCGCATAATCGTCTAGCACTTTCTAAGCTGGTTAGAGGCTTGCCAAGGGAGAAGTGGCCCGACTGGGTAAACATATGTCTTGAAGCTGCCAGGCTCGCTCCTTCTGCTACGAATCGTCAACCATGGAGTTTTGATGTACAAGATGATAGTATCACAGTCTTCGTAAGGACTAGGGGACTAGGGTTTAATGTCTCTAAACGTTTGGATTGCGGTATTGCGATGCTGCATCTGGAAGTAGCTGCTGTCGGCTCTGGCTGTAAGGGGGAATGGGAATTCTTACCATCTCCACAGGTAGCTAAATTCAAGATTCGTTCCTAGGACGAATGCCATGCTCAATTTTCGCGATGATTGACCAGCGTTGATCCTTAAGTTCTTGCTCTAATCTGGATTTTTCAATATACTGACGAAGATAACTAGACGAAATTGGACAGGCGAATAACCAATCTCATTATTACAGGTTTCTCAGGCACCGGTAAATCTCTGGTGGCTCAGGAGGTGGCCCGGGGATTAAATTGGGATTTTCTTGATACCGATGATGAGATAGTTAAACAAATTGGCAAGCCTATCGCCGAGATTTTTCGTCAGGAAGGGGAGTCAAGGTTCAGGGAACTGGAACGCGAGACGATTAGAAAAGCTTGCCAACAAAATCAGACAGTCATAGCTATTGGCGGCGGTGCCATAGTTGACCCACAAAACTATGAGTTGCTTGCCAAAATTGGGTTAATTGTTTGCCTGGAGGCTAAACCTGAGACAATCTATGAGCGCTTGTTCCGTGAGGCTGCTTGTAGTCCTGAGACCGAAGTTCGCCCCCTTTTAGCTAACGATAACCCCCTGGAACGCATCAAGCAACTTAAAGCCTCCCGACAGCCTTACTACGCCAAAGCAGATTGGACCATCCATACCGACAATCTAAACATCAGCCAGGTAGCAGAGGAGGTAATAAGGGCTTGGAGATTGCTTCGTCTCGCTCACCCTCACCTTAATCCTCTCCCGTCAAGGGAGAGGAAATTAGGCTCGCAGCTAAAGGCTAATGATGACGTTGCCTGCGTGGTGGAGACTACGACTCAAAGTTATCCTGTCTTTATTGGCTATGGTTTATTGGACAAGCTTGGTGAAAAGATGAAAAAAGCTGCTTTGTCCGGTACAGCCACCATAATTAGCGACGAAAATGTCTTCTCTCTTTATGGCAGCAAAGTTGAGGGGATCCTCAAGGACACTGGCTTTGCTGTTAATTCCTTTGTAGTGCCGCCGGGCGAAAAAGCGAAAAACATGGACTATGCTATCAAGATTTATGATTTCCTTGTCGAGCATCGGGCGGAGCGAGACAACATTATCATCGCCCTGGGTGGGGGCATGGTAGGCGACTTAGCGGGTTTTGTCGCTGCCACCTTCTTGCGGGGCACGTTCTGGATACAAGTGCCGACCAGTTTGGTAGCCATGGTTGATGCCAGCATTGGAGGTAAGGTCGGGGTTAATCACCCTGAAGGAAAAAACCTTATTGGTGCCTTCTATCAGCCTAACCTGGTTTTGGCTGACTGTCAGACTCTTATCACTCTGCCTCGGCGTGAATTAACCTCAGGTTGGGCTGAGGTTATCAAGCACGGCTTGATTCTTGATGAGGAATTTGTTCAATTCCTGGAGAGTAATGTTGATAAGTTGACAAAATTGGAGCCGGATTTGCTTCACCGGGCTATTGCCCGCAGCGCTGCTATCAAGGCTCAGGTCGTCAGCCAGGATGAAAAAGAAAGAGAAGGGAAACGCACCGTCTTAAATTATGGACATACCATCGCTCACGGGTTGGAGGCTGCTACTCAGTATAAGCGCTTTCTTCATGGCGAAGCGGTGGCCATTGGCATGGTGGGAGCTGCTAAGCTCAGTCAGCGATTAGGTCTTTTGCCTTCAGCGGCGGTGAAGCGCCAGCAAGCCCTATTACAGAAATTCGGCCTACCCACTGGCTTTTCTGGACTAGGTTTAACTGAAATAACAAGGGCTATGGAGTTAGACAAGAAGACCAAGGAAAAGGCAATTCGCTGGGTACTCTTACAGGATATCGGCAAAGTAGTAATTCGTGCTGATGTGCCTCAGCGAGAAGTGCTAGCTGTTCTTCAGGAGCTAGCGGAATCATGACCTCTTAGCTCAATGTCTCGACAAGTAGCTAAGAATGCAATACAATTCTATTACTTAATACAATAACATAGAGATTAATGTTCGGCTCCTGGTATAAATATATAAATGAATGAGAGCTTAACATCATACTGCGGTCTCTGTTGTGCTGATTGCATACCTTCGCGTGAGGGGTTCTTCAATCTGGTGAACAGGCTCGCTGAGATGCTTGCGGAATTGCGGTTTGAGCATTATGCAGAACTTAAATCTGAAATAGATGAGGAGTTCAAAGAGTATCCCAAGTTCTTATCGATCTTGCATCATATTAAGGGGCTTCGTTGCGCTAATCCTTGCCAGCTTGGAGGTGGAAATCCTCAATGTAAAATAAGATTGTGTGCCCAGAGTAAAAGATTAAAAGGTTGCTGGCAATGCCAAGCGCGTAGTGAATGCACACTTCTTGATCGTCTCCGGGGCATTCATCCCAATCTAGACTATCATCTCGATCTCATTGAAGAGATGGGGCCTGGAAATTGGTTTGAAAAGAGAAAAGAACATTATCGTTGGCAAGTAAAAGCCGAGCAAGCGCATGTAGACGAACCACAGCGGAGCCACGGCCTCTGATGCCGCGAGTTATACCAGTAATTTATCTAAAGGACAGAGACACGCCGGTTGCTCTCACAGAAGCCCCTCTTTGACTCATTAGCGCCGCACGTGATAGGAACTTAGTGCAATTAGTCGGTATTGGCCGTTCTTCTAGAGTTATGGCGACAGGACACCTAATTCGAATGTCGCTAAAACAGATTAATAACACCTAACAAATTAATCCAGCGGACGAATCGCAGTCACTGCTGATTTGGAACGTTAGGCAAGAAAGAATGATATAATTGAGAGGAAGAATATTAAGGAGGGGATTATGGGTACCACAAGATTTATATACTGGCAAGATGATGATATGTGGCTCGGTTATTTGGAAGAATATCCAGATTATATGACGCAAGGGCAGTCGTTAGAAGAATTAAAAGAAAATCTCAAAGATATTTATGACGATTTAACCAGTGGTGCTATTCCCTATGTTCGTAAAGTTGCCGAACTGGAAATAGCATGAAAAGGAAAGAATTGGTAAGGCAACTGGAAGAGATGGGTTGTATTTTTATCAGGCGTGGAAGAAGACACGATTGGTATCAGAATCCAAGAATAAAAGTTGCTCAACCTGTTCCGAGACATAACGAAATCAACGACAATCTTGCAAAGCATATCATAAAAATGTTGAAGCAAGATGGCTGACACATAAATCCGAAGGACAGCCCTTCCGCTCACCACTGATTTAAAACGTTAAGTTTTTTCTTATACTGGGAAGCCAAGCATGGATGACTTATTGCAGTTAGGAAAGCAGGTCTTGGCGTCACAACCTTTTAGTGTGCTTGTTGGCGCAGAGTTAACAAGCTTTTCGCCAGGATATGTTGAGCTGGCAATTCCGATCACTCCTCAACTGAAACAGCAGCATGGCTTTGTGCACGGAGGCGTAATCAGCTATGCCGCAGATAACTCTCTTACGTTTGTGGGCGGAAGTGTTCTTGGCCCAGCAGTTGTAACGGCAGAGTACAAGATTAATTACCTAAGGCCGGCTATGGGGAGTGTTTTGATTGCTAGAGCAACAGTTGTCTACTCAAGTAAGACCCAGGCTGTTTGCCGTTGCGATGTATTCGTGATTAACGAAGATAAGGAGAATTTATGTGCCGTTTCGCAGGGCACAATCGCCAGGATCAGTCAATCTTCGGAGGCTCAAGACTAATCGCTGGGTGCTCTTGCAGGATATTCGCAAAGTAGTAATTCGTACTGATATGCCTCAGCGAGAAGTGTTAGCGGTTATTCGTAGCTAGCAAAGCGGTGGGCGCGGCTCAATTGAAAGTAAGCCCTTTTATAGGCTATAATGGACAATTCAGAAAAGGAGACTATCCTTGTTCAAGAGCCATAACTGTGGTGAACTGAGGAAAAACCATGCCGGACAGAAGGTGACTTTAGCTGGCTGGGTGCACCGGCGTCGTGACCACGGCGGGAAGGTATTCATTGACCTGCGTGACCGGGAAGGTATAGTCCAGGTAGTGTTCAATCCCCAGGTATCACAAGAGGCATACCAGATAGCCGGCTCGCTCCGTAGCGAGTATGTAATTCAGGTTACTGGAGAAATTGCCCCCCGCCCTGAAGGGACAGAGAATCGCAAATTGACTACTGGAGATATTGAAGTCATAGCCAAAGAGGCTGTCATCCTTAATCCGTCGAAAACGCCGCCATTTTATATAAATGAAGATGAAGATGTTGAAGAATCGCTTTGCCTCAAAAACCGCTACCTGTACCTGAGAAGGCCGAGGATGAAGGACAACCTTCTCTTACGCCACAGGGCGATAAAGTTTATTCGTGATTTCCTCGACGCTAAGGGATTTGTTGAGATTGAAACACCTATCTTGATTAAGAGCACGCCGGAGGGAGCCCGGGACTACCTTGTGCCCAGCCGTATCAATCCCGGCAAGTTTTATGCTCTTCCTCAATCTCCACAGCAGCTCAAACAAATCCTCATGGTAGCTGGGTTTGATAAGTACTTCCAGATAGCTCGTTGCTTCAGGGATGAAGACCTCCGGGCAGACCGCCAGCCTGAGTTCACCCAGCTTGACATGGAAATGAGTTTCATCGAAGTAAAGGACATATTGCAGCTCATGGAGGAACTTTTCACCTCGCTTGCGGGGGCTACTAAACCTGATATGCGGTTACTGAAGCCCTTTCCCTGCCTCTCCTATAAAGAAACGATGGAGAAGTATGGCACGGATAAACCGGATATCAGGTTTGGTTTGGAACTCAAGGATATATCTGATATCGCCGCTAACACCGACTTTCAGGTTTTCCGTTCGGCCCTCGATAATAATGGCAAGGTGAAGGGAATGTGTGTCCCTGGCTGTGGTCATTATACTCGCCATCAACTTGATGAATTGATAAATTTAGCGAAGAGCTGTGGTGCCAAGGGTTTAATGACCATGGCTTTTGCAGGAGAGGCAATAACTTTAGATGAGGTAAAATCGGCGGCTGTTAAATATTTAACTCCTCGCCAATTGGAAGAAATAGCTGGTAGATTCGAAGCAAAGCCTGGTGACCTTTTACTTATCGTGGCTGATAAACTGGAGGTAGTCAATAAGACACTGGATGAGTTGCGACGCGAGATGGCACAGCGACTTAATCTAGCCGATGCTGACCTGCTGGCTTTTGCCTTCATAGTTGATTTTCCTTTTTTGGAGAGGAATGAGGCTGAGAATCGTTGGGAACCCATGCACCATCCGTTTACTGCTCCTCGATGGGAAGATGCGTCGCTTCTTGATACAGAACCAGCTAAGGTTTATGGTCAACATTATGATGTAGTGTGCAATGGTTGTGAACTTGGCAGCGGCAGCATCAGGATTCACAATCGTCAGCTTCAAGAAAGAATATTTAGCCTCCTTGGTTACAGCAAAGAAGAAATGGAAAGCCGATTTGGAGGTCTCTTAGAGGCGCTGGAATATGGAGCACCGCCCCATGGCGGTATTGCCATAGGGCTAGACCGTTTGGTGATGTTATTTGCCGGGGAGCAGAGCATAAGGGAGGTTATTGCTTTCCCGAAAAATCAGAATGCCGTTGATATGATGTTGGATAGTCCCTCTTACGTCGATAAGCATCAGCTCGATGAGCTAAACCTTAAGCTAAAGCACGAGGTTCTTCACTTACAATGACAAGGAATGAGACGTGAAAGTAAGCACAGAAAATTTGGGGAATTGCCAGGCAGTCCTTACTATTGAGGCTGAAGACAGCGAGTTAGATAAATCACTGGACGAGGCTTATCATCACCTGGTCAATGAGGTATCTATACCTGGTTTCCGCAAAGGAAAAGCACCGCGAGCCATTCTGGTGCAGCACATAGGAAAGAAGAATTTGTTGGAAGAGGCATTGGAGTATCTGATACCACAGCTTTATAAACAGGCGATCGAGTCTCAGGAAATCGAACCCATCGCCAGATCAGAAATAGAAATTATTAAAACTGAGCCTGTGGTTTTCAAAGCCATAGTGTCTCTCAAGCCTGAAGTTAAGCTTGGCGATTACAATAGCATAAGGCTGGAGCCCGGCCCCGTAACAAAAATCGCTAAGAAAGAAGTTACTGCTGCCATGGAAGAGTTCCGGGAAAGACAAGGGGCATGGGTGCCTGTAGACCGCTCTGTCGAGCTGGGTGATTTAGTCACCATGGACATCGAAGCCAATGTGGGCGGGAGACCCTGGTTAAATCACAAAGACATATTATATGAGGTGGATAAGGATTCGAGTTCACCTGTGCCTGGATTTGCCTCTCATTTGCAGGGCGCTGAAAAAAATAAAGAAATGACTTTCAGCTTGACTATTCCTGATGACTATCCCATCAAGGAAATGTGTGGCAAAGAAGGCACTTTCAAAGTCACTGTTACTGAAATAAAGGAGAAACAGTTGCCAGAGCTTGATGATGAATTGGCTCAGAGTGCCGGTTATGATAACCTGGCAGATATGAGCAAGAAGGTGGCTGCTGATTTAAGGGCCAAAGCTGAGGCTAGGAATCGCTCGGAGTTGAGGCAAAAGGCGCTTGACGCTCTGGTGGAAATCAGCGAGGTAAACTATCCCCCCGTTTTGGAGGATGAGGAAATTACCGGACTTCTTAGGGACGAGGCACAGCGCTTGGGCTTTAGAGAGCTAGCGGATTACCTGAAGAGAAGCGGTAAAACAGAGGAGGAACTTAAACAAGAACTGCGTCCTATAGCGAAAAAGCGGCTTGCTCAGGGTCTTGTCTTAGGGAAATTAGCTGAAGAGGAAAAGATTGAAATTAGTTCCTCAGAGGTAGATAATAGGGTAGATGAGATTACCAATGGTGCTGAGGATAAGGAAAAAGCAAGGCAGTTTTTCTCACTGCCCCAAGTTAGGCAGTCAATTGAACAATCTCTGCATACTCAGAAGACGATGGACCGATTATTACAAATAGCCATTGGCAATGCTGAGAATATGACAAAGGGGGAATGATGGAAACAATATCTCAAGTGATAATTCCTACAGTGACCGAGACTGGTGCTCGGGGTGAACGTATTTTCGACATATATTCCCTCCTGCTCAGAGAGAGGATCGTTTTTTTGGGCACGCCGATCAATGACCAGATAGCCAATCTTATTATTGCTCAGCTCCTCTACTTAGAGAGGGAAGACCCAGAAAAGGATATAAACCTTTATGTTCATTGCCCCGGTGGCATTATAAGCGCTGGCTTAGCCATTTACGATACTATGCAGATTCTTCGTTGCCCTATATCCACTATTTGTGTTGGCCTAGCAGCTAGCATGGGCACCCTGCTTCTTTGCGCTGGAACTAAAGGCAAAAGGTACGCTTTACCCAATTCGACTATACATCTGCACCAGGCAGTTGGTGGTGCTCAGGGGCAGGCGGCAGATATTGAAATTGCCGCCAGAGAAATCATGAGGATGCAGGAAACGATACGTAACATCATAGCTAAGCACACCGGTCAGCCGGTAGAGAAGATTGCCCACGACACCGACAGAGACTTTTATCTTAGCGCTGAACAAGCAGTGGAATACGGCCTTATAGACGGAATACTTAGCAAGCCAGCCAAGAAATAAAATGGATGCACTGCGGTTAACAGCGGCCGGGGCCTGGTCAGATCAACCCGCCCGAATGGTGCTGCATGTAAGGGCTGAGGCGTCTTTTAGGTTCAACTGGCAGGATGATAGCTGGAATGCCAGACTGGATGGAGGCAAGTGCTATGGTTTATGCCGCAGGTGAAGCATTCGGTGGGCTGGGCAAAGGGGGCTTAATTACCATCATCGTCGTTTCCCTAATCGCTATTGTTACCTTCGTGTGGATCTTCCGTGAGACCAGAAAGCGAGATTAAGTAATCTATATCAGCCCAGTTTGGCAGCTTCCTCTCTAACCAGATTTCGTATCCTTTTATGAGTTTCTAATGGAATAGCTATGTCTTTTTTTTCAGCTAGCCAATGAAAATATCCTCTATTGCTCTTTCCTCCAGCCTTCTCCCTTTCTTTGACCACTCTTTCAATAATGTGTCGGCTACCTTTCTCCCAGGCTTCCAGAACCATCCACAAATCATACAAACTTACCGATGCCAGACCCAGAGTGGAATAGGGCAAGACGTATTCATTAGCATTGAAAGCAATGGCTAAGCCGCCTGCCTTGTTGACAGCCTGAAGCATTTTGAAATCTGTGATGCTATCTCCCACTACCGTCCAAAGGGAAAGCGGTTTTCCCATCTTGGTGCTAAAATTCTCCAGTGCCTCTACCTTGCGTCTCCCGCCTACTGGTTTCACCTGGCCTATCATTCCCCCCGAACTTGTTTGGGGCAATTTCTGCCAATAAAAATAGTCCAGATATTCCCTTATTCTAGTATCGTCAGTAAAAGGATTAAGATTCACGATTTCGTGTTCTGTTTGCTCCAGTAAGGCAAATTCATCTTGGCTTAATAGCTGACGAATCTGTTCTAGGGGAAAAGAAGTGCAAGCCACATTCTCACTGGGTATGCCCAGTCTCTGTATAATTGGGAAAGCATATTGTTCGTAACTAGTACTAATACAGAATATGTACCACCCTCGAGATTTAAGTTCGGAGATTAATTCAGTTGCCCCTGGGGTTAACCCAGCTTGCTGCCCCATAGCAGCGATTTGTTCCTCTTCTATTCCGTGATAAGCAAGGAAAGGAATGATGAGAGCAAGGGTGTCTCCCGGCTCATAGTCAGGCCGACCTTCTAAAGTCAGCAAATCATCATAACGGCTGATAACTTCGAAAATCTTGCCGCCACGGGGGAATAGCTTCATCAGTTCATAGGCATTATCTTGGGGAGCTAGGGGTCCCTCGAGGTCAAAGCAAATCAGGTTCATCTCAGATTTTTTTCACCTCCTCATCTATCCTGCCACTAAGGTTGTAGCCACTGATTAACTTTCCTTTAGCATCAATTACTTTCTTGTTCTTTATGCCGACCTCGCCCCGACTCAGAGA
>Ga0315543_1001121_pt1 | contig 29919 bp, 26 predicted proteins | sample SalMarSW160210MG_2_FD_203098 | JGI IMG/M metagenome (GOLD analysis project Ga0315543, IMG submission 203098) | Salt marsh sediment microbial communities from the Plum Island Ecosystem LTER, Massachusetts, United States - Salt Marsh Sediment SW1601-210 ... | reverse complement strand
TGTGGTAATGAAAGGTCTGCCGGGCAATCCTGTTACTGGTGAGGGAGGTGCTTACAGCGCCACGGTTGACTATGGCTGGAGCGGAACTATCACGCCTACAAAGGAGGGCCATACTTTTGATCCACAGAGCCGAGAATACTCTGATCTTATCAGTGCCCAGACCAACCAGAATTATACCGCTACGGTCCAGACTTTCACCATTTCCGGCTCGGCGAACTTGGCCGGCGTCCTGATGAAAGGCTTGCCTGGTGATCCTATCACAAATGAAGACGGCTATTATAGTGCGAGTGTTGACTACGGCTGGAGCAGCGCCGTTACACCTACGAAGGAAGGTTATACTTTCGAGCCAGCCAGAAGAACATATAGCAAAACCACGGTTGATTACAATGATCAAGACTATAGTTCCTCAGTAATTACCTTGACTATTTCCGGTACAACAAGCATGGGAGGTGTAGTTATCGATGGTCTGCCGGGTAATCCTGTCACAGAGGAAAATGGTTCATATAGTGTGACAGTTAACTATGGCTTCAGCGGGACTGTCACGCCGATAAAGGAAGGCTATACTTTTGATCCACCAAATATGGTCTACAGCTCCGTTTCGACTAACCGGACAAATCAAAATTACAAAGCATTGCATATTACGTTTGTGATATCTGGCACGGCGGGCATTGATAATGTGGTAATAAATGGTCTGCCCGGTAAACCTGTTACCGACAGCTACGGCGGATATAGCGCCACAGTACAGTTCGGCTGGAGCGGGACAGTTACACCGACAAAGGAAGGCTATACGTTCGATCCACCCAATAGGGAATATATAAAAGTTGTCAGTCCTCAGTCAGACGAGAATTATACTTCGGCGCTATTGAGACTTACGATCTCCGGTACGATAAGCTCCGAGGGTGGTCCTGTAGAAGGTGTAATAGTTTCAGCAGGTCTCGGTGAAGGCACTGCTATGACCGATATTGATGGTCAGTACCATCTAAGTGTGGATTACGGCTGGCGAGGTGTAGTGGCGCCAGCAAAGGAAGGATATACCTTCAAACCACTCAACAGGACGTATACACGAGTGACGAGGGATTTAGACGTACAGGGTTATACTGCAAACATTAGGATGCTTACCATATCTGGTGCGGTAATTATCGGAGGAACGCCGATAGAAGGTGTACTTGTAACAGCAAATAATGGCGGAGGATCAGATACAACAGACGCAGAAGGTAAGTACGGCATAAGTGTGCCGTACGGCTGGAGCGGTGAGGTTGCGCCGACAAAGGAAGGTTACATTTTTGACCCTCCGAGCAAAAGTTATACTAACGTTACCACGAATATAAAGGATGGTGAACCTGAACTGCCACCGAGGGCCGAACGAAGACCAATTCCTGCGGCTGAACCTGCAAGACCGGAGGTGCCACCAGTTGAGGCTCCTGGATTTCCAAGCAGGATAGAACCTGAACAGCCTCAGGTTGATCAATGGAGACTGCTATACGAGCAGGAGCTAGCAAGACATCAAAGGCAGATGGAGGAGCTTTCAAGGTTGTCCAGAGAGCCATATGTCGCTCCTGAAACAGGGCGACTGGTTCCAGAGCAACCGTTAAGTGTGAGAACTCCTGGCCAGCAGTTTATTCCGAGGGCGTCACAATTTGAAGGACCATTTGTCAGTGCAATGTATGTAGATACTGATATCCGTGAGGCTCTGCAGGCACTGTCGCTGCAGGCGGGCGTTGATATATACGTTGATGATACTGTCAAGGATAAGACTGTCACGTGCCAATTCAGGCAGATGCCCCTTGGAACAGCCCTTGAAATTGTTCTTGAAGATACAGGATATATTGCGAAGAAGATACCGCATTCATATTTGGTTTTTGCGCCTGTGAATAATGTGTTTGTTGAGAGTGACATGCGTCAGGCACTGCAGGACATTGCGTCGCAGGTTGGGGTTGTTATTGTTCCTGATGAGAACGTTGCAGGCTATGTAACTTGCGAATTGAAGGACGTTCCGCTCGAAACGGCGCTCGAAATCGTTTTGGCAGGTACTGGTTATTCTGTAACGAAGACTCCTTACTACTATTTGGTTGCTTCATCGGATCCGAAGGGAGCGGCGTTTCCGGCAGTGAGTGAGACACGTCGTGTGGAGATGAACTATTTATCGGCTAATACTGCGGCAGGCCTTCTGTCCAGCGCTTTTAGGGCTTATGTGCAGGCAGAAGTTGGCACCCATACGGTGGTTGTTACAGCGCCTCCAAATTTAGTACAGCGTATCGTTTCGGACCTGAAAAAGCTCGATAAACGCCCACGTCACGTTATGCTGGACGCACGCGTAGTCGTGATGGAGCGTGGCGATCTGCTCAATCTTGGTGTCGAGTGGGGCTGGCCTACGATGAGAGCTGGATTTTTTGGCTCAGACCACTTTGATAAAGGTGATACAACAACCGATTTCGGCGGCAGCAGTTGGCCGTGGGGCGTACAAATGGGATATTCGCCGAGTGCGACATTTACAGATGCGCTTGAGTTAACCTTGAACCTTCTTGCTGAGAATGGCGAGGCAGACATAGTAGCCAGTCCTCAGGTTCTGGCCCAGGATGGCAAGCCTGCTCAAATAAGGGTCATGACCGAGGAGTACTTCATGATGACCGCCCCCGAAATCACAGGTGGTTTTTACGCAAGATCTGAGCTTGAGACAATTACTTCAGGTACCAGCTTGGCTATTACACCTCGCATCGGGGATAATGATGATATCACGCTGGAGCTTTCTATTGAGGTTAGTGACAGCATACCTCGCGGCAGAGGAAGCGATTTACCTGTTGTAACACGTCGTCTGGCCACCAATACAGTGCGTGTCCAAGATGGTGGAACGGTAGCGCTTGCCGGCATGACGGAAAACCGTCGACGCCTGAAGGAAAAACGAGTGCCGGGTCTCAGTAATCTGCCATTCGTCGGAGCATTGTTCCAAAGTACCGAGAGCGATCAAGCCTCCAAGGAGGTAGCTGTGTTCGTGACAGCGCGTATTGTGCGTGATGATGTAACTCCTGTGAACGGGGCAGCATCTACAGCACCGGCAACTACAGCGCCAGTATATACAGCACCGGCACCTACAGCGCCAGCATATACAGCACCGGCACCTACAGCGCCAGCATATACAGCACCGACATATACACCATCTGTACCCCAGGTGCCAACCAGACCGCAGCAGGAAGGCGATTTTAGAAGGAATCTTCAGGATAGCTTGTTGCGTTTAAGATGAAAACTCAAAACTCAAAACTCAAAACTCGAAACTGTGGAGTTGCCTTTTTAGGGCAACGAGTTCGTCAATTTTGCATTTTGCTTTTTGCGTTTAGCATTTTGATGGGTCTGGCTGGCTGTGCGCGCATAACCTGGCCGCGTGTTGAATGGAAGCGTCTTAGCTCGCGACGCGAAAAATCGTCCAAAGGATTCAAAGTTGTGGCTATGAGCAACAGGGATATTGCTGAGCTTAGTGCTGATGACATAGTGTTAATTATGCGGCAGGCTGGTTTCTCTGATGGGCAGATTATGGAACTTGGGCCGGACGTGCGTGATGGACTTTTGTTTTCGGGAGCGGTACAAGTCAGGAGGAAGAAGAAGGTAGAGGCCATTTTTGCTGTTAATAGTGATTATATCTTTATCACTACACGCCTAAGGGGTAGCTTCATCTACGATCTGAAGAGGGGTAATTTTGGGATGAACGGTGTTTATTCACCTCGGTCATAATTATTGAAGCAGCTCTGACGTGTCCTAATTTGTGCAATTCCTATCGTTTTTATCAAATCATTCACAATCGTCTTATACCGATCATAAAAAGTATATGCGCTGCTGCCCGGACGGATCGTCGCTCGTCGCCAGTTGCCCGTGACTCGTAAAACAAAATGAGTTTCGAGCGACGAGTCACGAGCGACGAATATTTGCCGATCGTAACCCCCATGCTTTCTTGCGTGCCTCCCCCGAGTCTTCTGTCGAAGACAGAATCGGGGGCAGGCGAAAGCAAGAATGGGGGCTAAATACAGGAAACTATCCGGCCTGGTAATGGATACGAAATGAACGGACAAAGCGCATTTATTTTATATGATCCGTATAGGGTAACCTTTGTGCTCAATAGGCCTTGATAAATGTGACGAAACAGCATATATATTTTACTGCTATGGCTCAGAATGTTAAAAAGCGAATTGAAAAATTACGTGATGAAATTAGAAAGCACGATTATCTCTACTACGTACTAAATCAGCCGAAAATCACCGACCGTCAATACGATAAGCTCTTTGCTGAGCTCAAGGAATTAGAGCAGGCCAATCCGCACCTGATAACTCCGGACTCGCCTACTCAGCGTGTTTCCGGTGAGCCTCTTGAAGGTTTTGCCACCGTCAGACACGCCGTGCCTATGCTCAGTATCGATAATACTTACAATGCCGAAGAGCTCAAGGCGTTTGACGAGCGGGTGCGAAAAGGACTAGGAAGCAGTGATTATAATTATGTTGTGGAACCGAAGATAGACGGTGTTGCTATAAGCCTTCGCTATGAGAATGGCTCACTTGTTACCGCTGCCACACGCGGCGACGGAGAGGTGGGGGATGATGTAACAGCTAATGTGCGGACAATTAAGGCCGTCCCCCTTGCATTACTGGGCGAGGGCAAAATCTCCGCTGTGCTTGAGGTTCGAGGCGAAGTGTATATGCCGATTCGGTCTTTTCGCGAATTGAATCGACTCCGCGCGGAGGTAGGCGAACCATTGTTTGCCAATCCACGAAACGCCGCCGCCGGTTCGCTTAAGTTGCTGGATGCAAGAATAACTGCAACGCGTAATCTGTCATTCTTCGCGTACGCAATGGGCGAGGTATCTGAGCCATTCGCAGAGAATCATTCTGAGAGCCTGAAGAAGTTTGAGAAATTAGGTTTGCCAGTAAATCCTAATATATCCCACCACGCCAAAGACATAGATGAGGTAATAGGGATTTGCGGAGAATGGAATAAAATACGGAACAATCTGGACTTCCAAATCGACGGTCTGGTGATAAAGGTCAACCGCTTAGGCCAGCGTGACATCCTCGGGGCAACCGGCAGAGCGCCTCGCTGGTGCATTTCCTATAAATTCCCGGCTGAACGTGCTCAGACTGTCATTGAATCAATCGATGTACAGGTGGGTAAAAGCGGGATTTTAACGCCGGTGGCGAATCTTGGACCTGTTCAACTTTCAGGTACGACGGTTAAACGTGCCAGTCTGCATAATTTCGACGAGGTGCGTCGACTTGATGTTCGCTGTGGTGACACCGTAGTTATCGAAAAGGCCGGCGAAATTATACCGCAGGTAGTCGAGGTGAAGAAACAATTAAGACCAGCCGGTGCCATCCCATTTAAAATACCTAAGAAATGTCCAAATTGCGGCTCTGCAGTGGCCAAGGATGAAGATGGCGTCTACATACGCTGCCTCAATCCGGATTGCTTGGGGCAATTGAAAGAGCGGCTCAAATATTTCGCTGGACGAGGACAGATGGATATTGAGCATCTTGGTACTGCGCTGATAGAACAGCTTGTCGATAGTGGGCTCGTCAGTGATTTTGCAGATATATATAGGTTAGAGTTGGCACAGCTTACTAAGCTCGAGCGGATGGCTAAGAAAAGTGCCGGCAACGTGATAGAGGCTATTGAAGCGAGCAAGACCCGGCCTTTATGGCGGTTCATAGCCGGTCTGGGTATTCCAAATGTTGGCGGAGAGACAGCAAGGATACTATCTGATAAATTTGGTTCCCTTGACAGACTAAGAAATGCAACATTAAAAGAGCTTAGAAAAGCGTTAACGGTTGCAGAAGATCCCATTATACCTAAAACGATTTATGACTTTTTGAAAAACCCGGAAAACAAAGAACTTATCCAAAAGGTCATCAAGAAGGATAAAACCGAGTCCCTCTCGGAAAAAATTAAAAAACTTGGCATTAGGCATATTGGCCCAAAACGATCTGAGTCTTTGGCTAAAGAATTTAGTTCTATCGAGAAGTTTTGCGGGGCCACATTTGAAGAACTTAAAAAAATATTATCGAAGAAGCCTGACCCAGTAATATCTCAAAGCATCTATGACTATTTCCATGATACAAACAACAACCGTGTTCTCGACGAGTTACTGTCTATGAAAGTTCAGCCGACAGCACCTAAACAGAAAGCATCCGATATACTGGCTGGACAAACAATCGTTGTAACTGGTACGCTGTCGCATTTTACGCGGCAACAGATTGAGCAGACCATCAAAGACCACGATGGCAAGGTCAGTTCGTCTGTCAGCAAAAAGACCAGTTTTGTGCTTGCGGGCGAGGATGCAGGTTCGAAATTGGATAAAGCACGCCAATTTCAAGTCAAAGTAATTGACGAGAGTGAATTTCTCGACCTCATTCAGAAAAAACCTTAGTCAGAGAAAGTTGATTTATGGGTGCAAAAAAACATATTGAGATATTAGCTAAAAGTAGTTCTTCTGATACTCCATATGTTGTCAGATGTTACCTTGAAGAAAATAAAATATCGGTTTTTTGCTCCTGCCGTGCTGGAGATAGCCGAATGCTATGTAAGCATGTAAGGAAAATTATAGCTGGTGATGCCTCAATCCTCTATGATAGAAATCAGAAAAATGAATTGGGAAAAATCAGCAATCAGTTGCAAGAAACACAAATCCCTTTGCTTTTATTGGAAATAAATAAATCCGAAGATCTTTTAGAAGAGGCAAAGAGAAATGTAAAAAAAGCGAAGCAAAATTTAGAAAATGTGATTTTGAACAAGTCAAAACAGTAGAATTATCATGGAAGGGGACATAAGACGACGGAACAAACCAGCAAATCGAGCAGGTGATTAGAAACGCAGGTGGAAAACCATCCAGTAACGTAAGTAAAAAGACTAATTTTGTATTGGCCGGCACGGAACCCGGAAGTAAGCTCGATAAAGCCAGAAAGTTGGGCGTTAAAGTAATAGACGAAAAAGAGTTTTTGAAAATGCTTTAAATTGAGTTTTAGCAAATTGATTCAAGACGAAAAATATATGCGGGCTGCTTTGAAGTTGGCCCGGCGAGGCATTAGCTCTGTTGAGCCTAACCCTGCGGTTGGTTGCTTAATAGTAAAAGCTGGCCAAATCATAGGGAGGGGCTGGCATAAGAAGTTTGGAGGTCCTCATGCAGAGTTAAATGCTCTTGAAGACTGTGGGAGTCTCGGAGCTAATCCGCAGGGAGCTACTATGTATGTCACGCTTGAGCCGTGTTGTCACCAGGGCAAAACACCGCCTTGTACGCGAGCTATCATTGATGCCGGGATAGGTAAAGTTGTCGCCGCTCTGATTGACCCGTCGGAGCATGCCAGAGGCGCCGGACTGGAGCAGTTGCGTAACGCAGCAATAGAGGTGCAACTCGGCGTTTGTGAAACCGAGGCGCGTTTACTAAGCGCGCCCTTTCTCAAATTTACGACTACCGGTAAATGCTGGACCATATTGAAATGGGCACAAAGCATTGATGGCAAACTTGCCTATGCTGAAAAAATTGAGCCTAAAAAGTGGATTTCCGGTGAGCTTAGCAGAAAAGATGCACACAAGCTGCGTCGTCGAGTTCAGGCGATAATCGTGGGTGTCAATACGGTCATTGCAGATGACCCTTTGTTGACGCCTCGACCAAGCGAAGGCAGAGAGCCTGTCAGAGTAGTTCTGGATAGTTCTCTTCGAATTCCGCTCGAATCCCGGCTGCTTAGAACTGCCAAGGAAAGCATGGTGATTGTATATGCCAGTCGGGAATACGTCAAAGCGAATCCAAAGGCTGTGGAGAGTATATCTCAAAAGGGGGCTAAAATACTTGCCTATCCCGATGGACAAAACCGATCTAATCTACACTTTTTGCTAAAAGAATTGAGTCGGAGGGGCCTGCAACAAGTGCTTGTGGAAGGTGGACCGCGGGTTGCGAGTTCATTTCTTAAGGAGAATCTTGCAGATGAGTTGTACATTTACATCGCGCCGAAAATACTCGGCCGCTCAGGCTCAATCGGCATCGCTAAACCTATGGCCGAATTAATATCAGAAGTTGGGTTGCGCCATGTAGATATTAAGCAGTTCGACAATGATGTTTGCCTGACCGGTATAACGGACAAAGCTCTGCGGGAAATATCAGTCTCTGATGGCTAATACCAATTGTGATTAAAATTTGCGCTTATGTCATTTCGACCGACCCCGCTTCGCCAAAGCTACGCGGCGGCGAGAGGGTCACAAAGTGGCCCGTAGTGGAGAAATCTGTTAAAATAGATTTCTCGACTCGCCTATGACTCGCTCGAAATGACACGAATAAGCGCGCTAATTATTCTCAATTGGTATAAACTGCGAAATAAATAGCGGGGCCTGCCTTCGTGATTATCGTTAAAACCTTGCCGATTTATCTAAAAAAACCGTGAGGTTATTACAGCGTTATGTGAATATTCGTAGCTTGATTGAGACTAAAATTCGCTTGACTTTTGGAGTCTTTTTTCTTAGAATATAAATGTTGCGAGTGCAGACAGAGATCAGTTGGTCTCACGGCACCACCCGCGGTAATGTGCATCCTGGCACAGCGCAACAAGGAGACGGGCCTACAATTGATTTCAAATGCAGCCCACGTCTCCTTTTTTTTGCGCCGTATATTTTCATAGAGGTTTTCACGACTAAAGCTGCATTGGAATTTTCAGAGGTGACAGGGCGAATCAGCTTTTTGAAAGGGCTGTTTCTGTAAGGACAAATTTTTTATGTGCCTCTTCGGTTGGAGTATGGAGTCATGAGCTCCTGCACTTTATTCGGCCTGCAATATGGCTTTGATATCGCTTAAAGTAAGCAGACCGATAGTCGCCAACTTTATTTTGCCTTGAGGATTAATGAAGAAGCTGGAAGGAATAGAGTCCACCAGATTGTACGGCGCCGGCATGTCGCTCGATTTGGCTGCAAGGACGGTATAGTTTATTTTGTTTTCTGCCACGAAGTCCCTGATCATCTCGAGGCTGTTTATCGGCGATATGTAGGATATTGCCAGCATGGCTAATTTGTCTTGCCCGACCGTGTTTCGCAATTCAATTAGATCCGGTATCTCCGCTCGGCAAGGGCTGCGCCAGCTCGCCCAGAAAATTAGCATTACGTCCTTTCCCCTATAATCGCTGAGTTTGTGCTGTCTGCCTGAGATATCGGTCAGAACAAAATCTGGTGCCGGCTGGCCACGCCAACGTGGAAAAGATGGTCCCCAAGTTTTTGCACTTCTGATGACGTCATCAAGGCTCATTTTTAGCCCGCCGAGAGGCCTGGTAGCCGGCTTTGAAAATTCGGATTCCGGCAGCGACGTCTCAGCACGGGATTCTTCTGTAGGCGTCTGGGGAGCTGGCTCCTTTTTGCAGCCCGATATAATCGCTGCCAAACTGACCATAATGAGCAGGCCAAATATTATCTGTCCAAAGGCTTTCTTTCCACTCTGTTTAGCCATCGTCAGGTTCTCCATGAGTCAATCCCAGCAAACGACTATACCAGCGGCCGGCTGCGGCGTAAAGGCCAAATTGACAAAAATCTTTTGACAAAACAGGTCTTTAGGCTATTATGAACGCTTCTTAGACAATCGCGGTACCTGTTTAATCAGAGTGCCTGCGTCTTTCCCCATTCAGAAGTTTTGCATTTTTTGGTGTCTTGTTTCGTATGCAATGGTTGAATTGGTCAAGACCGTAGTTGAGCAGAGCAGAGATTTGAACCTTTTACTTTTAATGGGACTGGCTGTCTTTGGCGGGACGATAGGCGCAAGGATAATACAGAAACTTCACATACCTCAGATAGTTGGCTATATAACAATAGGCATCATCCTTGGGCCTATCCTGAATGTTATCTCGCAACAAACCGTGCAAAGCCTCGAGCTGTTTAATCTCTTTGCTTTGGGGATTATTGGCTTTCTGATCGGTGGTGAGCTCAAACGTGACGTCTTTGTACGTTTCGGCAGGCAGGTTTTCGCAATTTTGCTGTTTGAAGGTGTGGTTGCATATTTGCTGGTGGGTCTGCTGAGCTTTTTTGCGCTTCGCTATTTCTACGATTGGCAAACTGCACTGGCAGTAGCAGTAGTGTTTGGCGCTATCTGTACGGCGACGGACCCTGCTTCGACAGTAAACGTACTGTGGGAATACAAAACCAGGGGGCCTCTAACCACGATGCTGACCGCAATCGTGGCTCTGGATGATGTGCTTGCATTGGTTTTGTACATAACCAGTGTAAGCTTGGCCAGTTTCCTGACCGGACATCAAGAAGTGGGTGTTTTGAAGATGGCCTTTCACTCGCTATACGAAGTGATAGGGTCATTGGGGCTCGGTGCAGCGGTGGGGTTGCTGCTTCGATGGATTGCTCTGCGAATCGACGATGATGAGAAAAATCTGGTTTATACTGTCAGCATCATAGTACTTTGCATAGGTGTGGCAATTGGCTTAAAGCTGGATGTGATCTTGTCATCGATGGCCTGCGGCGTCACCTTGATAAACCTCTCACCTCGCCGGAGTCTGAAATGTTTTGAGCTTGTGCGCAAATTTTCACCACCGTTTTATGTGCTGTTTTTCGTGATTATCGGGGCAAGACTCAGCATCCATGTCACCGGCCGGATTGGTCTGCTGGCGGCAGCTTACATTGTCGGCAATGTCGTTGGAAAAACCAGTGGGTCGTATTTAGGGGCTGTGTATTCCAAGGCTGTCCCGACAATTAGAAAATATCTGGGGTTTTGTTTGTATCAACAGGGCACGATTGCAGTTGCCCTTTTAATTATGGCCAGTCACCGATTCGAAGGGCCTATCAAAGATGTGATGCTATCGGTAATAATTGCAGGAATATTCGTGCTGCAGTTGGCTGGCCCATTGTTGGTGAAGGTTGGCATCAAAAAAGCCGGGGAGGTTGGCCTTAACATTACCGAAGAGGACCTCATCAAAACTTACGCCGTTGCTGAGGTGATGGACAGAGAAGTGCCGGTCATTCCAGCAGGCACGTCTCTGAGTGAAGTCATCAAAGTTGTTAGCAGTACTGACAGTTTCTACTACCCGGTTGTCGACACGGACAACAAGCTGATAGGCGGTATCACACTTGAAGGTATCAGAAATACCTTCGCCACTCAAGAGCTAAATGACTGGCTGGTAGCGCTCGATATTGCAGAGCCGATTGTCGCCCGTGTAAACCCGGACATGCGGCTAATAGATGCGCTCGAGAAGACACGGCAATTGGATATTGAATGTGTGCCTGTTGTGGCTACGAGTAACGGTGACACACTTCTTGGCGTCATGGACACGCGTGCTGTGCATCGCCGAGTCAGCGCAGAGGTCCTGGCTAAACAAAAAGAAGCTGATGCCATGTATGGTCTGAGAAGCGGTTAAGCCTGTTACTGACCTCTGTTTGAGCAGTGATTATGCTATAATTTTGCGAGGTTTGTCCATTACGAGTCTTTCGGATAGATAACCGAGATGGAGCCACGATGGTTTATTTCGCTGCCATAGCTGACATCGATATTGTTGAGCATCTGAATTTTGCTTTGCTATTTGGCCTAATTATTTTGGGTGGTGCTTTCGGTGCACGTCTTTCTCAGAAATTTCACATTCCACAGGTCATTGGCTGCATCGTTGTTGGCATTCTGCTCGGAGATGTTTTTGGGCTGATTACTCCCCGGACTATCGAGGCTCTTGAGCCATTTACGATGTTCGCTCTTGGCATTATTGGTTTTATGATAGGGGCAGAGCTTCGCAGTGACATCTTCAAGAAATATGGCAAGCAATTTTTCACCATTCTCATCGCGCAGGGAATAGGCGCATTCCTGTTTGTGCTTATTGGCAGCTCGCTCTTGGCCTGGTTTGCGTTGCCTACTTTGTTGCCAGGTATGCCTACAACTGACAGAGCCCACATTTCCATCGCCATTGGTCTTGTTTTTGGCGCAATCGCTTCGGCTACGGCACCGGCAGCGACAGCCAATGTTCTCTGGGAATACAAGACCAGAGGTCCTTTAACAGCAACAGTTCTGGCTATAGTGGCGCTTGACGATGCACTGGCGTTACTTTTATATCGTGGTGCTGCAACCGGAGCAAAGGCACTGCTCGGCACCGGCCATAGCTCAGTCACGGGCGCAACATTGGTACTACTCGGAGAAATCGTAGGATCGGTCATACTTGGATTTATGGCTGGAGTGCTGTTGTATTTTCTCCTGAAATTCGTAAGAGCCGAAGACAAAATTCTTGAGTTTGCCCTTGCCTCTTTGCTGCTGGTTGTTGGGATATCTATGATACCCCGGATCGATCCGATTCTTCCCGCCATGACTCTGGGCATTACGCTCGCTAATCTCATGCCTCGACAAAGTAAGGGAACCTTTGCCATTGTCCAGAAATTCGCCCCGCCGATATACATATCCTTTTTCGTTCTCGCGGGCGCACACATGGCGTTCGGCAGAGTGACCGGCTGGATGGTGGCCATGATAGCTGTATACATCCTCTGCAGGGCCGGGGGCAAAATGCTGGGTTCGTGGTTCGGAGCGGAATATTCTTCGGCACCGACCGTTGTACGGAAATACCTGGGACTTTGTCTGCTTCCTCAGGCTGGTGTGGCAATCGGCCTGGCGATATTGGCTGGTCAGCAATTTGGGACCGAATTGGGTCATGTTATTATCATGGTTGTTATGACAAGCACATTCATAATGGAAATTCTCGGCCCAATGCTCGTCAAAGTCGGTGTCAAAAGGGCCTGTGAGGTCGGTATGAATGTCACTGAAGAGGACCTCATAAACACATACACTGTCGCCGATGTCATGGATGCTGAACCTATAAGTATACCACAGGATCTGCCCTTGCAGCAAATACTTGAGGTCTTCAGCAAAACCGACAGTGTATATTATCCTGTTGTTGATAATCAAACTCAGCTAATAGGCATAATAACCGTCGCGGATATAAAGGAAATGTTTGCAAATAGGGAGTTTGCCGGCTGGTTGCTCGCATGTGACGTAGCTGAGCCGGTTCATGATAAAAGCACGCCGGATAAACCTCTTGGTGAGACATTCGAGAATATGAAACGCTACGACCTTGAACATATACCGATAGTTACCGGTGATGATAGTAACAAACTGGCCGGAGTCCTAGATTACCACAAAGCGCTTCGCAAAATTAGCGCTGAAGTCTTGCACAGACGAAAGACGGCGGACGGAATGGCTTTGGCGACAGGTTAGCTAAACGGTTGGCTAAATGTGAAAAATACCAAAGTTGAGGATTTCGAAGAACGGCCCTTGGATTTCAATTTCACGTCTGAAATTGTGTGGTGGAACAGACTTGAAACGATTTTCTTTTCCTAAAAAGAAAAGGTTGTTGAGTAATAGAGAGTTTAAGGCTGTCTTAACGAATGGACTGCGCGCGAACGACGATTTGATTGTGCTTTACATGGCCGAGAATGATTGTGGATATCCGCGATTGGGAGTGTCTGTCAGCAAATGGTGCGGAGGCGCTGTTGTGCGCAACAGGCTTAAACGGTTGTTGCGAGAAGCCTTCCGACAAAACCAATATGAGATTCCAGCGAAGTTTGACTATTTGCTGATGATTTCGCCTCAATGGGCGAAACAGTTTGATAAGCCGGGAAACATCAAAAAAGCTTTGACGTGTCTGTCTTTAGAGCGATTACGGGCTGAATTCTTAACTTTGGTAAGAACGGTGGTTGACAGGGCCGGCGTAAAGTAGGCGATGGCAATTAACCAAAAAATCCATTGTTGAAAAACTCGAAGCCATGCGTTAAACCTTATGTTCAATATTTGTCCAACTGCCGAAAGTGTGTACGAGGATGGCCTTGAGCGATAAGAGCGGATTGATGACGGTAGGAACAGCCGCAAAAAAAGCTGGCGTTTCTCGTCAGTCTCTGCAATATTACATTATGGTCGGGTTACTTGAGCCTACAAAAGTTACGCCGACGGGACGGCGCCTCTTTGACGAAAAGGGCGTCGAACGAATCAAGCTCATTAAAAAGCTCAACGAAAGTGGCTATCCTTTACGTGCCATCCGCGATTTGTTTCTCGAAGGACGAACAGATTTGAAAGGAAAAGGGCAGTGAGTGATTATGAAACCATCCAAAGGAAACGCAATATTTTCGTGGGTGCTTTTGTCATCATCGGTATGTGTGCACTTGGATGGCTCATCTTTAAGTTTGGCGATTTGCCAACCGCAGTTACAAAAATGGGTTCTGTTGGGATTTTTGTTCAGTTTCCAATGGCACCCGGTGTGCAGAAAGACACTCCGGTGCGATTTTGTGGCTATCAGATCGGCAGAGTAACAGGTGTAATGCCACCGCGGATACGCAAGGATCTTAACACAAATCAGGAATATCATCAGACTGTTGTTATTCTTACGATTGATAAGAAATATGTCGATATCCCCAGCAATGTTAACATAAAATTAATGACACGCGGACTGGGCAGCAGCTACATTGAGCTCAAGGTTGATCCGGAGTCTTTGCCTGCACCGCCGCGAGATCCCAATCGGCCGGAAACATGTTTTCTTGTGGACGGAATGTGGCTGCAGGGTTCAACCGGCATTTCCAGTGAGTTTTTTCCTGAAGAAAGCCAGAAAAAACTGGATAGTCTTGTTGAGGACCTTGGAGCTTTCGTAAATAACGCCGATGACATCATTGGCGATCCTAATAACAAAGAAAACGTTAAAAGAATCTTGGCTAATTTGTCCGGGGCCTCAGAAGCAGCTACGGAGGCCATACAACAGGCAACGCAGACAATGGAGGAGTTCAAAAAGTTTGCCACAGCCGGTACCAAAACCTTAGAAAATGCCGACGCTAAGGTGGACAAAGCCATTGTTGCTATGATCGACACCAGCGAACAACTGAGTAAGGCAACAGAGCAATTGCGGCTGATCCTGGAAAAGATAAACAGTGGCCAGGGCACGGCAGGTATGCTCGTTAATGACGGACGATTTTATGAAAGCCTTCTTGAAAATGCCGATCAGATGCAAGTCCTGCTGGAGGAGATGAAGCTGTTCGTAGCTCAAGCTCGAAATAAGGGTTTGCCTATAGATCTAAAGTAAGATGGGCTTTCTACTTCAAAGAGCACGCTGTTTCACCCACAGTTATCGTATCATACCTTTTTAGAAGCTGTCAGGTTTATATTCTTTTGCTGTAGTGTTTCGGACTTTACAAAAGGGTCATACCCTGTTAAAATTTAGTGACTTGTTTCTTGGCGTCGTGTGTCATTTGTGTTGCGATTAGAAGTTGCGATATGCAGCACGAAATACGCTATACGATATACGTAGTACGAAAAAATGGCTGGCAAAATAGTTATTGATACTGAGCGATGCAAAGGCTGTGGCTTATGTGTGGTGGTCTGCCCCAGGGATAGCATTATTATCTCCAAAAAGTCCAACAAAAAAGGCTATTTCCCCGCAGAGTCAGCAAACGCCGACTGCACCGGTTGTGCAATGTGTGCGATTGTCTGTCCGGATGCGGTGATTGAGGTGTACCGTGAGGATGCCGGTATAATCGAGATAAATACCAAACTGAGCAAGAATGTGAAGCGGCCCCACTCCTGTGAAAGCGGAAGTCCGAAGTGATAAGGATACAATAGATTTCTTTATGCGGGGTGTGTGTTTGGTCAAGAGGAAAAACAGATGAGAAGATCATGGGAAGAACAAGAGTTTGAAAAAGCTTGTATTGGATATCAGACGGCGATGGAGCTATTAGGGCTAGTAAGCCAAGAGATTTACAGTAGGTCTAGTGCGATGTTAATTGCGAATAGCATCATTATAGCCTTAATTAGCTGGACTTTTTCAAGTGATAGTGACTTGCCGCTGTTCCTGAACATGCTTTTACTTATCGTGGGATTAATCTTGTGCTTCTTGTGGTTCCTTTTCAACAATCATGGTGTTTACTGGCAAGATTTATTTAGGGAAAAGGCTATAGAACTGGAAAATAGATATTTCGCTACTACATTCAAACTAATCTCACTTGTCGTCACAGAGAGCCCTCAGGCTTCGCATAAGAAAAATTCAGAGATCCCAAAATTGGTACGTTGGTTCCCATATCATCGCACATCTCTGATAGTCATATTTATCTTTTCACTTGTTTATATAGTTATACTCTTATATCAATTAGTATGCAATGGCCCATAATACAATGCGGAAGACTATGCTTGCCCCGATATAAATTCGGCTTCGACAGACTTTTTATATCGAATACGTTATTTGATTTTCTTAATAGCCACTTTAATAGGCGAAGAAAAATGGACCAAAAGATAAAACGCTTGATAAATCAAATAAAAGAACATCTGGTAGGGCTGTATGGGAGGAAAGTCAGAAAGGTTATATTATATGGTTCTTATATGAGAGGCGAATACACGAAGGATTCAGATATTGATGTGCTGGTACTGGTTGATGAGTCTCTAAATCCATTTGAAGTGAGAGAAAGCTTGAGCGACCTTTTGTTTGATATACTTCTTGAAGAAGGTGAGCTCATTTCGGTTATAACAATTCCTGAAAATATCTATGAAAGTTACAATTCTCCATTTATTTTGAATGTGAAAAAAGAGGGACTAGTAGCGTGAACCCCGTTAGACCTTCATGGTTTTACACGTATGTTCTTATCAGTCAAAAAGACGAGGGATTTTATACCGGTGTTACAAATAATCTAAAAAGAAGATTTGAACAGCATAATGCTGGTTTGGTTTTTTCTACGAAACATAGGGTACCGATGAAACTGATCTATTTTGAGGCTTGTTTAAATAAGGGTGATGCCTCTCGTCGAGAAAAATATTTGAAAACAGGAATGGGAAAGAGGTTTCTAAAAAACCGTTTGAAGGGAGGTCTAACGGGGTGAAGGAGATAATGGATTTCATAGAGAAAGCCGAAAAATTCCTAAGCACAGCTGAACAGGCTTTGAATATAGAAGACTATGATTCCTGTGTTTCAAGGTGTTATTATGCAATGTTCTTCATGGCAGAAGCTGCGCTTTTTACTAAAAATTTAAGTGCATCATCCCATAAAGGCGTCATAAGTTTGTTTGGAGAGCATTTTGTAAAAACAAAAATCCTTGAGAGAAACTTAGGAAAAGCACTTAATGATGCCTATGATAAGAGGATTGTTGGAGATTACGGAGTTGGTTTTACCGTTACTAAAGAAGAGGCAGAGAATTTGTTAGATACAGCCCAGGATTTTGTCCGGAAGTTGAAAAATTACCTTAAAAGGTGGTTAGAAAAATAGTGAAAAACATAAGCGAGCGTATTTTAATGTGCGGCAATGAGGCCCTCGCTGAAGCGGCTATCATTGCCGGCTGCGACGCATATTTCGGCTATCCAATCACGCCACAGAACGAGATCACCGCCTACATGTCCCGACGGATGCCCGAAGAGGATCGTGTCTTTGTGCAAAGCGAAAGTGAATTAGCTGCGATAAATATGGTTTTTGGGGCATCGGCGACGGGCAAAAGGGCCATGACAAGCTCATCAAGTCCGGGCATTAGTCTGATGCAGGAGGGCATAAGCTATCTGTCGGGTGCGGAGCTGCCGGCGGTAGTAGTTAATGTAATGCGGGGCGGCCCAGGCCTCGGCAATATTGCCCCTTCCCAGGGCGATTATTTCCAGGCCACGCGCGGCGGGGGACATGGTGATTACCGAACTATTGTGCTGGGGCCGTCAAGTGTTCAGGAACTTGCAGACTGTATGCCTCTGGCCTTTGACCTGGCTGACCAATATAGAATGACAGTTGTCGTTTTAGCTGATGGAATCCTGGGACAGATGATGGAGCCGGTAGTGCTTGAGAAAAAGCCGGGACGTGAACTGCCGCTTAAAGACTGGGCCGTGACTAGGGCCAGCGACAGAAAGCAGAACATCGTCCGGTCAATGTGGCTCCAGGAGGGGGTGCTGGAAGAACTCAATAACAAACTTCAGGCCAAATACCAGCAAGTACAGGAAAACGAGGTGCTCTGTGAAGAATACCAGTTGGACGATGCAGAAATCGTTGTCGTTGCCTATGGTGTCGCAGCCAGAATTGTACGGGGCGCAGTCAACAAAGCACGTGAAGAAGGAATCAAGGTCGGCTTGATACGACCAGTTACCTTGTGGCCTTTTCCGATGGAGCAAATCAGCAGGGCTGCGGAGGAGTTTCGGATTTTTCTTGTGGTGGAAATGAGTGAAGGCCAGATGATCGAGGACGTTAAGCTCGCGGTTGCAGGAAAGGCGCCCGTGCTTTTCCATGGCAGAGCCGGCGGCGGTGTGCCAACTGTTGACGAAATTCTGGATGTGATTAAACAGCTTGCAATTAGAAAATCAAAAACCAAAATGTAAAAAGCAAAATGACAAATTAGAACTCAAAAAATGATATTAACTTTCAGCAATTTTGAGGTATGACAGGCAACTAATGGCCAATAGTTATTTTTGATATTTGCTATTTATGAGAACTGTATTTGCGCGAACACCCACACTTAAAGATTGTCCGACACATTATTGTCCCGGCTGTGGGCACGGCATTGCCCACAGATTGATAGCTGAGACGATTGATGAGTTGGGCATACGTGACCGCACAATCGGCATAGCACCTGTGGGCTGTGCCGTGTTAGCGTACGATTACATCGATGTTGATATGGTTGAGGTTGCACACGGCAGAGCACCGGCAGTGGCAACGGGCATGAAAAGAACCAATCCGGACAAAATCATATTCTCATATCAGGGTGATGGTGACCTTGCAGCAATCGGAACAGCGGAGATTATCCACGCTGCTCACAGGGCAGAGCAAATAACCGTTATATTCATAAATAACGCAGTCTTTGGAATGACGGGCGGACAAATGGCACCGACTACCGTTCTTGGCCAGGTGACAGCAACAACACAAGCCGGCCGGGACAAGCGGGACCAGGGCTATCCGCTGCAAATATCGGAGTTGTTGGCTGTTTTGCCGGGCGCTATTTATGTTGAGCGTTGTGCGCTTAGCAGTGTGCAGCAGATTCGCAATGCAAAAAAGGCTATAAAGCATGCCTTTGAATTGCAGGTCAATGGTGCTGAGGGTCTGTCGCTTGTCGAGGTTTTGTCGCCGTGTCCGACTTATTGGCGGATGCCGCCGGCTAAAGCAATGGAATGGATAGAAAAGGAAATGATAAAAGTTTTCCCGCTCGGACGGTTAAAGGGATAACAATGGCAGCAAATGGGCTTAACGAAGAAGTCATCATAGCGGGTTTTGGGGGACAGGGAATTATTCTCGCTGGTAAACTGCTGGCGCAGACAGCAATGAACTCCGGCAAAGAAGTGACATTTATGCCCTCCTATGGCGCTGAAGTTCGCGGCGGAACCGCCAACTGCATGATCGTCATATCCAATCGGCCCATCGCTTGTCCGGTCGTCGGCAAGCCTGATTCGCTAATCGTTATGAACAAGGCTTCCCTGAACAAATTTACGCCACGCCTCAAGGAAAATGGCTTGCTTATATATAATAACTCTCTGATTGATGTCGAACCAGATGTAGATGAAACAGTTAATATTCTTGCCATACCTGCTGATGATTTAGCGGTCGAGCTTGGCAGTGCTAAAAGCGCAAATATGGTCGCGCTGGGCGCGTATCTGAAAAAGCGGGGTTATCTTGCCGTTGACACTGCTGTGCAGGCCCTGCCCGATGTACTGGCTGAAAGATACCATAAAACGATACCGATCAACGCTGAGGCCCTACGCCGAGGTGCCGAATTGGCGTTACTCAACTCGATTCAACAGCCCACGTAAAGTGTGGGGGATAAATAATTAGCTGCGTAATCCTTCGACCTGGCTCAGGAAGGGTTTATTGCAGAGTTTTTATCAGCACAGCAGCCATCCAAGGGAATCGCGATAGCCACTCTCCACTGGTTCAAGCAAGGTTTTTGCGCTTGCAAAAGCGGCTTTGTAAGTCTATATTAAATGCTTTTATAGAATTCTTTTTACACTGACGCATTGTTTTTTCCCTTGCACAGGTTCTTAGGGAGCTTGAGGGGACGTTGTGTTTGAGTCGCTAACCGAAAAATTCAATTCGGTATTCAGGTCGCTGTCCGGCCGGGGCCGTATCACTGAGGCAAGCATCTCAGATGCTATGCGGGACGTGCGCAAGGCCCTTTTAGAAGCCGACGTCAATTACAGCGTGGTCAAGCAATTCTGCAAAGACGTCGCACAGGCGGCTATTGGCGCGGAGGTTATAAAGAGCCTTCATCCAGGCCAGGTGATGGTAAAGATAGTCAATGACGAGTTGAGCAGGCTGATGGGCCCGGTCGATACGCGAATATACTTTGTATCGCCCGGCCCGACTGTAATTATGCTTGCGGGCCTGCAGGGCTGCGGTAAGACCACAACCGCTGCTAAGCTCGGCAAATACCTCGTCTTAAAAGGAAGACGTCCTTTGCTCGTCGCCGACGACCTGCAAAGACCCGCTGCTATCGAGCAGCTAAAGATCCTCGGTCAGCAGACCAACATAGATGTCTACAGTGAGGAGAACACAAGAGATGCTATCCGCGTTGCGAGAAATTCCGTCAAGTACGCCAAGGATAACAGTTATGATGTAGTTGTCATTGACACAGCAGGTCGGCTGCACATTGACGAAGAAATGATGAAAGAAGTGGCGAATGTTACAAAGACGGTTACGCCCCATCAGATCTATCTTGTCTGCGACGCGATGACCGGCCAGGACGCTGTCAATTCGGCAAAAGAGTTCAATGACCGACTTGAGCTCGATGGCGTTATCCTGACGAAGCTTGACGGTGATGCCCGCGGTGGCGCGGCTTTAAGTGTCAAGGCTGTCACTGGAAAGCCTATTAAGTTCATAGGTATCGGTGAAAAGCTTGATAAGCTCGAAGAATTCCACCCCGAGCGGATGGCGAGCAGAATCCTCGGTATGGGCGATGTAGTGACACTTGTCGAAAAGGCCCAGGAGCATTTCGAAGTAGAAGAAGCAGAAAAACTACAAAAAAAGATGGCCAAAGGTACCTTCGGCTTCGACGACTTCCTCAAGCAAATGCAGGCCGTCAAGAAAATGGGCGGCGTCAAGGATATGCTGAAGATGATGCCTGGTATGGGAAGCCAGCTTGGTGATTTGGATTTCGACGGCGCGGATTTGAAACGCATGGAGGGCATCGTCTACTCGATGACACCATACGAGAGACGTCAGCCCGATGTTATCGAATCCTCGCGCCGAAGACGAATCGCAGCCGGTGCAGGAGCGCAGCCGCACGATGTTTCCAGTCTGGTGAAAACATTCAAGCGCAGCCGAGATATGATGAAGTCCATGAGCGGTGGCAGCTTTAGTGGTCTCAAATCTCTATTTTCAGGCGGCTTGAATCTGGATGCGATAGGGGCTGCTATGTCAACCGGCCGAAAAATCAAGCAGCGCTCAAAACGAAAAAGAGTTATAAAACGAAGAGGCAAAATTAAACGCCGATGAGTGGCACAATTTCTATTGAGCAATATCTTGAAAAAGTTGCGGTTTTTTCTGGCAACGAATACGGTTTACAGGTAAGAAACCGTTTCAAGGACACAAAAGGCACCAGCGAATTGGCACTACTTGCCGTGCCGAGCGCCGAGGAGCTGGAACAGTTGAAAAAGGCTGTAGCGATTATGACCCCCAGTGAAAAGCAAGATACCGAGAAGCTCAGTGATGAAGAAATCAAGAAAATAGCGGTTGACGCAGGAATCGACCCGGGTATCTTTGCAATCTTTATAAACGGCTACGCCTTGCATTGCAAACGTGTTTCGCGGTTGGCATAGGGCAAATCGCGGAAATTGATTATAGACCATCAAAGAAAGGGGAAATAATGGCGGTAAAATTAAGACTGACGAGAATGGGAAGGCGACATCGGCCGTTTTTTAGAATTAATGCGGTCGAGGCTCGCACACCACGTGACGGCAAAATACTTGAAAAGCTCGGCCACTACGACCCAATCGAAAAAGACCCCGACAAGCAGATTGTGCTCAATCGGCAGCGAGCCGAGTACTGGCTTAGCCAGGGAGCAGTGCCTAGCGATACCGTCTCTGAGATTCTGCTTCGCCAGGGGATAAAGCACAAATACGCCGAAGTAAAAGCCCAACGCCGCGCTAAAGCAAGAAGCATGGCTCGTGCCAAGGGCAAGTTCTTCACCAAGGCCGAAAAGATAGCTGCTGAGAAAGAGGCGGAGGCCAAAGCTAAAGAAGCCGAGGAAAAAGCAAAAACCCGGGCCGAGGCCGCCAAGAAAAACGAGCAGGAGGCAAAGGCTAAGGCCGAGGCTGCCAAAAAAACTGAGGAAGAGGCAAAGGCGAAAACCGAAACCACCAAAAAGGCTGAGGAAGAGGCCAAAGTTAAGGCTGTTAAACAGCCAGAGGAGAAGGCCGAAGCTGAGGTTGTGGAAAAAACCCAGACAGAGCCCAAAAAAGCTGAAGAAAAGGCAAAGGATGAAGCTGAGGGAGTCAAAAAAACTGAGGAAAAAATCCAGGCGAAGGCCAAACGAGCCAAAGGAAAAGCCAAGACCGACGCTCAGTCAGCCGACGGGGAGCCAGAAGCACAAGCCAAAGAGGCTGAAGTTGAATTGAAAGCCGAGGAGAAATCGGCTTCTGGTGAAGCCGAGAAAGAGTGATGAGAATTGACGTTCTTACACTGTTTCCGGAGATGTTTCAATCGCCTCTGAGCTGCTCGATAATAAAGAGAGCTCAGGACAATAGCGTAGTCGAAATTACCCTGACCAGCATACGGGATTTTGCGACCGACAAATACAGAAAAGTTGACGACAAGCCTTACGGTGGCGGGCCAGGTATGGTAATGATGCCCGGCCCCGTTTTTGCCTGCTTCGAACACGTACAGAAACTTTCCACCCAAAAAGGTCGTGTAATTTTACTTACTCCCCAAGGGAAGTGCTTCAACCAGAAAAAGGCTCTCGAACTGAGTAAAGAAAAACGCCTGATTCTCATTGCCGGTAGGTACGAGGGCTTCGATGAACGAATTCGCGTAGGCTTCGGTGCTGAGCAAATCTCGATCGGCGATTACGTGCTCAACGGCGGCGAACTCGCTGCTATGATTATCATTGATGCGGTTGTACGCTTGCTGCCTGGAGCACTTGGTGACGAGGACTCAGCTAAAAATGATTCCTTCAGTGAGTCCGCCTGCGGTGGATTGGAATATCCACAGTATACAAGGCCGGAGGTTTTTCGCGGCATGAAAGTCCCTGATATACTTCTGAGTGGCAACCACGGCAAAATCGCTGAATGGCGGCGCCAGCAGGCCCTCGAACGTACCAAAAAATGGCGTCCAGAACTGATCAGAGACTCTCCGAATAAGGGATATTGAGATTATCGCAGCAGAGAAAAATGCTTGGCTTCGAAGGTGGACCATTGTATAATCCTTCTTTCTCTGTTGGAAAAAGTGGCTGTGAATTTGCTGTTGAGGAGATAACTTTGTGAATAAGACAGAATTACTTGATGCTGTTGAGAGCAAAAGCATCAAGAAAGACATACCGTATTTTGAGATAGGTGATATTGTAGAGGTGCACTGCAGGATCAAGGAAGGTGATAAAGTGCGTACACAAGTATTTACAGGCACGATGATAGCCCGCAAGGGTCGAGGAGTCAACGAGAACTTCACTGTCCGACGGATAGTAAACAATGAGGGTGTGGAGCGAGTTTTCCCACTTCATTCACCAGGTATTGTTGATATCAAGCCAATCCGAAGCGGCAAAGCGAGACGAGCAAAGCTGTACTTTTTACGCAAGCGGACCGGCAAAGCTGTCAAGCTGGTACAACGGCACAGCGGTCACACCGTGTCCAAATGATAATTGATTCTTGACCATATACCCTCTGTCATTATCCGGGAGTTCATGATTTGTCTGGAGATCACGGGTGCTCGGTATTTTGCGCACCAGGCGTAAGTTGTTGGCTGACCGCGCACTGCTCGGTCGGTGGGGCGAGAAGCGATGCGAGAGGTTCTTAAAGAAAAAAGGGCTTCAAAAGCTTGCGCGAAACTTCTCCTGTAAAAGTGGTGAAATAGACCTTGTTATGGTCGGTTCAGATAAAAGTATTGTTTTCGTGGAGGTGAGAACCAGGGCGGATGAAAATTTTGGCTCTGTGGAGTCATCGATTACATTCGCCAAGAAATCAAAGTTACTCAGGACGGCCCGTTATTTTCTTGCGACGCATAATATCGAGAATAGACCTTTTCGCGTTGATGTGGTCACGATAGTGCTCGGCCGAACAGGCAAACCGCAAATTAGACACTATGAAAACGCTCTTGTGACTTAACCGTTCGTTTAGTCATTGCTGGCATAGTGACGGCTAAACCTTTATAAAGAAAAAAATTCGTAACATTTCGTGGGTTTTCACGTCTATAATAATAGTGACGAGATAATAGAGGGAACCAAAGTTGAGAGGGTTTTAACAATGAAAAAAACGCTTGTTTTTCTATTCATAGTTATTACGTCGATTAGAGTTACTTATGCAGATAGCTGGGGCTGGCCAACAGAAAAAGGCTATTTTTTTGAAAACGAAAGCTATATGGCACATATAAAACCACCAGGATATCTGAAAGAGGATGGGCCCTTGCTCGAAGTTTTTGAAGTTAAACAAACAGAGAAAACATTGCTCTGGCAGTGCAAAATGGGCAAGCTAAGAGCTCCACTTGAAGTATATATTTCAGATAACGGCAAGTATGTTGTAAGCGTCAACGAACATGGTCGTGTAGGTTATGGAAACTATGTTGTCGCCTTCTATAATGAAGGCGGCTGCATCGACAAATACACCTTAGAGAGTATTCTGGATTTGCCTGAGGACACCGCTGAGCGAGAATTATTTAAGCTCATGCCGCACTCTACCACTAGCCGATGGTGGGACCAAAATAGCATCAAGTTTTTTGATATGTCCGCGGACAAACTTTATTTTTGCATATGGCTGCGTTTATTTAATCGTTGGATAGCTTGGGATCCAACCAATGGCCAAAAAGTTGTGATAGACAAAGAAATGGTCAGGAGGTGGCAAGAAAAGGCGCGTTTGTGGTCGATTGAGGAGATCAAAAAGGAACGCCATCGTTATAGTCCATATTATTTTCTAAGCAGCCTGAGGAATCCTGATGACCGGAGGATCATTGAAAACCTCCTTACAGACGAGGACTTTAGCCAATCCTTCATAACATTCACAACAACATCAGGAAGAAATAAGCAGGGTAAGCAATTAGTCAGATGTGTTTCTACGTCTTATAAACGTTTGTTAGCAGAGCAGGTTTTGGCGGATTGGGATGGCAGACCCGTGGATAAGGGTTTTGACCCGAGTCCAAGTCAGCCACTTTACTATTTGGGTACTGTCGAAGGGATTATATCGTTACCTAAAATGTATGATCCCAATGCTGCCACGCTGTGGATTCACCTTGTACCAAATACGGTTACTGAGGACCAATGGTATGAAAAGCCTCCTGTTCATCGCCTGGCCGCTTGTTTTGGTGACGCTACGTTTAGAAATTTCGCCCCTGTATATAAAAGAAAATTTCCATTTACTATCGTAGCAGTTACACCAGGAAGGTATTGGGTAAAGGCAGTATTGGACAGAACCCAACCTCTTTCTAAAAGAACAGACCGAATTTATCTGCCACAACCGGGTGATTACCAAAACGTAGAGTCACCAATAATCACAGTCAAAGCTGGTGAGATAGTAGAAGGCATAACTATCCATTGCATTCAAGAGGTCACAAGTGGAACTGATTGATACGCATTGCCATCTGACGTTTGACGATTTGATTTGCGACATCAATGCAGTTGTCGAACGCAGCCGGCAGGCTGGTGTCACCGGCTGGATAACTGTTGGGACCGACCCAGAGCATAATCGAAAAGCCATCGAGCTTGCCGAAAGATTCGAGGGCATGTATGCTGCAGTTGCGATTCATCCACATGATGCCAAGACCGTAACTGATGAAACGCTTAGCGAGTTGAAAAACCTTGCGCGCCACCCCGAAGTCGTCGCAATCGGCGAGACAGGTCTGGATTATCACTATGATTTTTCATTGCACGAAGACCAGCGCAAGGTTTTCGCCGAACATCTGAAAATTGCCGACGAGCTGAACCTGCCTGTCATTATCCATTGTCGAAAGGCATTCGACGAGACAATTGAGATTTTACGACAGCACGATAAGACGGTTCAAAAAGTAGTGTTTCATTGTTTCAGTGGTTCAGCCGAACAGGCAAAAATCGTGCTGGACAAGGGTTACTACATCTCTTTTACCGGCGTTGTTACTTTTAAGAATGCTGAAAAGACGCGAAGTGCGGCCGCGGTCGTGCCGCTGGATAAATTGATGCTTGAGACTGATTGTCCGTATATGTCGCCGGAGCCAGAGAGAAAACAGAAGGTGAATGAGCCAGCTCTTTTAATTCATATAGCAAGATTTCTATCTGGATTAAAACAGGTCGATTTGGCTGATTTCGCCAAGATACTGAGGGCTACAACGGTGGATTTCTTCAGATTACCAGGGTGTAAGTAGGCGGAGCCCTGTGGGCCAGGGTGCTTGAATGTGGGGGCTAAAAGAACCTTTTATGACATTGTCCTGATCACCAAGTGTCCAATACTTTCAGCAAGGCCTTTTTCAGTGCTATTAACACGGTTTTACGCGTTGACTTGACTTTTTACAGGATAGCCATTATATATTAGTAGTCAGCTTTTGTGTACCGTCCCGGTCGTCGGTTGGTGTGTCAATTAGCCATGCCGGGAAGGGAGGAGTTATCACCTTAAGCTTAATGGGGAGATAATAGTAGACACATATGCCAGGGATATTTGACCAAGCGGTGGTGAGCCGAGTCTTGCAGGCCAACGATATTGTTGACATTGTTGGTGAGCATGTGGGCCTGAAGAGAAAAGGTAAGGAGATGGTCGGTTTGTGTCCTTTCCACGACGACCATAGGCCGAGCCTGTATGTAAATCCAGCCAAGCAGATATTCAAGTGTTTTGCTTGTGGGGCCGGTGGTAGTGTCTTCACATTTGTGCAGATGCGGGAGAATTTAACTTTTCCACAAGCAGTAGAAAGGCTAGCCGAACGCGCGGGCATCAGATTAAAGTCCGTCAAACCAGCGAAGACCGGAGTCACAAACCAATATACTGATGTTGACCCAAACAGGCTGGCTAAGGTCAATGCCTGGGCAACCAGGTACTTTCAGAAGAATCTTTGTGATGGAGGAAAGGGTGAACACGCGCGTGAATATTTGGCTGGTAGGCAAATAAGCTCCGAGAGCATAAAAAAATGGCAGCTTGGCTTGGCTGTAGACTCTTCGGACGATCTTATTCGCGCAGCAAAAGGTAAAAACATTCCGACGAAGTTGCTTGAGCAGGCAGGCTTGATAACTGCTCAAAACCAGGACAAATTCGTTAGCCGCTTGATGTTTCCTATCGTCGATGTGACGGGTAGGGTGATTGGCTTCGGCGGCAGAACGCTGAGCGATGTTGGTGCAAAGTATATAAATTCGCCAACGACGATTCTGTTTGACAAAAGCAATACGCTGTACGGCCTGGATCAGGCTCGTCACCAGATCGTCTCTGCGGAAACGGCCGTTGTTGTTGAGGGCTATACCGACTGCATTATGGCGCATCAATTCGGATGTGATAATGTTGTCGCGACACTCGGAACCAGTTTCACAGCCGGGCATGGCCGATTGTTGCGACGATACGCAAAAAGGGTAGTTTTGGTTTTTGACACCGACACAGCTGGACTTGAAGCAGCGAACAGAGCGCTGGAGGTCTGTTTATCACAGCGGCTTGACATTAAACTCGCTTTCGTGCCGGAGGGAAAGGACCCATGTGACTTTTTTATAACTTCTGGAAAGGATGCGTTTGAGCAATTAGTGGATGAAGCCGCTGATGTTTTTCAGTTTAAATGGAACAGACTAACAGAGAGAATTAGCAGTGATGAGACACTTGCCGGCAGAAGAGCGGTAATTGATGAATATCTACAAACTGTGGCGACTGCAATGTTAGCCGGTAGTTTGCCGGCTATAGACAGAGGATTGATCATTAACCGGCTCTCGAAGATAGTCGGTCTGGACAGCCAAGAGATAAATGCTGAACTGAACAGAAGAACCAGAAGGGCAGCACGAACATTGGACTATGCGGCTGCAAGGCAAAACGTAAAGGATGTACGTTCAGATGCGGAGCTCGGCCTTTATGCTGTGGCTGAACAAGAGCTTTTAGAGATACTGCTAAATGAGCCGGGATTCTATGAGGCTGTGCGGAAAAAGATAGGAGCAGAAGTTTTTCAAGTGCCGATGTTAAAGCAGATAGCTTCAATAGTATTCGAGGCACTCAACAACGATGTTAATGTCTCATTGGCGCAACTACTGTCTCGGGCTGAGTTGGTGGATGTTAGTCAACGTATCACAGAATTGGCGCAGACTGGCCAGAAGAAGGGAAATTTCCAGTCTCGCTTGACAGGAGTCATAGATGTACTGGAACGGCGTCAGATAGAAAGAGAAAAGCAGCAGGCTAAAGCAACAGAAGATCAAATTGAATTTCTGCGTCATGTCTGTGAGACTACCAGCAAAAGGAATCCCCATAACATAGGGTTGGTACGATGAACAAGAACCGATAATAATCGTAAAGCACAAGTGTAGTCGTTGGAGTACGAAGTACACCGAGTCGTTTGGTAGTTGTGATCTGGTTAAATGAAATTGGCTTTGAGTAGCAAATGTAAGGGAGCTACTTGTGGCGAAAAACGTAATTAAGACGGACGACAAATATATCCAAGACAAAGTCAGCCTTGATGAGAAGACCTCGCGGAGTTCCAGTTCCAAGAATGCTGAAGAGCGAATACGAACACTTGTTGAAAAAGGCGAGAAACGAGGATTTCTCACATATGAGGAGATGAACAAGGAACTGCCCGATGAGGTTGTCAGTGCCAACCGTCTGGAAGGCTTACTGGCAACTCTGGACGAGATGGGTATCAATCTTGTTGATGAAGCTGACGTAGAATCTGAGCAAGTTGGCAAGTCCGATGAGGAGTTTGAAGACTCATCGGAGGCTAAAGAGCAGCTTGGAGAAGATGAGCTGCTTGAGAAAGCGTTAGTCGAGGGGGAAATCACTCGCCGCATCGACGACCCGATAAGGATGTATCTGACACAAATGGGTCAGATACCGCTGCTGACAAGAGGGTCTGAAATTGCCCTTGCACAGAAGATCGAAATCGCCCGGATGGCTTTCAGAAGAAAGATGCTGCAATGTGATTATTGCGCCAGAAACTGCCTCGATCTCCTGCAGCAGGTCTATGACGGCTCGATGTCGTTTGATAGAACGATTAAAACCGGAACAACGCAATTTTTTGTAAAGGGTGTAATAAAAAAGCGGCTGCTGGAAAACATCAGAACAGCGGATAAACTGCTCAAGGTTAGCCAGAGTTTGTTTAAGAAGTATCTGCAGGTAGAAGATAAGCGATCAGAAAAGACGGACATAATACGAATACACAGAAACAGGCGAAAAATTGCAACTTTGCTTGAAGAGCTTAGCTTGCGTACGTCGCGAATCCAACCTCTGAGAAGCAAACTATACGGTATATGTCAGAAGATGCACCAGTTAGAGCAAATCGTCGAGAAAGGACCTGGCAATCAGATGACCGTTGAAGACGTCGAAACAGTTAAGCAGGAGCTGGCCGGCCTTCAAGAACTTGTATCGGAGACGCCGAAGCAGCTTGAGAAGAAACTGCGGGCGATTGATAGAGTGTTTTCTCAGTACGAGAACGCAAAGAGAACACTGTCGAGCGCAAACCTTCGACTGGTAGTTTCTATTGCCAAGAAATATCGTAACCGGGGCTTGAGTTTTCTCGATTTGATCCAGGAAGGCAACACCGGACTGATGAGAGCAGTGGACAAATACGAGCATCGTCGAGGCTATAAATTCAGCACATATGCCACATGGTGGATCAGGCAGGCGATTACCCGCGCCATTGCCGACCATGCTCGGACGATCCGAATCCCAGTTCACATGATAGA
>Ga0315543_1001118_pt1 | contig 30004 bp, 25 predicted proteins | sample SalMarSW160210MG_2_FD_203098 | JGI IMG/M metagenome (GOLD analysis project Ga0315543, IMG submission 203098) | Salt marsh sediment microbial communities from the Plum Island Ecosystem LTER, Massachusetts, United States - Salt Marsh Sediment SW1601-210 ... | reverse complement strand
ATTTGATTTTAGTTTTTATTTGAGAATTGTTAGAAGAAATTGAGTTTTTAGTTGTGTTCCATCTAAATCAGAAGTATAATTTTGGACTTCCAAATGATGATTGCTGTTTCTTATCCAACATTATTATTTGACTCGCATCCATTTATTATCTCGCATTCATTCATTCATTATTTTCGTGACATAAATTTATTAAGGAGGAATATTCAATGAAAAAAAGCCGCATTTTAATCGTAATTGTATTAGCAATATTTCTATCCGCTAGCAGTCTGCTGGCTGAAAATGTGCCAATTAAGAAGGCAAACTATAAGCTTGCAGCCAGATTTTCCCCTGATAAAATTAAAAAAATGGTATTCAGTACATCAGTCAGTCCTCACTGGCTTAAACACAGCGACCGCTTCTGGTACACTTTTGAAACTCCTGAGGGAAAGTCATATTACATTGTTAATCCTGTAAGAAAGTCAAAGATGCTTCTCTTTGATAATGTCAAGATGGCAGCTATGCTCACTATGATGACAAAAGATCCATATGATGCCGAGCATCTCCCGATCGAGAAGATAAAATTCGTAAAGAAAGACACCGCGATACAATTTGAAGTTGAAAGCTCCCAGGATGAAGAAAAAATCAAAAAAGAAGAGAAAGTAGAAGAGGAAGAAAAAAAAGAAAAAGAAGAAGAGAAGGCTGAAAAAGAAAAACCAAAGAAAAAGATCTTTGGTTTTGAGTACAATATTGCTACCGGAAAACTCACTATGCTGAAAGATTATAAGAAACCCGAGGAAAAACCGAAATGGGCATCTATCTCTTATATTAGCATGTGCGATTCAAACAGATTTTTTATCGATAATTATTCCAGGGTCAATACAGTTCCGAAATCAAAATTGTGTAATAATCTGGGAAACAAAATTTTTGATTTAGAGACCGCTGACCTTTCGACTCTTATGGCGGCGGGTTTTAAATTCCCCGAGCCGTTCAAAGTAAAAGCAAATGACGGCATTACTGACCTGTACGGAGTCATGTATAAACCATTTGATTTCGATAAAGACAAAAAATATCCGATTATCGCTTATGTGTATCCCGGGCCTCAGACTGAATCAGTGTCTAAATCCTTTTCCACGAGTGGAGACCGAAATTTCAGGCTGGCTCAGTTTGGATTTGTTGTTATCACTGTGGGGAATCGCGGAGGGCATCCCAGCCGTTCCAAATGGTATCATAATTACGGATACGGCAATCTTCGTGATTATGGGTTAGCTGATAAAAAGGCTGCAATCGAGAAGCTGGCTGAGAGATGTCCTTTCATCGATATCGACAAAGTCGGTATATTCGGACATTCCGGAGGAGGCTTCATGTCAACGGCTGACATGCTGGTCTATCCCGATTTTTTCAAGGTTGCGGTATCCTCTTCAGGAAACCATGAAAATAATATCTATAATAGATGGTGGAGTGAAAAACATCATGGAGTAAAAGAAGTCAAAGACGATAAAGGAAATATCAAATTCGAATATGATATTGAGAAAAATTCTGAACTTGCAAAGAATCTCAAGGGACACTTGCTGCTTACTACAGGCGATATTGATAATAATGTCCACCCGGGATGTACAATAAGTATGGCAAATGCACTGATCCGTGCAAACAAGAGATTCGATTTCTTTGTCTTCCCTGGTCAGCGACATGGTTATGGAAACATGAATGACTATTTCTTCTGGTTAAGATCAGATTATTTCTGCAGGTACTTGATCGGAGATTATTCTCAAAGTGTTGATGTAGTAGAACTCAACCGGGAAAAAGAGATGAGCGGAAGTAAAGAGAAGAAATAGATTGATATCATTTTAAATGAAAGGAGGTAAAGCAATGTTTTTTAATCGCAAGTTTTATTGGCATCAAATACTAATTTTATGCATTTGTGTACTATCGATAGCGATGATTGTTTCGCCGCTTCAGGCAAAAAAGGTCAAACCTCAAAAAAGGATCCAATCGACTGACCCGGCCCTGAGGATGGAATGGTTTGACCAGCATGTGGAAATGAAAAAAAGCTCTAAGTTCAAAGACTTAAAGTGGCAGTTTATTGGCCCTACTAATGTAAGCGGCAGATGTACTGATATCGCTGTTATTACTCCTAAAGGGGAGAATTATACGATATATGTTGGAGCTGCCTCAGGAGGTGTTTGGAAAACAGAAAATGAGGGCACAACATGGAAGCCTATTTTTGATCAAGGGCATTCGACTTCTATAGGCGATTTGGCTGTTGCCCCTTCCAATCCTGAAATTATATGGGTAGGAACAGGTGAGGCGAATATATTCAGAAGCTCTCAGGTCGGAAGCGGAATATATAAGTCAACAGATGGAGGTAAGACTTGGAAGCATATGGGCCTTGCTGATACACTTACAATTGCAAGGGTTGTCATTCATCCTGAAAACCCGGATGTTGTCTATGTCGCTGCTTCAGGCCATGAGTGGACAGACAATGAGGAGCGTGGTGTCTATAAAACAACTGACGGTGGAAAAAGTTGGAAAAAAATTCTTTATATCAACGCAAAAACAGGAGCCATTGATCTTGTAATGGATTCGAAAGACTGTAATACTCTCTATGCCGCGACATGGGAAAGGGTCCGTAATAAGTGGAATGATCCCAGGACTGAGCCGAGTTACAGCGGGTCCGGGATATATAAGACCACAGATGGTGGAAATACCTGGAAGCCTATTAATAATGGGCTTCCCGATGCAAACCATAGAGGCAGAATCGGTATTGACCTCTGCCGCTCTAATCCAAGCGTTCTTTATGCTTTTGTCGATAATTACGAGATAGCCCGCGAACCAACCGAAGAGGAATTGAATGATGCGTATGGAGTTCCTTCTTGTGGGTTTATTAAAGGTGCAACTGTGTACCGTTCTGATGATAAGGGAGAATCTTGGACTCGAGTAAGCGGGCTGACAGAGGAGATGAAGCGCTACATGGAATACCATTCCGGAACTTTCGGTTGGGTTTTTGGGCAGATTCGTGTTGATCCCAACGACGAAAACACTGTCTACACCATGGGATTAGCTCTTAATGTTTCGAATGACGGCGGAAAGACATTCCGCAGGTTGAGGGGAATGCACGGGGATCATCACGGGCTGTGGATTGATCCGGATAATTCCAATTACCTTGTAAACGTCAATGATGGCGGGATAGCGATATCCTATGATAAGGGAAAGACATGGAAGACGTTTACGTATAATCTTCCTTTGTGTCAATTTTTCAATATAAGCTACGATATGAATACTCCGTTTCGTGTTTATGGGTCCATGCAGGATCACGGCAGCTTCAAGGGAACTGTTGATTTGAGCAGAGGGCGTGACAAAATACCGGCAGTGAATTTTGAAGGAGCTCCTGGCGGCGAAGGCTCCAGCCATGCGATTGATCCTACTAACTCAAATATTATATATTCATCAGGTTTTTACGGCACACTTTCCAGGACAGATCTCAGCATTCCGGGAAGGGAAGGAAGAAAAAGCATCCTTCCGAGACAGTATGAAAACGAACCACGATTGAAAGGACAGTGGGTAGCGCCCACCATCATCTCTCCTCACAATAATAAAATAATATATCATGGGATGCAGTATCTTTTCCGTTCAAGGGACAGGGGAGATACCTGGGAAAAAATCAGCCCGGATCTGACCTATAACAACAAGGATGAACTTGGTGATATTCCTTTTCAGACGATTTTTTCAATCTCCGAGTCTCCTTTGAAGTTCGCTCTGATATATGTAGGAACAGACGACGGTAAAGTTCACGTGACCAAAGACGGAGGAAAAAACTGGAAAGAAATAATGACAGGACTGCCCTATAAGAAATGGGTGTCGAGAATTGTTGCTTCTGCTTTTGACCTTGGAACAGTGTATATGACTCAAAATGGGAAACGGGATGACGATTTTGCTGCCTATGTATGGAAATCGACAGACTACGGCAAAACGTGGGTAGATATTTTCGGCAATATTCCACTTGGTCCGGTTAATGTGATAAGAGAAGATCCGGTTGACAGAAACATTTTGTACGTTGGAACAGACCTTTCGGTGTATGTATCTAAAGACGGAGGCAAGAATTGGGATGTGCTTGGGGGCAATCTTCCATCAACATATGTGCACGACCTGATCATTCACCCCCGCGATAATATCATAGTAATTGCAACACACGGTCGCGGTATGTGGGCGATGGATGCGAATCCCATAAACGAGAAGGATAAAATAAGACAGCGCAGATATTTTTAAAGCAGACACCTTTTGTTCCATTAAAATAGGGCAGATTAAAGTTTAATACGCATTAGGGCAAACTTTTTTAATGCTATTTCGTTATAATTAATAGATGGATTCTGCTTGTTCTGGAAATGTTTCTGATATTAAGTGGAGGTCTGCATGTTTAAAAACTATCTAAAGATCACATTACGCAATATCCTCAGACATAAAGGATATTCCTTTATTAACATCGCAGGTCTGGCAATTGGAATGGCCTGCTGCCTTTTAATAATGATATGGGTTCTGGATGAATTGAGTTATGAAAAGTTCCATGAAAATGCTTTCTGTCTATACAGAGTTGAAGAAAATCAACATTATTCCGGGAGGATATTTCATGTAAATGTGACTCCATATCCACTGGCCCCTGCGCTTAAAGGTGAAATCCCGGAAATTATTGATGCGGCAAGATATGTTTATCCGGGGGGCATGCTGCTACGTTATGGCGACAAGGTATTTTTTGAGAGTAATATAAGAGCGGTTGACCCTTCCTTTTTCCACATGTTTACATTTCTTTTTATGTCGGGAGATAAGGATAAAGTCTTAGACTCGCCTTATTCATTGGTGATTTCAGAGAAAATTGCAGAGAAGTATTTCGGCAATGAAGATCCAGTGGGTAAGGTAATCTCTGTTAATAACCAACATGATTTTATAGTGACCGGTGTAATACAAAATGTCCCTCATAACTCTTATCTACAGTTTGATATGGTTATCCCTTATGAATTTTTAAAAAAGACAGGAAAAACCAATGATCATTTTGGAAGTAATTCTATTCGTACATTTGTACAGCTCCAGAAGGGCATTCCGGTAGAGCAGGCCAATGAAAAGATTTTCGGTTTTATCAGAACCCGTATTCCTGAAAGCGCAACCGATCTGGAACTGATGCCTTATACACGCATTCATCTTCACAGCTACTTTGGCTATGAAAAAAGCATGGGTGCCGTTCAATATGTATATATTTTTTCCATAATTGCCGTGTTTGTGCTTCTTATAGCTTGTATCAATTTTATGAATCTTTCTACGGCAAGGTCAGCCAATCGTGCCAGGGAGGTGGGATTAAGAAAAGTTGTCGGAGCATTAAAAGGCCACCTAGTCCGCCAATTTTATGGGGAATCTGTTATATTCGCATTCATAGCACTAATTTTTGCGGTTATTATTGTTTCTCTTTTACTTCCTGTTTTCGGCACACTGGCCGGAAAGCAATTATCCTGGAGTATATCAGGAATATTACCAGTTTTTCTCGGCCTTATAGGAATCACATTATTTACAGGCATTCTTGCAGGGACCTATCCCGCACTATTTTTGTCTGCCTTTCAACCCGTAAAAGTCCTCAAAGGCAGCCTGAAATCCGGCGTGGCAAATTCAAGGTTCAGAAAGGTCCTGGTTGTTGTTCAGTTTTCTCTTTCGATTCTTTTAATCATTGGAACAACTGTTGTTTACAAGCAGCTAAATTATATGAAGAATGAAAAATTGGGATGGGATAAGGAGCATCTGGTTTATATTCCTTTAAGGGCTGATATTAAAAAATCGTATAAAGTCCTCAAGAATGAGCTTATCAAAGACTCCAGGATCCTAGGTGTTTCTGGCACCTCCCAACTGCCATCTTATATATCAAGCAATTCCAGTGGGGCGGATTGGGATGGAAAAGACCCGGAGCAGAAAATATTAATCGGCTTTAATTCGGTTGATTATGATTTTATTGAGACACTGAAAATTGAGATGCTTGAAGGGCGGAGATTTTCTCGTGAGTTTCCTTCTGACCTCTCTCATACATTTATCGTCAATGAAGAGGTAGTTAAGATCATGGAAAAAAAATCTGTAGTAGGAGAGCGTTTTTCTTTTGTTGGGGTCAAAGGATCGATAGTCGGAGTCATGAAAAATTTCCATTATCAACCTCTGCGGAACAATATAGAACCTCTTGCCATTATTGTGGCTCCTGATTATCTACAGTATATGTTTATACGGATTCCGCCTGGCAGTATTTCTGCTTCACTCAAGTTTATTGAAGAGACATGGAAACGGGTTGTTCCTGATTACCCTTTTGATTACAGATTTATGGATGAAGATTTCAATATTATGTATAGGGAAGAAGAAAGAGTGGGAACCCTGCTAAAGTATTTTGCGGCTCTTGCAGTATTTATTGCCTGCCTCGGTCTGTTCGGGCTTGCTTCATATACAGCAGAACAGCGGACCAAGGAGATTGGTATCCGCAAAGTTCTCGGTGCATCTGTTTCTAAAATCATTATTCTCCTCTGCCGTGAATTTTTTCTTCTTGTACTGCTGGCAAACGTAATAGCCTGGCCCACAGCTTATTTTATCATGAAGAACTGGCTTCAAGGTTATGCTTACAGGACAAGCCTGGGAGCGATGATATTCGTAGCAACAATGGCAGTAGCGTTGGTGGTTGCTATTATCTCTGTGGGCTTCCAGGCGCTTAGAGCGGCGACTGCCAATCCGACTGAAGCATTGAAATATGAGTAGGGGAGAAATAAGAATAATGGGCCCTGGCTGTTTGAGGTTTTGAATCGGATAACCGTCTTTGCCGATAGAGCCGTAACAGGCCATATAGATTTCCCATTGTCCTCCTGAACGGCACCCTGAGAGAAAACTGGAACAGGCAGTCTCTTTTGTATAAAATGGAATCAATTAGAAACAATGAACACTACAGACTGTACAAGGATATGCCACAGCAATGAAAGTTTCTGAGGGAAAAGGAATACTTTATGCAGTATGCTGTTATACTCTCTGGGGCTTGCTCCCTGTCTACTGGAAAGCCCTCCGTAGTATCCCGGCTTATGAAATTTTATGTCACAGGATCACCTGGTCATTTCTGCTTCTGATTCTGATATTGTTCTCGAAAAATCACTGGAAGTGGATAAGAACAAAATTAAAAAATCGCAGAACAATTGTCACATTTCTTGGAACTTCCTGCCTGATCGGGTTCAACTGGATGACATATATATGGGCAGTTAATTCTGGGTACCTTGTTGAAGCCAGCCTGGGATATTTTATCAATCCGCTAATTAGTGTTCTTCTAGGAGTCGTCATTCTTCGCGAAAAGATCCGAGTATGGCAGGGAGTGGCGGTCGTTGTTGCAGTTGTTGGCGTCCTCCATATGACGATAAGCTACGGGTCATTTCCCTGGATTGCACTGGCGTTAGCCGGTTCCTTCGGTTTTTACGGTCTTTTGCGCAAGATAGGTTCATTGAACTCCATCGAAGGCCTTACATTTGAAACGGGGATGCTTTTTCTTCCAGCATTTTTTTTGCTGCTGTCCATGGAATTTAAGGGAAGTGCAGCTTTTGGGCATTCCACACTTCCGGAAAATTTGCTGTTGGCATTCAGCGGAGTAGTTACAGCGTTCCCTCTGCTGTTGTTTACTGCTGCAGCAAGGAGAATACCTCTTTCGACTATCGGAATCCTGCAATACATCTCTCCAACGTTTCAGTTCATTCTAGGCGTATTTATTTACAAGGAAGATTTCTCAACAGAGCGTCTTATCGGGTTTATCATTATCTGGATTGCACTTTTGATTTATACATTGGATGGGATTTTCCGGAAAAATAAAAATTTATAAATAACCTTTTTCTTTAAGATTTCTCTCAATCCTGCAAGAAACATCCCCTGTTTCGGTTTCAAACCTCTTTCCTGTTATCATCTCAAAAAGCTTAATATATCGCCTGCTTAATTCTATTACTAAATCCTGCGGAGCTTCAGGCAGGACCTCGTCCTTATAAGGATCGCAGTTTTCTATAAACCAGAGCCTTAAGAATTCTTTGTCAATATTATCTGGCTCTTTGCCCTTGGCAAATCTCTTGTTATATGTCTCTTTTATCCAGAATCTGGAAGAGTCGGGAGTATGTATTTCATCTACCAAATATATTTCCCCTTTTTTGTCGTATCCGAATTCGTATTTTGTATCTACTAAAATTAGGCCGTTTTTTAACGCTGTTTCCTGTCCCCGTTGAAATAGCGCAGGTGTTTTTTTAGAAACAAGATCCCATTGTTCCTGAGTCATCAATTTCTGTCTGATAATTTCTTCTGCAGATATTTGCTCGTCGTGTATATCTGATTTAGTAGTTGGAGTGATTATTGGTTTTTCGAATTTCTGATTTTTTTTTAGACCTTCAGGAAGGACATTGCCGCAGAAGATACGCTTGCCATTTTCATAAGCTTTCCATGCTGAGGTATTGGTTACGCCAGTTATATAACCTCTTATAACAAATTCAACAGGAAAGACTTTCAGCTTTTTGCATACAATGACATTTGGGTCAGGTACATCTATAACGTGATTCTGTATTATGTGCTTTGTTTCTTCAAACCAGAATGCCGATGTCTGCGTCAGAACCTGGCCTTTAAAAGGAATATTCGTGAGATATCTGTCAAATGCAGACTGCCTGTCGGTGGTGATTAGAAAAACCTTATCACCGGATACATATACGTCTCTGACCTTGCCTTTGTATTTTTTACCCAGATTAAAATTAGTCTCTTTCAGGGTATTTTTTATCTGCTGCCTGATTTGTTCTTCTGAAATCATTTTACATTCCATGGAAAGGATTAAAACATCCTGGATTTCCTGCTGTTTCCTTTATTTTTCAACATTTAAATATTATCAGATTGTTCCTGTGCCTTCAAATCCCTCATGATAATTATTCGAGATTTAATAGAAATTTTGGAGCTGCTGTCTCATCTTGTGCCAGCACTCAAAACTTGGGAATTTAATTTTTATCTATAACTCTTGCATTTAATGAAAGGAATTGATATATAAATTATCAGCTTAAAGGAGAATCAAATGTTAAAAAAAGTCTTTTCTTGTGTGGTAGTATTGATTTTTGTTTCCGGCTGTCTTTTTGCAGGGGGATGGAACAATACTCTAATGGGCTGCCGGGCAGTGGCTCTCGGAGCGGCATTTGCAGCTATTGCCGATGACCCGAGTGCCATTTATTATAACCCTGCAGGCATGGTATTCCAGGAAAAACGAATGAATGTTTCTTTTGATGGATTCTACGTCAGCCCTACTCATGAATATATGATGCCGACAGGTATGGTTGCTCATAGCAAATACAATGTTTCGTTTCCTCAGGTCTTTTTAACATATAAGAGCAGTGAAAAATTGACTGTTGGGTTTGGAGCTTATATTCCTTATGCAGGAGGGGGTATGGATTGGAAGAAAGAAGAGCTCGGCTTTCCCTTTAAGTCCAGTTTAGGGATTATTTCTCTGACTCCTTCTCTGGCATATAAGGTTAACGAAAAACTTTCTCTTGGATTTAACCTCAATTTTTACCATGGAGTACTGGAAGTAAACACAGATAGCGGGCCTTACGGAAATATGCAGTCAGAAGAGAAGGGCTCGGCTGTTACTGCGGGTTTCGGATTGATGTTTAAGCCGAATCCTAGGATAAGCTTTGGTTTAAATATCAGGTGTCCGGCTAAGATGAAGTTGTCAGGAAAAACTGCAATTCCTATAACAGTTCCAGGTTTTGGTACAATGGACTTAAAACTTGAATCAGAAACGAATTTCAATTTACCCTGGGATCTGGAGCTTGGCGTGGCATTTAGAATTGCTGATAATTTACTTATATCTACTAGTGCCCAGTATACTTTGTGGTCTGTGCTGGAAAATGTTGAAAAGAGGATTAAGGGCCTGCCCGGTGTCGGCGATTTACAAACAGAGGAACCGCTTGATTTTAAGAATATCTTTACCCTGAGAGTAGGAACTGAATACATTATCCCCGGTGGAATATTCTTGCGGGCTGGGGTTGGAGTAGACCGTTCGGCTTCGCCTGCTGAGACTTTAAGCATATCAAACATTGATGTTGACAAGTTTACAATTCTGGGCGGTATTGGGTATAGAACAGGAAACGTTCAGCTTGATTTTGTTTATGTACATGCTCAGGGAAAAGAACGGGAAAGGAAGATGACCAGTTTTGGGATTCCGCTCACTGAAAGATTTAATCTGAATGCTTCAATCCTGGGCATGGGATTTACTTTCTCGTTTTAACCCCATATTGAATTATTCATATAAAACAGCAGCTTGTTTATTGACAGGAGAATCAATGAAGAGAACTTTCCTGATTATAAGCTTAATTGTTTCTTTTTTTATATCAAGCTGTGCAAAAAAATCAGGCGATGTGGAATCGCCGCCAACAAACACAAAGGTTTCTGCAGCGGATGAAAACGGAAGGGTTCCATACGATTATGTCAATCCCTTTATTGGAACAGGTGGAGATGGCCATACCTACCCGGGTGCGACGCTTCCTTTCGGTATGGTGCAGGTAAGCCCTGATACTGATATAAAGAATTACCGTGAAAGTTATCCCTGGTGTTCAGGATACCAGTACGGGGATAGTTCCATCATAGGCTTTAGCCATACTCATTTCAGCGGAACAGGACATTCAGACATGGGAGATATCCTTGTTATGCCAACAGTAGGGGATCTGAAGTTAGAAAGCGGTCCAAAAGAAGATCCTGATAGAGGCTATCGTTCGCGATTCATGCATGCAGATGAAAAGGCATCCCCGGGATATTATTCAGTTGTACTGAAAGATTATGATATTAAAGCAGAATTGACAGCTGCAGATAGAGTTGGTTTTCATAAATACGATTTTCCCAAGAGCCGGAATGCACATATTATTCTAGACCTTGTAAAAAGTATTTATAACTATGAGGGGAAAGTTTTGTGGTCCCAGATTCGCGTTGAAAACAACTCTTTGGTTACCGGATTTCGCCAAACAAGAGGATGGGCACTAACACGATATGTCTATTTTGCTGTACAGTTTTCAAAGCCATTTGACTCCTATGGTATTACAAATGATGAAGCAATCGAATACCGCGGGTTTGGTGTGAAAGGGCATCATTTGAAAGACTATCCTGAAGTATCAGGCAAGAAGCTCAAAGCATACTTTAATTTCACAACAGAAGAAAATGAAATAATTTACTTAAAGGTCGGGCTGTCGGCAGTAGGAATCGATGGAGCATTGAAAAACCTGGGGGCTGAAATTCCCCATTGGGATTTTAATAAAATAAAAGACAGAGCGAAACAAATATGGAAAAATGAATTAAACAAGATTGTAATTGAAGGGACAAAGAGACAAAAAGAGATATTCTACACATCGCTGTATCATACTATGCTTGCACCTGTAATTTATATGGATGTTAACGGAAGATACAGGGGATTGGATCAAAATATTCATGTGGCACAAGATTTTACCAATTACACAATCTATTCCCTTTGGGATACGTTTCGTGCTGCCCATCCTTTGTTTACAATTATTCAAGAAGACCGGGTTCCCGACATGATCAAATCGATGCTGGCACACCGCGAACAGAGTGTGCATAAAATTTTGCCAATATGGTCGTTTCATGCGAATGAAACATGGTGTATGATTGGATATCATGCAGTATCTGTCATAGCAGATGCATATCTTAAGGGGATAAGGAATTTTGACGCCATCAAAGCTTTTGAAGCAATGAAGGCGAGCGCTACATATAAAAAATACGGTGGGCTGAAATATTATATGGAAAATGGATATGTGCCTGTTGATAAAGAGCCTGAAGGTGCCTCTAAGACATTGGAATATGCTTATGATGATTGGACGATTGCCAGGATGGCAGAGGCAATGAATAAGCAGGATGATTTCAAGAATTTCTACAAACGGGCAGGGTTTTATAAAAATGTTTTTGACCCTGTTACAAAATTTATGAGAGCTAAATTATCGGATGGTTCATGGAGGCAACCTTTTGACCCTTTGTATTCCAGTTATGGAGGAGATTATACAGAAGGGAATGCATGGCAGTACAGCTGGTATGTTCCCCATGATATATCTGGCTTGATAGAATTGATGGGAGGCAGGGAAAAATTTGTGAAAAAGCTTGATTCATTATTTATCACAAGGGCATTGGACGAAAAGTATTTTCAGGTGGAAGATATTTCAGGTTTGATAGGACAGTATGCACATGGAAATGAACCGAGTCAGCACATTGCTTATCTCTACAACTATGCCTGCATGCCGTGGAAAACCCAGGCTCGTATTCATCAGATTATGGATAATTTATTTGACAATACTCCTTATGGAATTTGTGGGAATGAAGATTGCGGACAAATGTCATCCTGGTATATATTTAGTTCGATGGGATTTTATCCGGTTTGTCCTGGAAGTAATGAATATGTTATCGGAAGCCCCTGCATAAAAAAAGCCGTCATAAGCGTGGAAAAAAATAAGAAATTTGTTGTTATAGCAAATAATCTTTCAAAAGATAATATTTACATTCAGTCGGTTGTTTTGAATGGAAAACAGCATGAGAACAGCTATATCACTCATAATGATATTATAAATGGCGGAGAGCTGATATTTGAGATGGGGCCAAAACCCAATAAGAATTGGGCTACTAAAGTATCCAATACACCGTATTCGATGAGCAAGAGGGAGATCAGATAATTAAATAGATGAAAGCCATGTTCCATAATATTGAGAAAAAGCTTATGGATTTAAAACCCGGTTTGAAGGCCCAGTTGACAATGGTACCTGATCCAAGGCCGGGTCATAAAACATTCGATGAGGTCAAAGGTTCATGCCTGAAAGCAGCGGTGCTTGTTCTCCTTTATCACTGGAAGGGCAGACAGTATCTGGTGCTGACACGCAGAAGCGATCATATGGTTCACCACCAGGCGCAGATTTCATTTCCTGGAGGTTGCCAGGAACATGGGGAAACTATCCAGCAGACAGCACTAAGAGAAACCCATGAAGAGTTAGGTATTTCTCCTGAGTCAATCCGGATACTGGGAGAGCTTACCCCTCTTTTTGTTCCTCCCAGCAATTACTGCATTTTTCCAGTGGTGGCAGGCATGGATGAGCATCCTGCCTTTTGCCTTTCGTGTAAAGAAGTGGCTGAGGTTATCGAACTTCCTTTGGATCATTTGCTGGATTTGAGGAATGTTCGCAGGGAGGCCTGGATCATAAATGGTATCGAAGTGATGGTTCCCTTTTATTTATTCAAGGGTTACAAAATCTGGGGTGCGACAGCAATGGTTCTGGCGGAATTTATCGAATTGCTTGGAAATATACATTAGCATGCTCTTATTGCTGCCAACTGGAGATAGAAGAACAGTTCAATCCTTCCAAAACACAGCGACGTCTAAACAGCAACAGGAGTCATAGTATAGATACGTGCGGATTGAGATGCGGCTTTAAGGTCTCCTCTACTTAACGCCTCTCTGATATCATCGAGTTTCAGGGCTTCATCCAGTGTCAGATAGGGAGACCAACCATCCTCTGCATCGATTAGTTCAACATCAACTTCGGCAACGTAATGCCCTTCATGAATATATTTAATCTGTTTTCTTTTATTCATTTCTTACGCCTCCTAAAATCAGCCGACCACTTTCGAAGGTCGGGTCTATAAGCAGTCACGATTACGGCGGGTGATGACCTTCCTTTTGGGATGCCCCACACCACATGAATAGGCTTCCCGTCTGAATCTTCCTGCAGCACTAATACACACGGTCCTTTAGGAAAATTGGGATAATCCTCCACAACTATACCATTTTTTATCCCTTGAATGATATCGTTGATAAAAATGTCATCTACTGCCAATTCATCATAGCCGTGACTAGATATCAGAATCTTGTTTTGTTGAACCAGTATGGCAATACCTTATGCCTAGAATTAAGAATCTATTTAGGTGCAAGAGAACGTCGTGCATGACCCGCGGGGAAAGCCGATAGCCTTTTCCCGTCTGTTGTCCATGCGCTTGTTATGCCTTAATTTCATTTATTGGCAATATTTGTCTGCCATGTCGAATTGTGAGAATGGATATTTGTTTGGTTTCGATACGATAAATGATGCGGTAATTGCCGTAAATTAGTTCTCTAAATTGGCTATCATTAATTTCGGGTACAATACGGCCGATTTCAGGAGACGATTTTAGCTTCTCAACTTTAGAAAATATTGTATCGATCCATTTTTTTGCCGCTGATGGTTTGTCTTGGGCAATATAATCGGCTATTTCCGATGCTCTATCGACAGCAAGAAGAGACCAGATTATTCTCATTTTGGGACTCGCTTTAATAGTTTCTCTTTTGCATCTTTATGGCTGATTCCTGCTCCTTTTTCCAGTTGATTGAGAGAGGTTTGAATATCTGATAGAAGCTCGATTTTCTCTTGCATGGCTTCAAATTCATTTGCACCTAAAAGGACCGCAACGCCTTTCCCGTGCTGTGTAATTATAACCGGTCTTTTAGTATCGTGAACTTGCTTTATGAAGTTTGCCATGCCATTCCTGACTTCTGACAGGGACCTGATATCTTGATCAATTTTTAGTTTTTGCATATTGCACCTCATTAAGTATGTATTTTGTACATTATATCGCACATATTATGGTACGTGCAAGTGCTATTTTTGGGCGGGCATAACTATTAATATGCAGCGTGCTATATTTGTGGGATCACTTAATATACGAAGTTCTTAGGGATGTTTTTGTATCAACTAAAGCATATTGTATATTAATAGTTCGGCGAGAATTAGAAGGGCAAATTTATATATGGACAAAAAGGCATAGGTTCTGAATAGGCAAGATAATAGAAAGAAGCAAAGGAAAATTGCAGGCTGGTGAAGCGATTGTTATCCATCTTTATGATTACTTGTAGGCATCTTTTCGATCGTCGATGGTAAGGATGTAGACTACTTGTTCTTCTTGATCGACGATATAGAAAAACCTGAACTTACCGATTCGGTATCGCCAGGTATCAGGGGTGTACCCATGAAGCTTTTTGATATTGTTCCCCCAAAAAGGTTCTGTTTTGATCTGAGGATAGACAAAGGAATCGAGTTTTTTTCTCAAGAAAGCTGCGTCGTGAGACGATAGCTTCTTGAGTCTTTTTAAAAACTCGTCAGTTTCAAATATGCGGAAATCAGACAAAGCGACCTCGCTTGGCTTTCGCATCGTGAAGACCGCTCTTGATGCTGCGATTCAGACTTGCATTGTTTCTGATTTCCACCATCTCGAATTCATCAACGTATTCGTGTTCTTCCACAAAACGAAGAGCAGCGGTCTCGATAAAATTCGACAGCGGACGATTGTCATGCTCCGCAAGGCTTCTAAATTTATTGTATACCTTGCCATCTAATCTCAATGTTACTGTTTTGGACATTCTTCTCCTCCTGAATACATCTATCGATTGTCTACAAATAGAATACAATAGAATACATGCGAATGCAAATAAATTATAGGTTATTTCTCAGTGGATAACGTTTGAGCTCAGGGTTAGAAAAGCGCAGATTTTCGATACCCTGCAGCGACGGGATCAAGATCTTTTTGCTTAATTAAAGGAACTATTTTTGTTCCAATCATATTCTTCGGGATACCATGATAACCATACAACTCAGATGGTATATGTATTTATTCTTCATTTTTTAACATCTGCCCCTTTCAGCGTCAGAGGTTCGCGATTGTTCCAATATTTCCGGAACTTGTTGATCCAGATCCGATAGGACTTCTCCGTCTTGGGCGAATAATGTAGAAGACACATGCTTTCGTGCAATTTGTTGAATATTTTTTTCCAGTCGGTCAAATTTTGTTCGTTGTTCGTTCCCTGAGCTTTGATTCAACAGTGCCTTTTTTCGAAAGGAGAAAAGGTTTCTGTTTGAGATATTTATCTACATATAAGAGAATCGAGTTCGCCGCTTGTTTGACTTGCTAGTCGGCAAACCGGGGATCTGTTTCTATAACTTCGAGACATAAACAAACAATCTGATCAACCGGTTTGGAAGGTCTGTTTTGATAATATTTGAGAAACCTATTCACCCAGTAGATATAGAATCTGACTTTTTCCGGAGTGACTAATCGATAACGCTTGATAAAATATTCAAATTCCACGAGATTTTTTCGATATGTGTCCAATCGGTACCTCCAGTCTGGATATTACGGCCACCGAATATGCAGCTTGCAATCTAATATGGATAATTTTAAAATAATAGTGCAATTTTGCAGGAATATTTGATGGAATCACTTAATATACGACGTTCTCAGGAATGTTTTTGTATCAAATAAAGCATGTTGTATATTAATAGTTATAAGGGTTGAACAGTAAAGAGATATAATAGATGGAAAAATGGAAAAAGGCAGTTGTCCACTTGGAGTGTGCCACAGATAGTGAGCAATTCCAGAACCAAAGAAAACGGATTGACAGTCTTTTTCAAAATCTCAATGAAGGTGAGATTAGTAAAGAGGCTTTCTTGGAACAAATCAGCGGGAGAACTAGAGACATTCGCTTTCATGGTAGTGCGATTTTTTTAAAATATAATGAACGGAGATACCTTGTTACAGCCAGACATGTGCTTTGGGATGAGCATTCTGCAAAGGGTAAATACCAAGAAGAGCCGTTTAAAACCATAGATAACCGCGAACAGATACCAGTCGTTCTCCAAGATCATATAACGCAAATGATTAATGATGCGATATTCAGCATAATATTTCGCGTGCCGTCCTTTGATGAAATTTTACAAAATAGTTTTAATCGAGATCGATCATTTCTTATGAACCTCGGCGCTGGAACCTCCTTTACCGTTCCTTATACTTTTTCCAAGCCAGAAATAGATATTGCTGTAGTATCCCTTGATCAGCGAGACTCGCGATTTGCCGATAATTTGATCAGCATTGGAAAAGAACCAATTACTTTGGATGATATTGTCGAGGGGCCCAGTAGAGAAAGTACTGAAGTTTTTGCTGTTGGTTACCCCAGCTCAACAGCATTGCTCGGTTATATTAGCCAGCACCCAGACTTAGCTCACTGGTCTTCAAGTTATTTTTCGCTGCCAACGTTTTCATTTGGTCGCGTGTCCATGGTCCATGATGAACTCGCCTTCTTCTGGGCTGACATGAGTATCTATCCAGGAAACAGTGGAGGCCCTGTTATTGAGGGTGATAAGTTAGTTGGCGTTGTAAGCGGTCAACCAACGATTCCAGTAGAAGACTCTGAAGAGTTTAGAACTCGAATTCCATTTGGAAAAATCATTAAAGCAAAATTCATAACTGATTTATTATCAATACAAGAACAAAAGGACTCGAATACCTTATAACATGCTCTTCCAGGGGATCGCAAAAAAGCGCGCCCGCTGAAGAGCACGTTATATGCAAAAAATGATAACTACTATGGATTTAAAAGAAATATTTGACGAAGTGTCAAACCAAATGAAAAGTGATTTTGTTAAAGCACAAAAATCACTTACTCATGCCGGATTAAAAGGTGAAGCTAATGAAAAAACAGTTAGAAAATTTATAAGGCAATATTTGCCCAGAACCTTAGATGTCACCACTGGCATGCTTGTTGATTCTGACGGTAGTCAATCCCGACAACTTGATATCATTATTTGCGACTCAGTTAAAACACCTATTTTCTACCAATCAGGAGATACGAGAGTAATTCCTATAGAGTGTGCTTATGCTGTAATCGAAGTAAAAGCATTTTTAGACAAGTCAGAACTAGAAAAATCCTACAAAAATATGCTGAGCGTTAAATCTCTGATAAAAAAAGCATATTTTGGACAGAAAAGTCGAATTGTTTCAACACATACTCTTTACGGAAAGGAATGGGACTATTGGCCTGTTCAACATTTCGTATTTGCATATCAATCTAATGGGCTAGACTCTGTTTTGGACAACTTAAATACACTCCAAAATACTGATGAAATTCACAAAAGAATAGATTCTATATGTGTTCTTGAAAAAGGGGTAATCCTAAACCAAGGTACAGATGGAATGTTTTCAGCGTTACCTGTTCCTGGATCTAAGGCTGTTGCAAGTTTCACCTCAAAACCTCTTTTGCTGTTTTATGCACTGATGAGCGTAATATTGAATCAAGCTACCATGAAACCATTTAATTTAATGCCATATATTAAAGGAATAAATTTTTAGAACGTATAACAACCGCATCAACTCTAACTGGCAATTAGACTGCGCTCCATTGCTATCCAGTTATACGGAACGTTAGAACAAAAAAAACAATTAAAATAAAACCTTGTCTTACACAGAGTAATGTGTTATATTCTGTGTAAAAGGAGGTGAATTATGGCAACTAATCTAGCATTGGATGATAAATTAATTATTCAGGCTCTAAAGGTCGGGCATCACAAAACCAAAAAAGAAGCTGTAAATGCCGCTCTAAAGGAATATGTCGCTCACAGAAAACAATCAGAAATCCTAGATTTATTCGGCAAAATTAATTTTAACAAAGATTATGATTACAAAAAGGCAAGAAAAAGATGAAAGTCCTTGCTGATACATGTATTTGGTCTCAAGTACTCAGACACAAAAATCCAAATCTCGAGCTAACAAAAAAAATAAAAGACTTTATCAATGATGGCAGGATTATCATGATTGGTCCAATAAAACAAGAACTCCTCTCTGGAATCTCAAATACACAACAGTTTAAGAAATTAAAAGAAACTCTCGCATCTTTCGAAGATATTTCTCTCAAAACAAAACATTTTGTAAAAGCAGCTGAATTCAGCAATATATGTCGGAACAAAGGAATTCAAGGTTCAACTACGGATTTTTTAATCTGTGCTGTTGCGTATATAGAAAATCTCATCATTTTTACGAATGATAATGATTTTGAAAATTATAAAAAATATTTGCCGATAAAATTGATTAAATAAGCTCTAACAAATCGCTGCAGCTAACGTGTATTCACTGTGCTCATCCATCTGGCGTGGGTTTGGTCAACTTGGAGGAGCCCTTTTCCTTGGTGTCTGTGCTTGTTTTTTGACGACTGTAATTATTTTGCCGGGAATTATTGAGGCGATTATGAAGAAAAATCAAAAGTAAAAAACATCAAGGAATCGCAGACATTCCCTCAGAATTTAGCTTTTCCTCACATCTTTTATGATCTCTATTCAATCTGGCAGCTTTGTTCTTTTTGATATCATATTTTTTAATAAAAATTTGAAAAACGAGAAGATTTGGATTAAATTATAGATAATAAAAAGCAGTTATATGCCCAAAGAACAAATTCATTCAAAATTAAAATCCCTGGTGCAGAAATTTGAAGCAAACAAATACCACTATCTTTCAAAAAAATATCTGGAAGAAGAAGTAAAAATCGACTTCATTAATCCTTTCTTCGAAGTTCTAGGCTGGGATGTACGAAATACTAAAGGACTTTCTCCATATGAAAGGGAAGTAGTAGTCGAAAAAGGTGAGACGCTCGGAAGGCCGGATTACAACTTTAGGATCGACGGCCAAACCAAATTCTTTGTTGAAGCCAAGGCTCCACATGAGCCCTTACACAAAATCAATCATGTTCTTCAAGCCAAATCCTATGCATGGAACACCAAGAGTGTTTTCATAGTCCTTCTGACTGACTTCGAAGAATTCCGGCTCTTCGATGCCACAATAAAGCCAGACACCAAAAATCCTGATCAGGGACTTATCTTTGAACTTACCTATGACCAGTATCTGGATAATGTTGATAAATTGATGCTTCTCTCTAAAGAAGAGGTGGAAAAAGGCTCTCTGGATAAATTAATCCTCAAAGACCCGAAAAGCAAAAAGCTGAGAATCCCTGTCGACAAAGCATTTCTTGCAGACCTTTCTCAATGGAGAGAGGAACTTGCCAAGGATATTTATAAACGAAATATAAAGGAGCTGGAAGATAGATCAGATGAAAAGAGAGTAAAAATCCAGGTAAAAATATTAAACGAAGCGGTCCAGAAAATTTTGAATAGGCTAATTTTTATCCGGATAACCGAAGACAGAAAAATCATTGAGCCAAAGTCTTTATTGGATCAAGTTGAATGGTGGAAAGCAGGAGGCAAAAGGCGGGACTTGCATAGAAGGCTTACAAACTGCTTTATGGGATGGAATCAGGATTTTGACGGTGAAATCTTAAAACCAGGTCCCTGTGACATCTTGGATATAGATTCTAACCTCCTGGCTAAGATAATTGATGGCTTGTACTTTCCTAAATGTCCATACCTTTTTGATGTCATAGGCGTTGAACTCCTGGGTTCGATTTATGAGAGATATTTAGGAAAAACCATAAGAGTCACTCCTAAGAGAGTTAAAATAGAAGAAAGACCAGAGGTGAGAAAGGCCGGCGGAGTTTATTATACTCCGCAGTACATCGTTGATTATATCGTTAAAAATACTGTAGCCAAAATCATCAAAGGGAAAACCCCAAAAAGAATTAAAAAAATTAAAATATTAGATCCTGCCTGCGGTTCAGGTTCCTTCCTTCTAACCGCATTTAAAACATTAATTGATTATCATCTTGATTACTACGAAAAACATCCTGAAGAATCAGGGCAGGGCACTTTGTTTCCTGATGTGATAGTCGATTATGATGGTACAAAAAGATTATCAATAGAGAAAAAAGCACAAATCTTAAGAAACAATATTTACGGAGTGGATATCGATCCTCAAGCTGTAGATATTGCCATGATGAGCCTTTATCTCAAGTGTCTCGAGGGGGAAAAAGACCTGCCTCGAAAGAAGGAGCTTTTGCCTTCTTTAGCTAAAAACATAAGATGCGGCAACTCCCTGATATCTTATGATATTTTTGACCAACTAACTTTATTCGATGAAGAAGAAAAAGACCGGATAAATCCCTTTGATTGGAATTCCAAATCTACCGGCTTTGGCGGGATAATGGAGAAGGGTGGATTCGATGTTGTGATCGGCAACCCTCCGTATATTAGAATTCAAACAAGTAGACACGAAGATATTGCCTATTATGCTTCTCTTTATCGATCTGCTGTCGGTAATTATGATATCTATTGCCTTTTTGTTGAAAAGGGTACAAATCTATTAAAGTCAAATGGTAACCTTGGTTATATCCTACCTCATAGATTTTTTAAAACGGAATATGGAAAAGGATTGCGTGCTTTTATAGTTGAAAGTAAAAACATGAATCAGATTATTGACTTTAATGGATATATGGTATTTGAACAGGCAAGTATTAATACTTGTATCCTAATTCTTAACAAGATTAAATTAGATAAATTTTTCTATGGGAAAATCCTTTTTAAGAAAAAATTAAAAGAAGAAGTAAAAACATTGCTTTCAAATATAAAAGCTAAGAATTATTCAAATAAGGACATAGTGGCCGGATTCATCCCTATTTCGCTTTTTTCATCTAAACCATGGATCTTTGTTTGGAAGAATGAGATGGATCTTTGGAAAAAATTAAATTCAATAAAGAAAAAATTAGATGATATTTCAGATTACATTTTTCAAGGACTAAAAACTGGATCCGATAAAATTTATATTTTTAATCTCGTAAAAAACAAAGACGATAAAACTGTAATATTTTATAAAACAGATAGCCATGAATATGAAATTGAGTCAGATATCATGAAACCTCTTATCAAGGGAGGTCAAATGCGACGTTTTTATCTAGGAGAAAGTTCTAAAGTGATATTATTTCCTTACGAAAATGGAATGCTGATTCCTGAACAGAAAATAAAGCTTATTTATCCTAAAGCTTGGGCGTATCTTTTACAACATAAACCATACCTCGAAAACAGAGAGAAAGGAAAAATGAAGGGGACTCAATGGTACGCCTATACTAGAAATCAAGCATTGAAGACTATATCTCTTCCAAAAATTATTACACCTGATTATTATTCACATGCATCTTATTGTTTAGATAGGGAAGGAAAATTCTTTTTCTGTGGAGGAGGTGCGGGAGGTTATGGGATAGTTTTGAAATCGAATTTCAATCCAATGTATATGTTAGGATTACTAAATAGCAAATTACTAGATTGGTATTTACATAAAATTACTATTCGTGCTTATCAAAGCGCTTATATGTACGTTAAAAAATATATCACTCAGCTACCTATCCGCACGATTGACTTCAACAAGCCAAAAGAAAAAGCAATGCACGATAAAATGGTCGATCTAGTGGACAATATGTTAGAGCTGAATAAAAAGAAAGCCGCTCTTCCTCCTAGCTCAAAAAGAGACAGAATAGAACGAGAAATTAAAATAACTGATGAGAAAATAGATGAATCAGTTTATGAGCTGTATGAGATAACAGAGGAGGAAAAGAAGGTTATTAAAGAAGAAAATGATTAATATATTAAAAAATAAATTTATACCTAAAGATAAGCTTAAAGACTGGACTCAATATTCTAATAATTTGTCAAATTATCCTCTTGTTAAAAAATATCTAAGCTATATTTTAAAAAAATGGGTTGAAAATGTTCAAAATCCATTAGAAATACAATGGATAAAAAGTTTATGGAATGACAGATTTCAATATTTGGAAAATAGATTAGATTATTTTGAAAATGAAATAGAAAAAGAAATTTTAATTGAGGTATTAAACGAACTTAAAAATATTAATCATAAAGAGCCCGAGGAAATTTCAAAAAAAATAAATTCATTGGAAAGTGAAATTGAAGTATTTAATATGATAAAGGACAAGTGCAATAAAATAGTAAAGATTCATGAAATAGGGGATTGGAAATGTGATAATAAAATTATTCATTCTGTAAAGCAAATAGCAAAATTGGATTTAAATTATAGCCTTATTGAGAAGGCACTACGAGGTTTATTCTATATTAAAGAAAACTCATTATTAAGGAACTTTTCTTCTATTAAAGTTTTAAAGGGGAAAAATATTGATGATAAATTTTTAAAAAATGTTCTTGTTTTTATCAGAGAATATTTAGTCATTATTCTTCGCCTCCATGACAAAATTATGGCAAATAATATATCTTTGTTTAATGAACAAAAAACTTTTATGAATAATAAATATGGAAGATTAGAGATTAAATCAACAGCTTATAACAAAAATGGGCAACTTTCAGTAATTTTTGATCTAATTGAACATAGATTTTGCAATATTAAACAAAAGAATGCTTTGCAAATCTTATTTGAAAAGAAGCCAGGAAATTATCTTTTTATATTTGCAGATAGTGATGCTTTTTGGAATGGAGAAAAATTTGATTGGAAAATTTTAAAAAGCCGTATTGATGTAAATATAAATAAATTCGATAAAGCTTTTATAAAATTAAATAAAAATAATGATAGGAAAGAAAAATTTGTGGCTTGGATTAATATAATTGTTCATCCGAAGTATGAAACCTATATTAAAAATAAAAAAAAAGAGATAAAAAATATTTTAATTTCTCATATTGGAAATACACAGAATTATGAGGTCATTATTTTATTCACTTTTCAATGGAATTTTACATCCACTCCAAGACATCCCTTTATGGTTAGAATCGGCTGCCTTCATAAAATCTTAACGAATCTTTAATGAGGTTGCGTTCTTGGTTAGGTTAAGGAGCCGAGACCTAATATTACGGTGTGTGCGGACTTAACAGTAAAGTTAAGGGCACGGATAGAAGATTGGTTCATGAGACCTAAGAATTAAGACAAAAAAGATAAGGAGGAAAAAAGTACTTGCGTTAAATCATCATAGAAGACTTTAAATGTTCCTATTAGCCTTTAACCTTATCAAATCTATAGAATCTTTCCCAAGAAAAAATAGGGGGATTTTGTTCCTTTTTTTCCAAATATTACTCAAGAAAAAAATTTAACTATAGAAAAGTAATCATAGTAATCAAAGAAAACCAACTTAAAGAACTCAATGATAGAATTAAATTTGATGAGATTAGGTACTGGCTTGATGCATGGTCAATTAAATCAGTTTATGAAATATATCAATCCGGTGAATCATTCTTTATTCTTTACGAAAAGATAGAAGAATCAAGATTCAGAGATAGAAAAAGCTTAGATTTGATTTGAGAAAAACAATAACAGGAGTAACGAAAATATGTTTGATTTTGAGCTAAAGCAGGCTATTTTATGAAATTGTTAATAATACGATGTTATTGAAAAAAAATTTCGCAATAACGCAATAATATAGTGAGAAAGAAACATCAGATATGAAGGAAGGAAAATAAATGAATTTATTTCTTTTTCTCTCATTTCTATGGGATGTCGTTTCCCATGAAAAGAGATAAAACGCTTAATCCATCCGATATATGTTTTCTCGGTTCGTGGACTGTAATGGAGAGCCTGAATTTTCTGTTTTACTCGATCAAAAAGCCTGGGTTTTTGGCTTCCTGATTGATAATAATGATACATTTCACTTCCTATCAATTCAATCAAGTCTTTCAGTAAAAGAGACATATGATTTTTAATTTAATCTCAATATTTCTTGAATGATTGCAATAAGTTTTGATAGTATCTGTTTAGGCGGCAATATTTGCTGCAGAACACCAACGGTAAAAAGATGTTGGTTAGTACAAAAATGTTTATATTCAATACGTTATTCCCTGTTTTGGTAAGTTCTCAATAAGTTGAGGTAAGTTACAGTAATGGGATGCAGTAATAGCAGGAACAGAATGATCAGAGCCAGACAAGACCAGTCCTCATAACAAAGCGGGAATATAGAAGTTGGGTGCGAGACACCTCCTAATTTATAAGACTTCAAATATCGCAATAGTTCAGCGCTTTTTTCAGGATAATTAAAAAATCACTTGCATTCCAAGTTCCATTATGCTATTTTTAACCTATGGAATTGGAAATCAAATATCAAGGTAAAGTTGCAACTTCAGATGAAGTAGAGTTTATCAAAAAATTAATCTCAGACAATCCCCATGATAGTCGTCGTCGCTTATCTAAGAAACTTTGCGAGGCATGGAACTGGGTTCAGCCCAACGGCGCTTTGCGAGATATGGTTTGTAGGGGGTTCTTGCTTCGTCTCGAATCGGCTGGATATATCAAACTGCCTCCTCGAAGATTTACGCCTAATAATCCTCTTGCCACGCGCAAGAGTCCCCCGAAGGTAGATATTGATCAAACGCCTATATCTACTACTTTATCAAAGGTTCAACCGTTTGAAATACGGCAGGTAGGACGTACGCCTTATGAAAAATTATTTAATGGTTTGATTTCCCAATATCATTATTTAGGTTATTGTCATCCTGTGGGAGAGCATCTGAAGTATATTGTCTATACTGGGGGAAGACCTACAGCCTGTTTTGCATTCTCTTCAGCGCCACGCCATATTGGAAGTAGAGATAAATTTATTGGATGGTCTCCTGCTATACGTAAAAAGAATATACACCTTATTGGCTACAATAGTCGGTTTCTGATATTACCTTGGGTTCGGATTCAGCATTTGGCATCCCACATATTGGGAAGGATGGCAAAAGTTCTCTCTGCTGACTGGCAGAGAGTTTATAATCACCCTGTATATTTTCTTGAGACGTTTGTCGATACGGAAAAATTCAAAGGCACGTGTTATCGAGCGGCTAACTGGATTTATCTTGGAGCGACTACTGGTCGAGGTAAAAATGACCAGACGAATAAACCTAATCGTTCTATTAAAGCGGTTTGGGGGTATCCTTTATCCAAAAATTTTAGGGAGCTTCTATGTCATGTCTAAAATACCGAAGATACCTGATATCCCGGAAGAAGAACGTACTCCTTTAGTAGTCCACTTACTAGAGGTGGTGCGTTATCAGTCGGAACTAATCCAAAGGCTAAGAGATGAGGTTGCAATTTTAAAAGGAGATAATCCGAGGCCCAAAATCAAACCAAGTGGAATGGAGAAAGGGGAGAAGAAAAATAACGACTCCTCTGATGGCAAACGTCCTGGTTCTTCGAAACGCAGCAAGACAAAAAAGCTCGAAATCCACGAAGTCATTCCTCGCTCACCGGAGAATATTCCCGAGGGAAGTCTATTTAAAGGCTATAAAGAATTTGTTGTTCAAGGAATTATCATAGAGCCTCATAATATTCTTTATCGTCTGCAACGTTGGAAGAGGCCGGATGGCAGCTACATTGAAGGGCAGCTTCCGCCATATGTGCAGGGACACTTTGATGCTTCATTGATAAGTTATATCCAATATCAGTATTTTCAATGCCATGTAACTCAACCCCTATTATTAGAGCAACTACGAGAATTTGGGATAGATATTTCCTCGGGTCAGACGAGTCGGATATTAATCGAAGGTCATGCGAATTTTCATGCAGAGAAAGATGAAATTTTATCAACGGGACTAGAGATCAGCAGCTATATCAATGTCGATGATACAGGTGCTCGTCATAAAGGCAATAACGGTGTTTGTACTCATATAGGTAATGAACTATTCGCTTGGTTTGAAAGTACAGGCTCCAAGAGCCGCCTAAATTTTTTAACACTTCTTGGTGCGGGTAGGAATGATTATGTACTTAATTCGTATGCACTCGATTATATGGAGTCTCAAAAACTCCCTGAAATGCAGCTGCAGTTGCTTATGCAGTGCAGTCAAAAAAAATTTACTTCTTTACACGAATGGAAGAATAACTTTAAAAAGCTTGGGATTACCGATGCCAGACATCGCAGGATAGCTGCCGAAGGAGCGCTAATCGGTGCTTTAATAGAAAACGGCTTAAATCCTGTGCTAGCGATTTTGAGTGATGATGCAGGGCAATATAATATTTTACTACATGCATTATGCTGGGTTCATGCAGAGAGAACGATTCATAAAATAGTACCGTATACAGACGAACAACGATCAGCTCTACAATCCACTCGGGATAAGATATGGAAGTTATATGCTGATCTGAAAGCTTATAAGAAAAATCCAACAGCAGGAGATAAAATCGAGTTGGCAAATCGATTTGATGAAATTTTTCTAGAAAAATCCTGTTCTGTCACATTAAATCTTGCTTTGAAACGGCTGCATAAAAATAAAGCAGAGCTTTTATTAGTGTTAGATAGGCCTGAAATTCCTCTGCATAACAATGCAAGTGAGTCAGATATTCGAGAGTATGTCAAGAGACGCAAAGTAAGCGGTGGAACTAAAAGCTCTTCCGGCCGGAAAAGCAGAGATACCTTTACATCTCTAAAAAAGACATGCCGTAAATTAAAAGTTTCCTTCTGGGAATATTTAAATGACAGGAATTTCAAACGAAATTCCATACCAAGACTATCCGAATTAATGCGGAAAATGGCATCTGCCCCACCATAATCCAAACTGCTTTCCCGTTTGTTATGAGGACTGATCTTGTCTGGCTCTGATCATTCTGTTTCCGCTATTACTGCATCCCATTACTGTAACTCACATCAACTTATTGAGAACTTACCTGTTTTGCTCAATCAGGATACCGTAATAGGAAGCGATAAATGCTGTATTTGTACAAGCAAAACGGCTGTATAATATATGTTAGACAAAAAGATATATGATAAGAGATGATTTAAGTAACAAGTTAATACACTTTACAAAAGGTGATGCTCAACAGGCCATTAAGAACTTCCATTCCATACTTTCTCAAAAAAAGCTAGTAGCGGGAACCCATAATATTAAAGGTGATTTTAAATGCGTGTGTTTTACCGAATCCCCGATAGCCAAATTTTCACATATCTTAGCCAATCCAAAATTATATAATTTCCCATATGCTCCCTTTGGGATAATGGTTGATAAGGCTTGGCTTTTTGAGAAAGGTGGTAGACCTGTTATATATCAACCAGATGAAGAATATGATTTATTAGATGCCTCAATAAAGTATCGGCATAAAACCTATGATCCATTGAAAGGTATAGATTTTACTTGGGAACGCGAATGGCGCATTCATATTGATGAATTGCCTTTGGATCCAACACAGACAACAATAGTAATACCTAATCGAAGATATAGAAATGAATTAATAGAAAGATATACCCATTCAATAAAAACACAACATATGATACATGGTAATAATTCATGGCTTTTTATAAAGAAATTCCCCTGGCATTTTATTGCATTAGAAGATTTGGGTGTTAAATGTGAATGGTAGTAATAATATTGTCTAACAATGCCCTGCAGCGGATTTTATTCCGCGGCTTCGCCGCTCCGTAAAACCACTGAGCTTAAACGTTGTTCATGTCATAAATTGTATTATTTACTTTGTGAAATTTGAAGCTTGGTTGCACTAACTTTTTGAATTTACAAAAGATGATCTCAAAATTCCCCTCATTCTTGGCTTCAGATCAGCAATTTTACAGCCAAAAACGCCGCTCTAAGATTAATAAATTCCTCAGTGATTTGGACAATGGGAATATTATTTAAGATACTTGAGTGTTTATAATGGAGTTTGTTAAAGGGAAAAAATAAGTAATGTGTCCCCAGAATTTAAAAGATTGAATTCTTAAAGAATTTATCTTATATTTCTTATGAGCTGATGGGCTATCTACTAAAGCACCCAGGACTGAAAGAGAAAGGCATTCCGGCATTTCTGGGTGAGCTGGAATATTGGGATGCCTTAGGGTCTGCCTTAGAGGATTATGCCGGCAAGAATCCAGAACAGGCGGATACGCTTATAAAACGTTATCAGAAGTTTGCTGAGGAGTGGATTACACCTCTGTTCTAAAGAGGAGTAAAAACATGAGCCAAAAATTAAGAACGCTTTTTATTATTTTTATTACAGCGATCGTTCTGACAGCTCCGGTCTCCGCTCAATCTTTGAAAGACATCTATGCTACCGGCAGCGCTCTGTTTGCTGCGGAGATGACCATCGACGAATCCAGCCTTCCTAAGGGTGAATTATTCGAAAGTATCGTTGACATCGCCATCGATGGGGATGGAAACATTTATCTGTGCGATATTGGAGCCTGCAACATCAAGAAATTTTCCGAGGAAGGAAAATTTGTAAAAGTCATCGGGAGAAAAGGCCAGGGGCCGGGCGAATTTAGCTTGCTTTCAGGAATAGTCATTACCAGAAAATGCCTCATTATTTACGATATAGGAAACCGGCGTCTGTGTTCTCTGACGACTGACGGGGAATATGTTAAAAGTATCGGGATTCGATCAAGCGAGGGAGTGCCAAGGAATATGCGGGCTCATCCCATGGGTGATGTATTCATAGAGGGGGAGATCAATCATTACCGTGAACCGGACAAACCTCAAGACTGCGTCATACAGATCTTTTCCCAGGAACTTGAGCTAAAAAAAACGCTCTTTACGCATAAGGTACTAAGAAACAAGTTCCGGACGATCAAAGGAATCTTTTTCAACATTATTCAGCCTTTCTCGCCTGATGTATATTGGTCTGTGGCTCCGGATGGAAAGATCATCATCGGCATTGCTGAAGATTATACGATTGCGGTTCATGATGCTGGGAAAGGGCTTCTTTCTTCGTTCAAGCATTCTTACAAGCCTGTTAAAGTAACGGATCAGGACAAGGAAAAATTTTTCTCCGGCCTTACCTATTCCACTTCCGGAGGAGGGAGAACCGGAGTTCCGGAAGAGATCAAAAAGATGACGGAATTTCCCAGGACTAAGCCTGCATTTGATGGGTTGTTTGTGGATTACGAAGGCAACATCCTGGTACACGCAGTCAGAAAAGATACGCCGGGCTCAACTCCTGAGTGTGATGCCTTTGACCTGGAAGGTACATTCATTGGAACTGTAAAGATGGAAGGAATAAAATCTTTTCCTCATAGAGTTATTATAGAAAAAAGATGTCTCTGGATTCTTGTATGGGATGAAGATGGCCGTGCTCGGGCCGTAAAATATCACATCGCCCTGGGGAAATAGCGGGTGAAAAACTTATTTTCATAAAGCGGAAAATGTAAATTTGAAGCTTGGCTGCACTAACTTTTTGAATACAAAAAAAATGATCTCAAAGTTTCCCTCATTCTTGGCTTCAGATCAGCAATTTTACAGTCAAAAACGCCGCTCTAAGAATAAGAATTCCTATGTTAACTATAAATTCATACGATCAGCATACATCTAGAATCCGAGGAACCAGATAGAAAGGA
>Ga0315543_1001117_pt1 | contig 30011 bp, 18 predicted proteins | sample SalMarSW160210MG_2_FD_203098 | JGI IMG/M metagenome (GOLD analysis project Ga0315543, IMG submission 203098) | Salt marsh sediment microbial communities from the Plum Island Ecosystem LTER, Massachusetts, United States - Salt Marsh Sediment SW1601-210 ... | reverse complement strand
AACACCAGCGTCAGCCCGCCGGGCCAGAAGTGGGTGAGCAACCGTCTGAACTGGGGCGGAAGCGTGGCGACGCGGCTCAATTGGCCGGCATCGGACAGCAGGAGTGGGATGGGCCTGTCGGATGGGCGCTGCTTGGCTTCGTACAGGCGGACCACGGCGCCCACATCCCATGGCAACGCCGCCACGCCGTAGACGGTGTCGGTGGGGAAGGCGACCAGCCCTCCGGCTTTCAACACCTCGATGGCACGACGCTGTGCGTTCTCGTTGCCTATGTGGATAATCTTGGCCTTCATTGGCATCAGCCTGGGCAACGCGCACGACCACCGCGAATGTGGCATTGCCGGTGGCGATCAGGGCTTGGCCCGCGTGGTCGCAAACGAGCGGCGCAGGAAGATGTCGCCGCCCCAAACGGGTGATGCTGGGGAACCCTACCCCACCTTTTCATGCCGTTGTGATCTGAAGCGCGTTGGAGCCAAAGTATAACATGGCTCATGACCGCCGTCAACTCGGCGCGTTTGCTAATCCGCTCCTCATTCCATTGCCCCACTTGCCAATCTGCCCACTTTCTGGTACGATTTGCGCACATCGCCTGAAAGGGAGTGTTGAACTATGACACCAGTCCGAATTGTCCGCCATATCGCCTTGCAGCGCCGCCAACGCCGCCGCGCCAGGGAGCGGACCGGCTCACGTCAGTTGCTCCGCGTCACCGGCATCTTGCTGCTTGCAGTGCTGCTCGTGACCACGGCGGTCATCGTCAGCGGGGCGAGCGCCGCCGCTGGCGCTTACGCCTATTTCACTCGCGACCTGCCCGAACCGGAGCAGATTGAGGCCGCTGAGAAAAACTTCGAGACCACCAAAATCTACGATCACACCGGTCAGACTCTTCTCTACGAGGTGATTGACCCCACCGGCGGCGACCGCACCTGGGTCACGCTGGATCAGATTCCAGAACACCTCATCTGCGCGACTGTCGCCAATGAGGATCGCACTTTTTGGGAGAACCCCGGCATCAACCCGCGCGGTATCGCCCGTGCCTTCTGGGCTAACGTCCGGGGCCAGCAAATCCAGGGTGGCTCCTCGATCACCCAGCAATTGATCAAGAGCGTCGTCATTGAGCACGAACGGCGTTACGTCGGCGCGGAGGGCCCTGGGTGGAAGGACTACGAGCGTAAAATCACCGAAGTTTTGCTGGCCTATCGCATCACGCAGAAGTACAGCAAAGAGCAGATCCTGGAGTGGTACCTGAACACCAACTTCTACGGCAACCTGGCCTACGGCATCGAGGCGGCGTCTCGGGTATACTTTGGCAAGAGCGTCAGCGACCTGACGCTGGCTGAGTCCGCCACGCTGGCCGTCATCCCGCAATTTCCGCGCTTGAATCCCTTCGACGATCCGGAGGCTGCACGCAAGCGCCAGCACCTTGTGCTCGACGCAATGGTGAACCAGGGCTGCATCACCCCCGAGGAGGCGGTCGCCGCCAAGTACGAACCCTGGGATCTGGCCGTTTTCATCGAACGCTTCGACATCCTGGCCCCGCATTTCTCCATCTATGTGCGCAAACAACTGGAGGACATGCCCGAAGTCGGCCCCGAGGCCGTGTACCGTGGCGGGCTGCGGGTCTACACCACCCTCGACCTGAATCTGCAGAAACAGGCCCAATGCGTGGCCCAGGCTCACGTCCGCCGTCTGTCCGGTGAGGACGAGGCCACCGTGATCCAGGAGGCGATTGCTGAAGGTTGCGAGGCGGCGCAGTTCCTGCCGCCTCTCCAGGCCTACGACGTGGGACGTGACCACGACGTCAGCAATGCATCCGTCGTCGTCATCCGTCCCACCACCGGCGAGATCCTGGCCATGGTCGGCAGCCTGGACTACTGGGATAAGGACATTGACGGCCACTTCAACGTCGCTGCGGATGGAGCGCGTCAGCCAGGGTCTTCCTTCAAGCCCCTCACCTATGTTACGCTGCTCTCACAAGGCTACAACGCCGCCCACATGTTCCTCGACGTACGCACCGCCTTCCAGCAGCCCACCGGTTACCCCTACGTGCCGGAGAACTACGACCGCAAATATCACGGCCCGCAACGGTTGCGGCTGGCGCTGGCCTGCTCCTACAACATCCCTGCCGTCGCCGCGCTGCAACTGGCGGGCGTGGACAATGTGATTCGTACTGCCCATCGCATGGGCATCAACACCCTCGACCGGGGGCTGGATTACTACGGACTCAGCCTGACGTTGGGCGGCGGCGAGGTGCACCTGCTCGACATGGTCTACGCCTTCGGCGTCTTCGCCAACGGCGGCCGGATGTACGGCGCGCCTGTGCCCGAAGACCAACTGCGCACCGGCTACCGCGAACTCGCCCCGGTCGCCATCTTGCGCGTCGAGGACCGCGAGGGCAATGTGCTCTACGAGTACGACCAGCCCGAGAGCCGTGACATTCTCTCGCCTCAGCTGGCCTACCTGATGAACAGCATCCTCTCCGACCGGCGGGCGCGCTGGAGGGCCATGGGCTATCCCAACGCACTGGAACTCTCCAATGAGCGGCCTGCCGCCGCCAAGACCGGCACCACCGACGACTTCCACGATGCCTGGACAATCGGCTACACCCCCCAGTTGGCCGCTGGCGTGTGGGTCGGCAACTCCGACAACAGCGAGATGCGCAACCTGCCCGGCCTGCGCGGTGCCGCTCCCATCTGGCACGCGGTGATGGAGTACGCGCTCCAAGGCGAGGAGAGCGTCCCCTTCGCGCGGCCGGACGGATTGATCGAGCGGTCAGTCTGCGCTGTCTCCGGCATGCTGCCCACCGAGCACTGTCCAACCGTCTCCGAACTCTTCATCCCCGGCACCGAGCCGACCGAACACTGCCACATTCACCAGGCCTTCCGCGTCAATCGTGAGACCGGCCGGCTGTGCACTGTCTATACGCCGCCGGAACTATGCGAGGAGCGCGTCTATGAGGTCTACCCGCCCGAGGCAGCCGATTGGATCGCCAGCCTGCCGGAGGATCAGCGGCCGGCCATGCCACCCACCGAATACGACACTATTTACGGCCCCTCGCGCAGCGACGCCGAGGTGGCCATCATCGGCCCTGCCCCTTACTCTTACATCCGGGACACCGTTCCCATCACCGGCAACGCCAGAGGCGGCGACTTCAACTACTACCAGGTAGCGTTCGGCGAGGGGCTGAACCCCACCGGATGGATTCAGATTGGCACTGACCACGGCGACCAGGTGGATCACGGCCTGCTGGAGTTCTGGGACGTCACTGGGCTGGATGGACTCTATAGCCTGCGCCTCAGCGTCGTGGACCACTCAATGGCGCTGCGCGAGGCGACCATCCAGGTGACCGTGGACAACATCTCCCCCACGCTCGACCTGACCTATCCGGAGGAGGGGGCCGTGTACGAATATGGTTACGACGAGTGGGTCAACGTCAACGCCGAGGTGCAGGACTATTCCATCGCGCGGGTCGAGTTCTATGAGTATCCTGGGGGTAAGGGAAATGAGCCCGTTGAAGGGTTAGAGCCTTTCGCCGTGCGCACCATCGCCCCCTTCAATGTCAACTGGACGATCAAGGAGTCAGGGGCACACACCTTCTACATCATCGCCGTGGACGCGGCGGGCAACACGACCAAGAGCAATCAGGTGACCATCAAGGTCGTGCCCCGCCAGGAAGGAGAATGACGATGGCTTCACGGAAACCACACATCCTCAGGCCTCATCCTCGTTCGCCGAAGGTCTCTGACCGAGGCGTAAAGGGCTCGGTCGGGAGACCTTCGCCCAGCAGCCTGAGTCTATAAACAGGGGGAAGCAAAAGATGAACACGAGAAAGAACCATCGTCCGTTATTGCTGGCTGGGGTCTTTTTGTTGCTGGCAGCATTGGCTTGCAACCTGCCAGGCCAGGCGCTCCCTACGGAGTCAACAGTGCCCCAGGTGAGGGAGGCCAGCCCCACGTCGCCCCCCTCCCCGGCCGCCGCCGAAACCCCCGTCCCCGACGTATCCGGCCCCGGCGGCTGCACCCTCAACGCCCGCTACGTGGCCGACGTGACGGTGCCGGACGACACCGAGTTCACCCCCGGCGAAGCCTTCAACAAAGTGTGGCGCGTGCGCAACTCCGGCGCCTGCACCTGGGAGGCCGGCACGCAATTGGTCTTTGTCTCCGGCGAGCCGATGGGCGGGCCAGCGGCGGTGGACGTCCCGGCGGTAGCACCTGGCTCCAACACCGACGTCAGTGTGGACCTGGTTGCGCCGACCGCACCGGGGACTTACCGGTCCACCTGGCAGTTGCGGGGTCCCGATGGTGTACGCTTCGGCAGCCAGATCTATGTCCAGATCGTCGTGCCGGAGGTGGCGACGGAAGAGCCGACGGAGGGGCCTACCGAAGAACCAACGGAGGAGCCAACCGAAGAAGCGACAGAAGAGCCTACTGAGAAGCCGACCGAGGAAGCCAGTGGACCTGATCTATACATCAGTGAATTATCCACTGATCCACCCAATCCACAATCCGGTGATACAATCCACGTGCGGGTTGGTACCTACAACCGAGGTAGCCAGGCGGTTGGCGCGTACCGAGTGACCTTCAAATACGGTTCACATTCTGCTGCCGTCTGCGTCTGGGAAGTCTTGGGCACCACCGCGCACGGTGGTCGGATTCTGACTTGCGATGCCCTCGTCTACAGCGCCTACACCGGCGTCGCCACCACTGATGCGGACGACACTGTTGCCGAGACCGACGAGGGGAACAATACGGCCGAGATCGAAATCCCGGTGCCGGCAGCAACAGGTGTTGACCTCTACATCAGCGAATTGAGCATCTCACCTCCCAATCCCCGCGCCGGAGACACGGTCACGGCCCGTGTAGGGGTTTACAATCGAGGAAGTACTGCGGCCGGTGCTTTCCGCGTGTACTGGCGGTATTGGAGTGGCGATTTCGACGTCTGTGATTGGGGCTTAACCAGTGTATCGGCACATGGAGGACGGATCCTCACCTGCGAGGTCGAACTTTACGGCTCCTTTGACACGGTCGCTATCGCCGACGCGAAAAGTGACATATCTGAAGCAGTGGAGATCAACAACGAACGCACCCTTCACGTTGAGGTCAGTCCATAGACCAGATGGGGATCAGGGAGGGGTGGGCTCCCCGTCATTCATACGCAAGGAGGAAGAAGCGAAATGCAAACCAAACGTTTACTCTGGATCGTGGCTCTGGGGCTGGGATTTGCCCTGACCCTGGGCCTGCTGATGGCGTTGAGCCCCTCGCCGGAGGTGGCCCACGCCTGGCCGATTACACCGGGGGTCACTCCGAGCCCACCGGTCACCCGCCCCCCCGGCCCGGCCTTCGTCAAGCCGGGCGGGAGTGGTGGCTGGTGTCTGCAGAATGACCCCTGTGGCTCCATTCAGTACGCCATTGACCAGTGCGAGCCAGGCAATGGCGACACCATCTACGTGGCCGGGGGCACCTACACGGGCACCGGGGCGGCCGTCATCACGGTCACCAAGAGCATCACGCTCTACGGTGGCTGGGATGGCTCTCTCACCGGCGAGATAGTGCGCAACTCCAACATCCATCCCACCACGCTGGATGGCGAAAATGTGCGGCGGGTGGTCTACATCAGCAAGAACATCTCACCGATCATCGAGGGCTTTATCATTACTCACGGCCGGGACCAGGAAGGCGGTGGAATTTATGCTGAGAATGCCACGCCGGTCATCGCCGGCAACGTCATCACTAACAACGTTGCCCTCTGGTACGGCGGTGGCGGTTACATACGTTCCGGGGCCCCCGTCATTACAGCCAACGCTGTCCTCAGCAACAGCGCCGTTTATGGCGGTGGCGGCTTTAGTTTTAGTCATGGCACGGTCGTGCTGCACGGCAACCACATCGCTGAGAACCAGGCCAACTACGGGGGTGGGTTACACGTGGATAGTGCATCCATTACCGCCACCGCTAACCTGATCGTCCACAACCAGGCTATCAGTGCCTGGGTCACTTCTGGTTTTGAGGGCCACCGCCTGGTAGCAGTGAATAACGTCCTGGCGAACAACAGCGGCACGGCATTCGAGATTTACAACTACCACTATGCCGACCTGATCCACAACACCATAGTAGACAATGGGGACAATGCGGTGAAGGGTGCTTATACTGCAACTATCATCCTGACCAACAATATCATCGCTGATCACGCGGCAAGCAGCGTCATTGCCTGGGCCGGTGCCACCGTTTCTGCCAGCAACAACCTATTCTGGAACAACGGTGCAGACCCTGTCACCGGCACGAATGCCGTGTTGGACAACCCGCTCTTCGTGGACCCCGACGGCGGCGATTACCACATCGGCCCTGCCTCGGCGGCAATTGGCCAGGGCGCGAATGCGGGGGTGACGACCGATATAGACGGTGACCCGCGTCCGGCCCCTGCTGGGACCCGCCCCGATTTGGGCGCCGACGAGATCGGTCAGCGTCGCATCTACCTGCCGCTGGTGCTGCGCAACGGGTAATGAGATAGGGGCGCGGTGACCGCGCCCCTACATCCACGTTAGGTTGCCGGGCAAAGGAGTCCGCCTAGAGCGCCAGTTCCACGTCCAGCGCCGAGAGCACCTCGTCAACGGGGTTCATGATGGTGGTGGCTTCGGAGCCGGCAAAGAGGAGCCCTACGACCCGCCCGTCCATATCCAGCACTGCCGAGCCGGAATCGCCAGGTTGGCTCATTGGGCCGGCGACCAGTTGGCCGGTGAAGAGGGCCGTGGGACCGTTGTAGTTAACGCGCAGCGTGGCGTCAATCTGGGTGATGGTGTCCTGGGTGTGACCGCTCGTGCGCCCCGTCTTCTGCACCTCCGTGCCCAGCGTGGCCGTGCCAACCCCGGCCGGTATACCGATGTAGAGGATCTCGTTGCTCACCAGATCAGGCGAGAGGGGGCGGGCCAGCGCGGCGTCTACCCGGTTGACCCCCTCGGTCTGTTTCACCGCCTGGAGCCGGTGATGTGAGCCAAACGCCCCGGCGACGTAATTCAGCAGCCTGGCGGACCATTCGGCGATGGAGCACTCCGGCGGGGCGGTGCCGAAGTCGAGGGGCACGCAGTCGGCCAGCGTGGCGATGCGGTCGTCGGTCGTGCCGCCGTCGGTCGGGCCCGGCTGGAGGATCGCGTCTCCCTCCTGACCCCGGTTGCAATCGCAGAGGACGTGGTTGTTCGAGAGGATGAACACCTCCCCACCACGCCGCACCAGGCAGCCGAAGGTACCCGCGGTGATGCGGTAGTGACCTATGGAGACACCAGGTGGGACTACAGGCCGCCAGCGGTCGCGTGGCCCCAACTGGAAGGCACGCAACACCCCGGTCTCCACTACGTCCGTCTTGACGCCGTCGAGCGCCTGAGGCACCAGGTCTTCTGCGGCCAGAGCCGAAGGGGCCACCTTGCGCGTGACCGAGACGACGAGACTCAATTCGCCCGTGTTGACCCCCTGGCTGATCTTGTAGCCGAGACCAACTCCCACGACGTTGCGCTTGCTCAGGAGTTTGTGAACGTAGGCTCCTTTGACCTGCTTCGCCTGAGCCATCAATTCTGTAATCATCCCGCCCTCCTTTCTATCTGTAAGCCAACAGCCTTCTGCTTTCTGCTAACGGCTATGCAATGCCCGCAGTTCCCCGACGACCTGGACATCCACGGGTATCCCCTCCAATTCGCACGGTATCACGTCGCCTGGAACAAGTTGAGAGAGGGGCATCTTGCGAGTCACCGAGACCACAATGGCCGGTTCGCCGGTCGGTTCCCCCCCTCTCTGCCGAAGCCCAATCCCCACCCCAACGACGTTGGCTCTGCGCATCAGATCGGCCTCGTATGCAGCCTTGATGGTCCGCAGGCGATCCAATTCCTCATCCCTTATCATATATTATCCCACCTCCTTGTCTAGGGCGAGAGTGTAGGTTGCTGATACAGTTGCAATTGTATCACCATTGCCCGTTGAGTGCGAGTGTACGCCTCTAACTGCGCATCCCCGGCTGCACGGGCCAGGTCCTCTGCTTGTTCCAGATCAGCGACGGCTGCATCACAATCCCCCTCCTCCACGGCAATGCTTGCTCGCAGGTAGTACCCCCATCCCGAGTGCGGACTCTCGACGATGGCTTGCTCGGCGTCGGCGCTGGTCGCAGTCAAGTCGCCCACGCGCAAGTACGTCATGCCGCGGGCCAGCAGAAAATCGAACTCCGTCTCGTACAGAGCGCGGGCCGTATCGAAGGCCACCTCCGCGTCATCCAATTCATTCAATTCAAAGTGGATGACCCCCTGCCAGAGCCATGGATCGGGATCGTCGGGGGTTAGAGCAGCAGCCGCTTCAAACTCGGCCAGCGCTGCCCACAGGTCCCCTTCCTCGACCAGCATCTCCCCGGCGTTGCTGTGCTGGAACGCCTGGCGCACCTGAAGCGGAGGAGCGATGAAGTGGTCGTAGGCCAGCCAGGCCACCAGGAGGAGAACTGCTGCCACCAGCACTCCGACCAGCCGGTGGCGCAGTTGGCGCCGTTGCTGCTGAGTCGCCGCCTGGTCCAGGAACCACCACCAGCGCGTCTGATCCGGCTGCACGGATGCCCGTTCTTCCCGCAGTGCAGCGCCGGCCTCGGCCAGGAAGCGGTCCTGTCGGCGGCGGAGTTGCCGCTGGACAGTCTCGAACCGGACACGCTCGGCACGCACGTCCACGCCGGCCGCCTCGAGTTCTGCCAACCCCTGAGCAGCCTGATCGAGCAGGTGGAGCAATGCCAGCGCCTGGGTACCCGCTCCGCGCAGGTTGGATACGCGCCGCTCGGCCCTGTCCAGCGATTCGCGGATGCGGTCGGCGGGGGTGCGAGCGGTGAGAGGTATGAAGAATTTGCCCATTGTCACCAAGCCCACGATGTAAGGGCGCGGTCACCGCGCCCCTACTAGCGTCGCTGACCGGCAGCGAGGTTCAATTTCCGCACCAACCTCTTGGCGGCAGTGGTGGGGGCCTGGGTAGTGACGGCGGTTTACCTGATAGTGTGCGACCTGCAATCTGCAATTCGCAATTCGCAATTCGCTATTCCTTCTGCATCTGTGCCAGGTTTGCCGCAACAAGTTGTGGCTTCCAGCCGTCAGGCCGGCCGGAGTTCCTCGTATAATCGGTCCAGTCCGGCCTTGATGCGGCGCTGGACCAACTCGCGTTCATCGTCGGGAGCGGGAAAGAGAGGCAGCAATTCGGCCACCAGGGCCACCGTATCCACCCGCGCTCGCCCGGCCGTATGCAACGAGCGCACCCGTCGGCGCGCCAGTGTGATGTATTCGCTGAGCGGCTGGGTGGCGGACTGGTCACAGAGCGGGCCGCGACCGGGAACGATGGTAGTCTTCGAGAAACGCGCGCGGCGGAGTGTCCTCAGCGTCTTCAGCCACGCTCTGGTATCCGGCGCTGCGGCCAGGTAGGGATGAGCCCCCACAACGAGCGTGTCTCCTGCGAAGAGCACGTCTTGTTCCCGCAGATAGATTCGGGCGCTACCCGGAGCAGCCCCAGCGACGCGCTCGACCGTCACGTCCACTCCTCCTTTGTGCAGTGTCACGCGACTGGTAAACATGATCTCAGGCAGCACAATACGCGCACCCGCCAGGTCGTCGGCTGCCCCTGGATGGCGGCGTGTCCAATCCTCGATGATGCCGCGCCAGAAACCATCGGTATAGGCAGCCGCGTGCTCATAGGCCGTCCGTGCAGCGACGATTGGGACCTCCAGCAATCCCGCGCTTAGCAGCCGGTCGGGATGGGCATCGGTGAGCACCACGTACAGGATAGGGCCTCCGGCGGCCTCCATAATCCGCTGCCGCCAGGCACGAGCGTCGCCCGGCAGGGTTGGGGCATCCACAGCGATGGCCCCCGCTGGCACGACAATGAAGCCGACGTTGACGCCGGAGTATTCGGTTGAAGCGTAGATGTGTGGTGCAATTTCTTTCATGAGAGGTGTCCTTATGCTGGATGCTGGATGCTGGTCAATGACTGTACATTCCCAGGGATGGCAGCAGGCTGGCAAGAGCCGCTTCGAGGCGGGACACATCGGTCGTCGGGACGCTGCCCTGAGCCAGGTGAGGCCGTCCACCCCCCTTACCCCCCAACTGCGTGCAGACCTCCCGGAGTGGTGTCGCCACGTCCAGGTCTAACCCCTCAGCGCGGGCAAAACACAGATGCGTCCGCTCGCCGACACTGGCCAGCAAAGCCACCACGCCAGGGCGCTGCACTAACTCCTGGGCCAGGGCACGTAGTTCCCCTGGCTCACGCCGCTCCCACACCTGGCACACCACGCGGTACGGGCCGTGGACGGCGGCAGCCTCCGCCAATTCAGTCGCTTCCACCCCCAGCAATCGTTTGCGCGCCCGACGCAGGTCACGCCGCAGTTGCTTAGCCTCGGCCTGCATCCGTTCCACAGCCTGATCCAGTTCCCAATGGCCAACGGTCAGTAAGCCTGCCAGCCGATTGGTCATCGCGTTCTTGGCCTGGTAATCGCGCAGGGCACGCCCGCCACACAGGAACTCAACGCGCGTCTCGTCCCCGCGATAGTCGAGGCGCACGATCTTGACCAGGCCGATCTCGCCGGTGCGGGCGACGTGAGTTCCGCCGCAGGGGTTCGTGTCGAAGCCTGCGATCTCCACGATGCGCACCGGGCCCTTCACGGCCGGCGGACGTCTTAAGGGCAGTACAGCCAGTTCGTCGGGGCCGACGAAACGCGTGCTGACCGGGCGATCTTCCCAGATCACCCGGTTGGCCAGTTCTTCGACCGGCGTCACCGCTGCCGGATCCAGACGGGCTACGTTGATGTCCACCGCGCTCACCTCCGCCCCCAGGTGGAAGCCCACGGTGTCGGCGTCGAACACCTGCTCGAAGGCGGCGGAGAGGATGTGTTGGCCCGTGTGCTGCTGCATGTGATCGAAACGGCGAGGCCAGTCGAGCACTCCCTCGACCTCGGACCCAACCTCCAAACTCCCCTCCTCACCAGGGAAAGGGGAGCCTGGCGGGATGCGCTCCAGGACGTGGATAACCGCGCCGTCTTCCTCTCGCACGGCGACGTCGAGCACTGTCGCCTCGCCCAACGTTCCCCGGTCAGATGGCTGACCACCGGAGGTGGGGTAGAAAGCAGTGCAGTCAAGCACGACAGCCGGGTGCTCTTCCCAGGTCAACCGCTCGACCACACGGGCGGAGAAGCGGGTGCAGTACGAGTCTGTGTAATACAATCGCTTGGTCACCGGGCCTCCAGCGGCAGAATAAACCTAAAATGGCTGCCCTGGTTCACTTCGCTCTCCGCCCAGATGCGACCCCCGTGGGCCTCCACGGCCAGTTTGCAGAAAGCCAGACCCAGGCCAGTTCCTCTAAGGCCCTTGACACTTTCCAGACGCACGAAGCGATCGAAGATGCGCTGGCGATATTCCGCCGGGATGCCAGGGCCGGTATCCGACACTGTAAACAGCATGCCCTCACCTGCCAGTTCCACGCCAAGCGTGATGTGTCCTTCATTCGGGGTGAATTTCACTGCGTTGTCCAGCAGGTTGGTCAACACACGCAGTATCAGGTTGCGGTCGGCAGGCACCCTGGGCAGGCCGGAGACGATGCGCACCGCCAGGGTCTGCCCCTTATTCAACGCCAGCGGCTGGATCTGCTCAATCGCCTCCTGAAACAACGACTCAGAGTCCACGAGGGTTTTCTTCAACTCCGTTTCGCCTGCTTCCAGCCGGCGCAGGTCCAGCAGCGAGTCGATCAGCCGATAGAGCTTTTGCCCGCTGCGGATGGCGATGCGCAGCAGTTGCATCACTGGCAGCGCCTCGTCGTGTTCGACGAAGGCGGTACGGATCAGTTGCAGACTGCTCATAATGCTGGCCAACGGGTTGCGCAGGTCGTGGATGATCATGTGCGTCAGATCATCGCGCATCTGCTCTAACGCCACCTGCTCCGAGATATCGTGCCCGACCCACTGGATGGCTTCCCGCCCGCCGTAATCAATCCTGGCCATGTGCGTTTCCAGGATGCGGGTTTCCTCACCGGACGGGGCTTGCATCTCCAGGCTCAGTCGCTGGCCTTCTCGAACCCGCTGCATGGTCGCCTGGCATACCTCCTGTGGTACTCCGAACAAGTCACAGGCATCAGCGCCGATCAACTGCTCGCGTGGCCGCTCCAACATCTCCACCGCCTGCTGGTTGAGATCCAGAATCATCCCCTCCAGGTCCAGCACGATGATGGGATCCGTACTCTCGTTGAAGAGGCTCTCGTAGCGGCGCTCGGCCTGGCGGGCGCGTTCGTAGAGTTCGGCGTTGCGGATGGCGGCGGCGGCCAGGTCGGCCACAGTCGGGAGCAGCCGCTGCGTGTCCTCGTCGAAGATGCCCGCGGCCGGATTGAGCGCTTCGATCACACCGATGGTACGGCCCTCGACCTTGATTGGAACAGCCAGCATCGTGCGCGTGTGGAAGCCGGTCCGATCATCTATGCCGGAGTAGAAGCGCTCGTCGGCGTGGGCTACGGGCACCAGCGATGGCTCACCAGTTTGGACCACCCAGCCTACAATTCCCTGAGTGGGAGCCATGCGCAGCCCAACTACCTCGTCGCCTGCCTCACCGACAGCAACGCGAAAGACCAGTTCCCCTGTTCCCTCATCCAGCAGGGCGACCGAGGTTGCTTCCACCTGGAAGTAATCCCGTACCTGGACCATCAGAGATTGCAGCACACTATCCAGGTCGAGGGTAGCGGTGAGGACCTGGCTGGTTTCTTGAAGAAACGTCAGTTCGCGGATTTGGGATTTGAGATTTGAGATTTGAGAGTTGGGCTTTGGGATTTGGGATTTGATGCTTGTCATCACTTGTCGAACACAACCTCCTCCCGCCCTTGTAGTTTCTCGAGCACCTTGTCCGTGATCAGTTCCAGATGGCCGGGATTCAGCACGAAGTCCAGATCATCAGAGGGAACACTCAGTACTGGACATAGGGAAAATCCACCGATCCATCCCTCGTACAAGTCGTTGAGTTGCCCCAGATAGGTCGTCGAAATATCCCGTTCATACGGGCGACCACGGAGACGGATGCGCTCCTGAAGTGTGGGAATCGAGGCCCTCAGATAGACGATCAAGTCAGGTGGAGGGAGCACAGTCGTCACGACCTCATATAGTTCGCGGTAACTACGGTAATCCCGCTCCTCCATCAATCCCTGCCGGTAGAGGTTGCGGGCGAAGATTTCGGCATCCTCATAGACGGTGCGATCTTGCACCACCGAGTTGACGCGCTTAAGCAACTGCCAATGGTGACGCAGACGGCGCGAAAGGAAATAGATCTGCGAGTGGAAACTCCAACGTTGCATGTCCCCGTAGAAGTCGGCCAGATAGGGATTGTCGTTGACTGCCTCGAAAAAGGGCTCCCAGTTCAGCCGCTCGCTCAAAAGCGCCGTCAGAGTGGACTTGCCTACCCCGATATTACCCGCGATGGCGACGAAACGTTTCATATCAATCTGTTCTCGTACCCCTCCCCCGGCCCCTCCCCGAGGCGGGGAGGGGAGGGGATCGGGCGGTTAGGTTGCCTGCGGCAGCGCGACGGTGAACGTGCTGCCCCCTCCCGGTTTGCTCTCCACCTCGGCCGTTCCACGATGTGCTTCGACGATCTCCCACACCAGCGCCAACCCCACCCCCATGCCGCCGAAGCGCCGCTTGGTGGTGCCGTCCACCTGGTAGAAGCGCTCGAAGATGCGGTTCAGGTGATCGGGTGCGATACCGATTCCTTCATCGGTAACCGAGACGTAGACCTGGTTTTCATCAGCCCAGGCGCGGACAGTGATGGTGCCGCCACCGGGACTGAATTTGATGGCGTTATCCGCGAGGTGGCCGAAGACCAACTCCAGCCGCTCTCGATCACCCAGCACGAGCGGCAATCCCCCTGGCAATTCCTCTCGGAATGCGATACCGGCCTTCTCCGCAGAACGCCGGAACTCCGCCAGCGCGCGTTGCACTACTTCGACGACCGACACCGGAGTCAGCGCCAGCGCCTCCTGTGGCACGGTCTGCAGCATCGTCAGGTTATGGATCAAGCGAGTCAGAGTGGCGGTGCGTTCGCGGATGACCTGCAGCGCCGCCCGCTGGCTATCGAGGACACGGCCCAGGTCCCCTTCCAGCAGCAACTCGACGTATCCCTGGATCAGGCTGAGCGGTGTACGCAGTTCGTGGCCCACGTTCTGCACCAATTCGGTGCGCAAGCGGTTGATCTCTTGCAGTTCACCATAGGCCCGCGAGAGTTCAGCCGTCTGAGCCTCGAGCCTCTGGTACAGCCGGGCGCTCTCCAGCGTCACGCCCAACTGCCCGGAGATGGTGGTGAAGAGGCGCAGTTCGTCCTCCCCGAAGACTCTCGCCCGGGGGCTCTCCGCGTACAGCACCGCGACGATGTGGTTGCCGATCCGCACTGGCACGGCCAGCACGGAACGGACCTCAGAGGCCTGTTCAAAGTAGGCAGGTTCCTGCGCGGCGTCCTGCACCAACACCGGCTGACCGGTGCGATAGGCCTGTCCGACCAGGCTGCCTTCGATGGGGATCCGGAAAGCGCCCTCCATCATAAAACCGACCAGAGATGGCTGCGACACCAGCGTGCCATCCTGCTCGTCCGGCAGCAGGAAGCCGAGGCGTGCAATGCCCAGCGCCCGGTGTAGCGCCTTGACGGTGCGTTCGAGCACCAGGTCGAAGTCGAGCGTCGAGGCGGCCGCCAGCATCACCTCCTGCGTCAGCCGGGCCTCGGCCAGACGCTGCGTGGCATCCTTGTACAGCCGCGCGTTCTCCAGCACCACGCCCAGTTGGGCGGCGACAGCCTGGAACAGGCGCAGATCATCTTCGCCGAAGGCTCCCGGGTGAGGACTCTCCGCATTCAGGACGGCAATGACCCGACCAGCCACCTTGACCGGCACCGCCAACTCAGAGCGGACCTCCGGCGCGCCCTCGAAGTAGCACGGTACATCTCGCACGTCGGGGATAATCTGCGGCTCTCCGCTCTGGTACACCCAGCTGGTAACGCTTCCATCCAGTGGCAGGTGCCACTCGGTCGGCATGAGTGGATAGCCAATCCGGGATGGGTGCAGTATCAGGCCCGTTCCTCCCTCGTCGGGGAGCACGAATGTCAGGTATTCGATGCCCAGAGTTTTATGCAGCGTTTCGATAGTACGTGCGAGTACCTCGTCGAAGTCGAGCGTGGAAGCGGCTGCCTGCATAACCTCCTGCAACAGGCGTGTCTCGGCCAGGCGGCGGTTGGTCTCCTCGAACAGCCGGGCATTCTCTATCGCGATGGCGACCTGGCTGGCGATGCCGGAGAAGAGGCGCCGGTGGCCCTCGTCGAAAGCGCAGGGCTCATAGGACTGGGCGGACATGACGCCGACGACCTTATCTCTGGCGATGAGCGGCAGCACCATCAGGGAGCGGGTTGGGACACCCAGGGCAATGGCCTCCACGGGCAGGGTATCCCGTTCCTCATCCATATCCCCGATCCATAGCGCTTCCCGGGTGTGCACAACCCAGCCGCTCAGGCCGCTCTCCTCTTCAACCTTCAAGGTCAGCGGTGGCAACTGTTCTCCTTGGTCCACGATGATTGGCAGGTGGAGTTCGCCCTTCTCCTCGTCGTACAGCGCGATGTGGAAAGCGGCGATGTTCATCGCCGTGCTGACTTGCTCGTAGACCTGCTGCAGGACTTCATCCAGATTCAGCGTCGAGGCGATGGCGACGTCAATAGCGTGCAACGCGGTCAGTTCCCCTACGTATCGCCTGGTCTCTTCGTACAGCCGGGCGTTCTCGATAGCGACGGCAGCCTGCTGGCCGAAGGCCAGCGCCAGTTCGGCCGTCTCCGCAGTGTAGAGGCCAGGCTCTTTCTTGTTGATGGTGACGAGGCCGATGACCTCCCCCTTACTCAGAAGCGGCACCCCGAGCCAGGAACGCACCCACTCCGTGCCTGCCAGGCCGCAGAATCGCTCATCCTGTTGCGCATCGGCGAGGATAAGCGGTCGCCGGGTGCTCACCATCTCCTGGGAAAGGGCATCGTCCTGGAGAGTGACCGTGAGGTCGAGGTGTGCTTCGGAGGCCTCAAAGCCACGCACTGCCCGGGTACGCATCGCTTCCCCTTCCCGCAGCCACAGGGAAACGGCATCATAGGGGATGACCTGCTCCAGCCGCTCCAGGATTAACTGCAGTACCTCGTCGAGATCGAGAGTGGAGCCAATGGCCCGCCCGACCTCTATCAGGGATTCCAACTGGCGGGCGCGCTGCCGCGCTTCCTCGAGGAGACGGGCGTTCTGGATGGCGATGGACACCTGGTTGGCGATAGTCTGAGCCAGGGCCACCTCCTCGGCGCTGAAGCGTCGCTGCTGCCCCACGGCGTCCAGGCCGATGCTCCCCACCACCTCCCCTTTCACGATCAGGGGCACGATGAGCATTGAGCGGATGTCCAGCCTGTGCATCGCCTCCCGCACGGCAGCCATCAGCGGGTCGTTCCATGCATCTTCAATCACCAATGGCTCACGATCGGCGATGATGCGCTCGGCCGCCAGGTACCCCTGCACCGGGAACCGTTCCGCCGTCGCCCCGGTGGATGGATACTCGGCCACCACCTGCCCGTAGATCTGTGCCTGGTCAAAGAGCAGGATGCCGCTGTGATCTGCTTCGAACAGCGCCACCATCTGCCCGGCGGTCGTCTCCAGGATGCGGGTCAGATCGAGCGAGGAACTGACCACCTGCGACACCTGATGGACCAGTTCCAGGTCTCTGGTCTTTTTCTCCAGGCGAGCCACGTGCTGTCTGGTCTCTTCGAAGAGGCGGGCATTCTCGATAGCGATGGCGGCCTGGTTGGCGAAGGTCAGCGCGATCTCAGCATCCTTCTCGCTGTAGAAATGAGCCTCGGCCTTGTCGAGAGTCAGGATGCCGATCACCTGGTCCTTGACTACCAGCGGGACGCCCATCCACGAACAGATGTCACGCAACTCGGGCTCCAGGCCGGAGGCTTCCATCGGCTTCAGCCAGCGCTCATCCTCGTGGGCAGAGCCAACGATCAGAGGCCGCTTGCTTCCCACCACCTCGCGGTTGAGGGGGGCTATGTCCAGGTTGAGGCGGACCTTGAGCACGCTGTCAGGGTCGGTGAATCCTTTCACAGCGTAGATGACCAGGTCTTTGCCTTCCAACAGCATAATCGAGCTGCTGTCGAAGGCGATGACCTTCTCCAGTTCGGCCAGTATCAAGTTCAGCACATCGCTGAGGCTGAGTGTGGAATTGAGAGCCTGGGCGATTTCCCGCAAGGTATTGGCCAGGCGACGGCTGTCTCTCTCCCCTTCAAACAGCCGCGCATTCTCAATCGCCACCGCCGCCTGGTCCGCCAGGGGTTGCAGGCGCTGCTCCAGGTCGGCATGGCTGAAATTCCCACCACCGACCTTATTAAATGCTACGATTGCCCCAATTGCCTTCCCTCTGGTCAGCAGGGGGGCGGAGATGGCTGTCTCCAGCCCCGGCACCTTCCCAATTTCTTCAACCGTCCGCTCATCCTGCGCCAGGTTCTCGGAGTAGAACCCCGCCCGCGTGCGCGTGACCCAGCCGCAGATGCTCATACCGTGGATGGGTTTCTTCTGTCTGAGCAACTGATCGGCCCAGCAGCCGTAGGCCGCCTTGTATATCAGATATGTGCCATCTTCGCTGACCAGCGGGATGGCTACGGTCTCCGCCCCGACCAGCGCAGCAGCCTGCCGGGCCACCAGGTCCAGCACCTCGTCTGGCTCAAGAACCTGGCTGACGGCGGCCGTGATTATCCGCAGGCTCTCCAGTTGCTCAGCCTGTTGGCGTGCCTTGCACTCCCCCTCCCGCATGCTGAGGCCGATCAGGGAGATAGCGATGGCCAGTGTCAGGCCGTTCGCAAGTAACAGGCCCAGAGGCAACATGCTGAGCGGCGGCGATAGCATGATGTAGACGCAGGGGTAAGCCAGTTCCAGCATACCCCACAGCCCGTAGCCCAACGCTGCGACTTTAGCGCCCCCCGGGTCCTCACCGGAGCGACTGTAGCGATACAGGCTCGCGGTGGTGAACAGATTGGTTGCACCTGCAAAAATGAATGTCGGGACAATCAGCCAAGGCCGTTCCTCCAGCCCCAGGAAAGCGACGCCAGCCCAGATTGTCGGCAGCACACCCCAGGCATAAGCGCGGCGAGAAGGAGGATGACCCACGAAGTGGCGTGTACCTGCCCAAAGGAGGAGAGCGCTCAAGCCCAGCAGCGCCAGGCTTAGATAGCGCCATAGCATAGCCAGCGGCAGGAACATCCCGGCCAGGAGCCCGAAGTAGTAGCCCAGGTAGGCGGTCCACCCCAGGGCCCACAGCCCCATCTCGCTCTGTCGCCGCTGTCCATAGAGGTAAGCGTAGGCGGCCACCAACACCGCCATCGAAATCACGGCGCTGCTGAGGGCGGGCGTCAGCCAGTCCACTGCCGTACTCCCTGCAAGTCAACCCCGGCTGCGTGTGCCAGATGTTGCAGTCGCATCATCGCGTCCCGCAACGCCGCCTTCAGTTGCGCCTCTTGTCCGCCTGACCACCCCGCTGCCCCATCAGCCAGCGCGGCGCCCATGCGCCCCATAGCCTCGCTTGCCGCCAGAAACTCTCTCACCGCGCCCCCCCCTGATGTCACGTGAGCCATCTCTGCCGGCGTTGCTGGTGTTCTCAATGGGCCAGCGGGTTCCATTCGAGGTAGGGGCTGCTGATAGGCTCCAATCCCGAGCGCCGTCTGCACCTGGCCCTCGACGAATGCCAGGGCGTTCGCATCCCGGACGTAGTCCAGGCTATCGGTGTCAATAGTCAGCAATAGGATTTGAGTATAGGTAGAGAAGTACTGTTCATAGGCCCGTTGAAGGCTTTCGATGTAGGCGCGGTCCATCTCCCGTTCGTAGGCGCGGTCGCGGGTCGCAATGCGCGCCATCAGCACGTCGGTACTGGCACGCAGATAAATGACGAGGTCGGGCACAGGGATACGGTCGGCCAGTACCCCATATAGCCGCTTGTACATCTCCAGTTCGTCGCCCTCTAGATTCAAGTGGGCAAAGAGGCTATCCTTGGCGAAGGTATAGTCCGCGATGAGGGGGCCGCGCGCCAGAAGCGCCGGTATCACCTGCTGCTGCCAGTAGCGGCTCAGCAGGAAAAACATCTGGGTCTGGAAGGCGTAGCGGGCGCGGTCGGTGTAGAAGCCGGAGAGGAAGGGGTTTTCCTCGAAGACCTCCAATAGCAACCCGGCTTTGAAGCGGGGCTGCAACAGACGAGCCAGCGTCGTCTTTCCTACCCCAATGGCCCCTTCGATGGCGAGGAAGAAAGGTTTGATCATAGCCGTTAGCGCTACACGCCGTGCGTCTAGCATAGTCGCAAGGCGGGTGCTTGCGGTGCGTGCGTGTTTGGTCTAAGCGTACTCGTACACAGGAACTTGAATCACACGCTTGGGCTTACTGCGTTCCCAAATCATCCTTTGTAGGCGCTCTACAGTGTCGGGAGAGAATAACTGCTCGCCTGTTTCCACATTCACCCGTGCGGGAACATTCTCAATGACAATGAGTTGACCGTTCGCCTCAAGTGTGTAAGTGACTTTACGCTCTACTAATCTTTCATCCCACCGATACCCCTTCATCTCGTTCTCCTCACTTGAAAATCAATCCATTGGGCTGGGTCTGGCTCGTACAGAGTAATGATTTTCACCAACGGGCGGGAAGGATAGCTACATTGAATGTGTAACGGTCTGCCCGCCTGCGTAGAACCAAAGATTAAGCAGCTCGGACCGTACTTATCTTCTGGATAATCTTCGATGATCTCGCCGTTCGCAATCGCCTGGCGCAATTCTTGTACGCTTATTTCGCGAAGGATGCTTTGATCAACGGCGTGCTTTGAGAACTCAAACTGCCCTGCTTTGATTTTGGTACGTATTTGCTCAATAGTCATTGTTCATTGGTCATTGTTCATTGGTCATTGTTCATTCATCAATATACAATGCTACTGTGTTGATATGCAAGCTGCTTACTGCGCCAAACTGGCGCTTGACCGAGGACACTCGGATTGGGAAGGCATGACCGCAATCGGTCACCACGCACCGGCCACCTGTTCGCCATAGGCCAGTAGCACTTTGACCATCCCTGACTCCCGCGCCTCAGCATAGACTCGCAGCACCGGCTCGGTCCCCGAAGGGCGAATCAGGAGCCAGGAGTCGTCGGCCAGCAAGTACTTGACCCCGTCGAGTGTTTTCACCTCGACGACATCCTGACCGCCCAGGGAGCCCGGCACGTCCCCGGTCAGCCGGGCGACCATCTCCGCCTTAGCGATAGGGCGGCGGAGTGGGATGTCGCGGCGGGTATAGTGGGTCGGGCCGACGTCGGCCTGGAGGCTGGCCACCAGTTCGTGCAGAGGAATACTGGCGGTCGAGACAATCTCCAACAGCAGCAGCCCCATCAACACGCCATCCCCCTCTGGCATGTGGCCCTTGATGCTCATCCCGCCCGACTCCTCCCCACCGATGAGCACGTCGCCGTTCAACATGTGGTCGGCGATGTAGTTGAAGCCCACGGGCGTCTCCACCAGCGGCAAGCCATAGCGCGCCGCCAGCCGGTCTACCATCCGGGTAGTGGAGACGCTTTTGACGACCGTCCCGCTCCACCCCCGCTCCTCAACCAGGTACCGGAGGGCCAGTGCGAAGATGTGATGAGGGTCCACGAAGTTCCCGTGGGCATCCATCGCGCCGATGCGGTCACCATCTCCGTCAGTGGCCAGTCCCAGGTCAGCGTGGTAGGACTGGATAGCCGCCCCCAAGGCGCTCAGGTAGAGGGCTATGGGCTCCGGGTGAATGCCGCCAAAGCCGGGGTTCATCTCGCCCCGGATTTCGTGCACCCGGCACCTCGTGCGAGCCAGCATATCGGCGATGCACTTGCGGCCCGAGCCGTACATCGCGTCGGCCACCACCCGCAGTTCACCACCCGAGATCACGTCCAGGTCCACCAGGCGACTGAGGTGCTCGTAGTAGGCCCAGGCAGGGTCGAAGCGGCAGATGAGCCCCTTGTCCAGTGCCTCCTGGTAGTCCATTATGTTAGGCTCGCGAGCCATCTCCTGGTTGCGCACCAGGTGGGCCTCGACGCGGTGGGCCTGCTCCGGCAACGCCGCCCCGCCGAAGGCGGCCTTGAGTTTGAGGCCGTTGTAACGCGGCGGGTTGTGGCTGGCGGTGATCATCACGCCAGCAACAGCCTCTTTATGGACTACGGCGTAGGAGATGGCTGGGGTCGGGGCGTCGGCCCGGGTGAGGTGGGCGACGATGTTGTTGCCTGCCAGGACGCGGGCCACTTCGGCCGCGTAGCGGTCGGAGAGGAAACGAGTGTCGAAACCGACGACGACCTCTGGCTGGTCATCGTCAGCCTCCTCCAGCACATAGTCAGCGATGGCCTGGGCCACCAGCCGCAGGTTGGCGAAGGTGAAGGTATCGGAGATGACGGCGCGCCAGCCGTCGGTGCCGAACTTGATGGTCATAGTGGGTCTCCCGGGACAATCTGATTATAGCCTGAGAACCGACAGGTGTCAATGCCCTACACGTCGAAGTAGAGTTCCATCTCGTACGGATGCGGGCGATTGCGCACCTGGTAGTACTCTTCGTCCATCTTGAAGGCGGCCCAGCGCTCGATCAAGTCTTCGCTGAAGACACCGCCCACCAACAGGAAATCGTGATCGGCTGCCAGCGCGTCCAGAGATTCCTTGAGCGAGGTGGGCAATGGCCGGATAGCCGCCCGCTGTTCATCCGTCCAGGAAAAGATGTCAGCGTCTGTAGATCCGAAGCCGGCCTCGGTGGGATCAATCCGGCGGCGGATGCCGTCCAGCCCGGCCAGGAGTTGCGCCGCCAGCGCCAGATAGACGTTGCAGGTGGCATCCGGTGGGCGGAACTCGATGCGTACCTGGTCGGGTTGGGTGGCATAGCGCGGGATGCGCACGGCGGCGCTCCGATTGCCGATGGAGAAGAAGGCGTTGACCGGGGCCTCGAAGCCGGGCACGAGTCGCCGGTAGGAGTTGGTGCTGGGGTTGGTGAATGCCAGCAACGCCGGCCCGTGGAGCAGCAGTCCGCCGATGTAGTGCAGGGCCGTTTGGCTCAGCAGACCGTAGCCTGCGGGGTCGTAGAACACATTCTGCCCCCCCTTGAACAGATGCTGATGGAAGTGCATCCCCGACCCGGCCTCGCCGTAGAGCGGCTTGGGCATAAAGGTGGTCGTCTGGCCATGCCGGTGGGCGACCATTTTGGTGACGTACTTGACGATCATCGTCGTGTCGCCGGCCTCCAGGAGGCCCATCAGCGGTGTCTCAATCTCGCATTGACCCGGCCCGCCCACCTCGTGGTGGTGGTACTTGACTGGCACTCCCATCGCCTGGAGGTGCAGGCTCATCTCGGCACGCAGGTTGTAGAGTGTATCCTTCGGGGGGATGGCGTGATAGCCACCGTGGAGCGGGATGTAGTGACCGTGCCCACCTGTACCGCTGCGCCAGGCGGCCTCGCCCGATTCGACGCTATAGCCGGCACGGTTCATCTCGTTCTCGTAGGCCACGCTGTCGAAGACGTAGAACTCGAACTCTGGCCCCCACTGGCTCCGGTCGGCGATGCCGCTCTCGACCAGGTGTTCCTCGGCACGCCGGGCGATATTGCGCGGGTCGTCGGAGAAGACCACCTTCGTGTCGGCCTCCAGCGTGATGCATACGAAACTGAGGGTGGGAGTGTCCCAGAAGGGGTCGGCAAGGCCGGTGGAGAGATCGGGCACCAGCACTATGTCACCGGCCTTGACCGACTTCAGGCCGACGGCGGAGCCATCGAAGCCGACGCCAGCCTTCATAAGCGCCGGGGTGAACTGGCTCTGGGGAATTGTGAGGTGGTGCCAGCGCCCCCCAAAGTCGGTGAACTTGAGGTCAATCATTTGCACGCCGTTCGCTTCCACGTAGTGTCGTGCTTCCTCGAATGTACCAAACATCGCACTCCTTTCATCACAGCCGTTAGCGATTAGCAGTCAGCAGTTATTGGCTTTTGTTCATTGTTCATTGTTCATTGTTCATTTCCCGATACACCGCCACCGTCTGTGCGGCGATCTGCGCCTGGGTGAAGTGACCCAACACCCGTTCCCGTCCACGCCGGGCCAGGTCCGCCCACAAGTCGGTCTCACGCATCAGACACATCAGGTGCTCCCGCAGTGCCCCGGCGTCCCCCTCGGGGAAGATCAGGCCGGCGTCGTCCACCACGTTGGGGATCTCGCCGCAGTCGGATCCGACGACGGGCACACCGCAGGCCATCGCCTCGATCAACACCCGCCCGAACTGCTCGACCCAGTTGGGCCGGGAGCGGGAAGGGATCACCAGCACGTCCAGTTCCTGGTAGAAGGCCGGCATGCGCAGGGAAGGAATATCCCCCTCGAAGGAGACCCGGTCGGCCAGCCCCAGACGGCGGGCAAGCAGTTCCAGCCGCTTCAGTTCCGGCCCGCTTCCCACAATCGCCAGCCGCCACACGCCTGGCAACCCGGCCACTGCCTCCAGCAACAGGTCCACCCCCTTCTCTGGCACCAGCCGGCCGGCGTACCCGATGACGAAACCACGAGCGGAGTCCCACTCCCGGCGCAGGAGTAGGGCGGACTTTCCAGTCTGTCGCTCGGACAGGCTAGAAAGCCTGTCCCGCGCGCCGCGTGGGGCGAAGATGTTGGGATCCACGCCGAACTGTGGGATGACGGCCAGCCGTCCAGCGTAACCCTTCTCGCGCCCGACCTCTGCCGCTCCCCGGCTACCTGCGATAGCATAGTCGGTGTGGCGTAGATTATAGCGTTCAATGAGGCGGAAGGGAAACGGATAGCGCCGGTTCAAGTTCTGCCAGGTGAACCACAGCACGCGGGCCTCGGATCTCTTGGCCAGCCGCAGCGCGTGGAAGGTGGCAAAGTTGTAGGGTTCCTCGTCCACATGCACGACGTCGGGGGCGAAGGTACGCATCCGCCGTCCCAATCGGGGGTAATAGTGCAAGTGAAAGTTGCCGTTGAACGCGATGGGCTCGACGACCAATTCATAACCGGTGGTGTGGGCTCGCTCCAGGTGGATCACGCGGCTGCCATCGCGCCACGATGGCGGCACAGCGACCATCAGTTCGACGTCCGGGAAGCGGGCGATTTCCTCCAGTTTACGCTGGTAAGTGCCCACCAGACAGGCTTTGGAAATCATCAAGATGCGCATAGACGCTCCGTTACGTCAACTCCACAGAGGTTTGACAGACACTTGCATTGTGCTATAATTTGTCCGCTTTGGCAAGTTCGGCGAGCGGTGGGGTTATGCCAGATCGCCGGCGCAGTTGGGCGGGAGAGTGGGCTCTGGTCGCAGGCGTGACGGCGCTGGCGGCGGCAGTACGCATCTTCGCCCTGGGGGAGATTCCACCAGGGCTCTATCACGATGAAGCATTCAACGGCCTGGATGCCCTGGGCGTTCTAGCGGGCCAGTGGCCGGTCTACTTCGCGGCCAATCGTGGCCGCGAACCCTTGTTTATCTACCTCGTCGCCGCCACGGTGGGTTTGCTGGGCCGCACGCCGGGCGCTCTGCGTCTGGCAGCGGCTTCATGTGGCACCTTGACAATCCCTGCCACCTACCTGATGGCCCGTGCCTGGTTCAACCAGCGCGTGGCCCTGCTCAGCGCGGCGATCCTGGCGACCACACTGTGGCACGTGCACCTCAGCCGCATCGGTTTTCGCGCCGTCACGCTGCCACTGACGACGGCGCTGGCGCTGTGGTTGGGCGTGCAAGCCTACCGCTCGCGCCACCGGCGCGACTGGCTGCTGGCCGGGCTTCTGTATGGCCTCTGCTTCTACGCCTACTTGCCAGCCCGCTTCACACCCATCGCGCTGGCTGCCTTCGCCCTCTACTTGCTAGCCACCGGACGGGGCCGCCGACTGTGGCCGGGGGCTGCATGGTTCACGCTCGGGACGCTGGTAGCGCTGGCCCCGCTGGCCCTCTATGCGGTGGACCACTGGGATGTGGTGATGGGACGGCCGGGACAAGTCTCGGTCTTCAATCCGCTCATCAACGGTGGTGACCTGTGGGGCACATTGGGTCGCCAACTGGTTGGCTCGATGGGGATGTTCTTCGTCCGCGGCGACACTATCCCGCGCCACAACCTGCCGGGGCGGCCGGTCTTCGACCCGCTGCTGGGGGCAGCGATGGCATTGGGGCTGGTACGGGCTGCGCTGTGTGCGCGACGGGAGGTTGCCCCAGCCCTCACGCTGATCTGGGTGGGGCTGATGCTGGTGCCCACATGGCTGGCCGAGGACGCACCTCACTTCTTGCGGGCAGTGGGCGTGCTGCCCCTGCTGGCAACCTTGCCCGCGCTGGGGCTGGATACGGCGATGCTCTGGCTGGGGCGGCGCGGGTGGCGTGGATGGGCGGTTGTGATGGCCTGTGCGATCCTGGCTGTTGGCCTGGCCGCTACCGGGTGGGACTACTTCGTCCGCTACAGGGCTGACCCGCAGACCGGTTATGCATTTGAGGATGCTGCCACCGCGCTGGCCGTCGAGGCCAATCGCTTCGTCGGCGTCGGCTGGGACGGGAGCGGACTGGTGGCGCGCTCCGCTCCCCCCCCTGGAGGGGGGGGCAAGAGGGAGGTCTACGTGGACAGCCGGCTGTGGGACGAGTGGGCCGCGATCCCCTTCCTCGTGCCGGAAACCGGATGGGTGACCCGACTCTCGACGGCGTCCCCCCCCCTGGAGGGGGGGGCAGGGGAGGGTACACTGCTCCTGCTCTGGCCCCACGATGGGGTGGAACATTACCTGGGCCTGCTGCCGCGCAATGCACACATCGAGATACACGCGGGGCCGCTGGCGCGGGGCGATCTGGAGGATGCCCCTTACACGGCTTACGTCGCCTACGCCGCCGAGCCAAAGGCGCAGCGACCGGCCGGCTGCCTGGCTCGCTTCGGTGACCAGATAGCATTGACCGACTGCACAGTGGAGGCAGGCATCCAGGAGTGGCAAGTACGGTTGGAGTGGGAGGCGTTGACGTCTCCCCTGGAGAATTACACAGTATTCGTCCACCTACGCGACGGTGAGCAGGTGGTGGCGCAGGACGATGGAGAACCAGCCGGGGGATATTATCCCACGGGATTGTGGCGCAGGGGGGACGTGGTCGAGGATACCCACGTGCTGAAACTTCCGAGGGAATGGGTGGGCGAGCCCCAACTCGTCGTGGGGCTGTATGTCTGGCCGACGATGAAACGTCTTGAGGCGGTGACCCCGGCTGGGGAGCCGTTGGGAGATGAATTCATAATTAGTGAACAATGAAACAAAATGAGACAATGAGCAATGTTCAATCTGCCTAATTCGTGGTTCCACTGTTCATTGTTAATTGTCACATTGTTCATTCAAAGGGAGGGATATGATGCTTCAAAAACGCACATTGATCGGCGTCCTGCTGGCGGCCGTGTTACTGGGGATGGTGTCGGCCTTTTCTTTGGCCGCGCCCGATCTCTCATGGCCAGCGCAGGAAGGGACAAACCTGCTGAAGAACCCCGGCTTCGAGGGGATCACTTGTAATCCCGCCTCGCAACCTGGATGGTGCGATGACAACTGGACGCGCGACACCCACGATGGGAGTATTCACGACAACATCTTCACTCCGCAGGGGTGGGTGACCTGGTGGCGCCATGGCGGCGGCTATGGCCAACCCGAGGTCAAGACCATTCCCAACGTGCCCCCGTTCACCGGCGAACTGCCTCGCATTCGCAGCGGCAACTACGCAGTGCAGTACTTCAACTACTACGAACTCCAGGACGGGGGCTTCTATCAGGTCGTGACCGGCCTGGAGCCCGGTGCAACGGTGCAGTTTTCGGCCTATGGCCATGGGTACAGTTGCGAGAATAATGAGCGCCCAGGCTATTCCTGTGGCGACACCTGGAATCAGTGGTTCCAGGTCGGTATTGAGCCCAACGGCGTAGCGGATCCGTTTTCGCCGAACGTTACCTGGGGCCCAGATCAATTGGCACCCGACCACTACACCCTCATCGGCCCAGTCACTGCCCAGGTGGGGGAGGGAGGCAGCGTGTGCGTCTTCCTGCGTTCCCAGACCAAGTGGGGCTTTGAGCACCAAGACGCCTACTGGGACGACGCCAGCCTGGTGGTGACCTCGCCCGGCACCCCGCCGACGAACACCCCCCTGCCGCCGCCTCCCACGGCGACCCCTGGCCCCTCCCCAACACCGCGTGGCACGCCTACTCCACGTCCGGACGGCGCGACCGTCCACATCGTCGGAGATGGAGACACACTCTTTGGCATCGCGCTGATGTACAATGTGCCAGTGGATCAGATTCGCGAACTCAACGCCGGCTCCATCGGCGGCGGTGATATGATCTGGGCAGGTCAGGAACTGGTGATCTCCCTGCCGAGCGAGACGCCCACCCCCACGCCTCTGCCCCCGCCTCCCACACCTGAGTCGACCCCCGTGACAGAGGGAGAGGCTGAGGGCGCTTCTATCTGCGTGCTGGCCTATCACGACCGGAACAGTGACACATTCCGAGACGAGGAGACTGAGGAGCTCCTGCCCAACGCGGAGTTCACCGTCGCCGACGCCTCTGGCGTGGTGGACCGGTACACCTCCGACGGCATCAACGAACCCCACTGCTTCACCGGGCTGCCCCCAGGGGCCTACCGGGTGATCCAGAAGTCGCCGCCGGGCTACGAGCCCAGCGGCCCTGCAGAGTGGGCGGTGGCCCTCTCCGAGGATATGAGTTGGGACCTGCAGTTTGGCAACGCGCGGAGCGAGAGTCCAGCGACCACCGGTGAGGCCGCCGAGCCTACCCCAGCGAGTGGGGGTGACGACGAACCGGATGACGGCTCAACCTTCAGCCGCATCTTCGCGACCGTCGCCAAGATCAGCGGCGTGCTGGTGCTGGTCCTGGCCGTAGTGGTCGCGGTACTCTTCGTCCTCAACCGGCGGAGAATGTAGAGCCATCAGACTTCGAGGGCCTGACCTCCGACTCGTATCGCGGCAAAGGAAGCCGATCAGAAGCCGCACGGTGGGCATGCCAAGAAGAACCTCGGAGGTCTTTGAGATGTACTCACGGAGCGTCGCCTGGGGAAGCGTCGTGCCCCTGGCGACGCTTCTGCTTTTGGCGCTGATCGTGGCCGGGCCGCTGTGGGGGCCGGGGCTGCTGAACACCCGAGGGGGCGGCGATAGCCCTTTCCTCTTACTGCGCACCCATCAACTGGCGGCCAACCTGCGGGGCGGCGTCTTTCCTGCCCGCTGGATGCCCGACGCCGCCTATGGTCTGGGTTATCCCTTCTTCAGTTACTACGCAACACTGCCGTACTACCTGGCCGCGGGGTTCACCCTGGCCGGGCTGGACATCCTCAGCGCTATCAAACTTACCCAGACGCTCTTCTTCGCGGCGGCGGCGCTGGGGATGTATGGCTGGGCACAGCGGGCGCTGCACAGCCGGCCTGGCGGATGGCTGGCCGCCGTTGCTTACACCATGGCCCCCTTCCACCTGGTCAACGTCTACGTGCGAGGCGACTCGCTCTCCGAGTTCGCCGCCTTCGCCTTCTACCCGCTCATCCTGTGGGGCCTGGATCACCTGGCGGCGCGCCCCTCCCTCCGGCGCACCCTTCCCCCCGCCCTGGCATACGCGGGCTTGATTCTCACCCACAACATCTCCGCCCTGATTTTTTCTCCGTTTATGCTGTTGTACATCGTGATGGTATCGCGCGCTGGAGATAGGAGGCAGGAAACAGGAAACAGGAAACAGGAAGCAGGAGGCAGGAGGCAGGAAGCAGAAAGCAGGAAGCAAGAAGCGAGAAGCAAGAGGCGGTCTGACATTTGTTCATTGCTTCATTGTTCATTGCCTCATTGTTCATTGCCTCATTGTTCATTGTCTCATTGTTCATTGTTCATTGCCTCATTGGTCATTGGACTTCTACTCTCGGCCTGGTATTGGCTCCCGGGCCTGGCCGAGACCGGCTACGTTCAACTGACCGCCCAGACCACCGGCTACTTCTTCTACGGCAATCACTTCCGGGGGGCAGACCTGGTGCAACCGAGACTTATTTTCAACTACGTCATTACCCCCGGTGATCCGACCCCCTTCGCGATGGGCTTCGTGCAAGCGGCGCTGGCGCTGGTCGGGGTGCTCGTCGTGATCGCCGGGTGGGCACATTCGCCATTCCCCATTCGCCATTCGCGATTCGCAATTCTCGGCCTGGCCCTCTGCACCTGGCTCATCACGCCCCTCTCCCGTCCGCTGTGGGACCACCTGCCGCTGCTGCCGATGGTGCAGTTCCCCTGGCGCTTCCTCTCGGTACAGGCGCTTTTCACCGCCTTGCTCACCGGCGCGATTCCCTCCCTTGCATCCCCCCCAGTGGGGAGGCGGGGCTGGGCCATCGCCGTCGTCCTGGCAGGCGTCCTTGCCGTGACGGGGCTGATCAGCCTGCGCTCTGAATATCTTCCCATCACCGCCGAGGAAGTCACCGTCGAGCGGCTGCAACTGTACGAACTCTTCACCGGCAACGTCGGCTCGACCATCCGCTACGAGTACCTGCCCCACTGGGTGATGCCACGTCCCTACACCGGCCCGGCCCTCTTTGACCCCAGCGCTCCCCCACGGGCCATCCCGCTCAACGGGGAACTGGTGGATGCGAAGGAAACCGCCCACGAACCGACCCGCCGCATCTGGACGGTGGAAGCCGGCGCTGGCGGTACAGAAGTAGCCTTCCCGCTCTACTACTGGCCTGGCTGGCGGGCGACGGTGGACGGTGCGCCCGTCGAGGTGAAGCCCGCGCCCGACTCTGGTTACCTCACACTGGCCGCCCCTGCCGGGCGGCACACGGTCGTGATGTGGCTGGGTCGCACGCCGCTGCGACTGGGGGCAGAGTTGACGTCACTCGCCACAGCGTTGATCCTGGTGGTGCTGGGGGTCATTGGATGGGAGCAAGGTGCAAGATGCAAGAGGCAAGATGCAGGGGGCAAGATACAGAGTGCAGGTCGGTTCCTGCCTCTTG
>Ga0315543_1001116_pt1 | contig 30020 bp, 26 predicted proteins | sample SalMarSW160210MG_2_FD_203098 | JGI IMG/M metagenome (GOLD analysis project Ga0315543, IMG submission 203098) | Salt marsh sediment microbial communities from the Plum Island Ecosystem LTER, Massachusetts, United States - Salt Marsh Sediment SW1601-210 ... | reverse complement strand
ATTTTATTGTAAAGCTGACGTACACATTAAACAAACCTTAATTGGTTCGATTTTTCCTGAAAATTTAATAATTGATGGTGAAAAAGTTCGAACCACTCGCATAAACGAAGTCATGCGCCTTATTCTATTGAATAAGAAAGATATGGGAGGAATGAAAAAAGGACAACTCACTAAAAATTTGTGGTTGTCCTCTGGAGTGGAGCATATCGGAATCGAACCGATGACCTCTTGACTGCCAGTCAAACGCTCTAGCCATCTGAGCTAATGCCCCATTCATTCATTCTAAGGTTTGCAAAATTAAAAAAAAATCTGATTTTTGCAGGGTTTGTATAAAATCAAAAGAAATCGATTTTAGGTACAATTTTTGCATGTTATTTACTGGAGCGTTGCTTTACCTGATGCCTGTTTGTTTTTTCATTGCATTCAGGGAAGGGGCTCTGGTTGGACAAAAAGAAGAGTTTATCCATTCTTTTTCTCTTTTTGTTTTGAAAATATTGTGAGAATTCCTTATTTTTAGAGGCTTAAAACTAAACAAAGATGGAACTGAAAAAAACTGACCAGGCTAACCTGGAAAAAAGCAAAGGGACTTTCTTTCAATTGGGGTTGGTTATTGTATTGTCCCTTGTTTTGATAGCTTTCGAATGGACCAGCACGGGTTTATCAAGGAATGAATTTGATATTGGAGGTGCTGAAAACGTTGAAGAGGAGATCATCCCCATCACGCGTCAGGAACAACCTGAACCGGAACAGCCACCTGAGCCACCCAAGGTGACAGAAATCCTTAATATCGTTGAAGATGATGTTGAAATTGAGGATGAATTGATCCTGGAAGATACCGAGATCGATATGGAAACAGAGGTTGATATCATCGAATTTGATGTTGGAGACGAGGAGGAGGAAGAGGAAGCACAGATTTTCTATATCGTTGAAGATATGCCAAGCTTCCAGGGTAAAGGACAGGAAGGTTTCAGGGAGTGGATCGCAAAAAACCTCAGGTACCCGGAAATTGCTGCTGAAAACGGAATTAGCGGAAGGGTGTTCGTCCAGTTCGTAGTGGAACCGGATGGAAGTGTAAATAAAGTTGAGGTGGTTCGTGGTGTCGATCCCGCCCTGGATAAGGAAGCCATTCGCGTCGTTTCTGCCTCACCCAAATGGACACCTGGAAAACAGCGGGGTAAACCGGTGAGGGTGGCGTATACCTTCCCAATCGTCTTTGTCCTTCAGTAATCCGAAAAACAGAAGAACAGAGCCCTGATCATTTGGTCAGGGTTTTTTGTTCTACTTTTTCATTATGATATTTATCCATTTATGGTTAATTTAGTTGTCAGGAAGTAAAAAACTATCAATCATGAAACGAATCATTTATTTATTGATTATTGCGCTTTTCCTTGCCGGATGCGGATCTTCGAAGAAACAACTCCAGAGAGGAAATTATGATGCTGCAATTGACAAAGCGGTAAAAAAGTTGATGAAGGATCCGGAGAGTGAGGATGATATTCTCGTCCTCGAGAAATCGTACCAGATCGCAAATGAGCAAGACCTCGAGCGAATCAAATTTCTGAAAATGGATGGCAATCCGAATACCTGGGAAGAAATCCTGAATCACTACCTCCGTTTAAAGGATAGGCAAACCATGGTTAGAACAGTACTGCCCCTGCAACTGGGAAACCGAACCATTACATACGATTATGTTGATTATGACAGCGAGATCGTAGAGGCGAAACATAAAGCTGCAGAATATTTCTTTGCCCATGGTCAAAAATTGCTGGAAAACAACACAAAGGATGCATACAGGCAGGCCTATTATGAGTTTTCAAAGGTTAAACAGTACTGGGGCGATTATGAAAATATTGATCAGTTGCTGGCAGAAACCCGATACAACGGGATGAGCCGGGTACTGGTAACAGTCGAGAATAAGACAATGTTAAAGCTTTCACAGGAGTTTGAAGAGGATCTCCTTGCTATTGATCATCAGCGTTTAAACAGCGAATGGGTGGAATACCATACCCGTCACCTGGATGATAATATCGAATATGACTACCTGGTCTATATTAATTTAAAAAACATAGCTGTTTCTCCTGAAGTTGTTGAAGATAAAGACCGAATCGTAAAACGGGAGGTAGAAGATGGATTTGAATATGTACTGGATAAAAATGGCAATGTGATGAAAGACTCCGTGGGGAATGATATCAAGCTTAAAAAATTCAAAACCTTAAGCTGCACGGTAATTGAGAGCATGCAGCATAAAGCAGTCAGGATCGACGGAGATGTTGAGATCTTTCAAATGAATCCTCAAAACCTGCTGAAGAAAGATCCAATCGGTGCGGAAACGGTTTTTGAACACCTCTCTGCCCGTGCAATAGGGGATCTGGGAGCACTGGATGCTGAAACCCTTAAGCTGGTTGAAGTGGAGCCACTGCCTTTTCCAAATGACTTTGATATGATATTCCAATGCAGTGAGACCCTTAAACTGGCAATCCGTGATATTCTCATGCGGAATAGAAGGTATATAAATTAACGCTACCTCTCAGGCTGAACCCAGCTGATTCGTGTTTCGTTTCTCGGTTACGAAACCCGCCCCGTGAAATAAAAGCGGAGCTTTTACAGCAAGGCAGTATTTCACAGGGCCAGTATCGGTAAACGGACTTCGTTGATCGGCACAGAATTTTAAATGTCAACTGACTATCTGTAATATTCCGACAATTTTTCAAGAATATAAAATGATATAGTGTAGCATGCCGGATCCCCACATAACCAAACCAGAACAGGAATCTGCCGTTTTAATTGGAGTGGCGGGACAGGATCAGAATGACCGTGAGGTGAATGAATTTCTTAATGAACTGGCTTTCCTGACTGAAACGGCTGGTGCAAATCCCATCCATAAATTTATACAACGGCTTGACATGCCCAACCCGAAAACCTATGTTGGGAGCGGGAAACTGGCTGAAATCGAAGATTATGTGAAGAAGGAGAACATTGATCTGGTAATCTTTGATGACGAGCTTTCCCCAAGCCAGATAAGGAATGTGGAGCGGGTGCTGAAACGAAGAATTCTGGACAGGACCAACCTGATCCTGGATATATTTGCCAAGCGGGCTAAAACGGCGCATGCAAAAACGCAGGTTGAACTGGCACAATATCAATATCTCCTCCCCCGGTTAACACGAATGTGGACCCACCTGGAAAGACAGAGGGGAGGAATCGGACTGCGTGGACCCGGTGAAACAGAAATAGAGACTGACCGCAGAATAATCCGGGATAAAATAGCCCGGCTCCAACATAAACTTGAAAAAATTGATAAACAGAAGGAAATTCAACGAAAACACAGGGGGAAACTGGTCCGGGTTGCACTGGTGGGATATACCAATGTGGGTAAATCAACCATCATGAACCTGATGAGTAAGACTGACCTGCTTGCTGAGAATAAACTGTTTGCTACACTGGATACGACAGTCCGCAAGGTTATTATTGATAATTTACCGTTTCTGCTGTCAGATACCGTTGGTTTCATCCGGAAACTTCCGCACCACCTTGTTGAATCGTTCAAATCTACCCTGGATGAAGTGAGGGAAGCTGATATGCTGCTTCATGTAGTGGATATCTCCCATCCAAATTTCGAAGAACAGATCAATATTGTTCATCAAACCTTGCAGGACCTGGGTGCGTTAAATAGACCGACTTACCTGGTCTTCAATAAGACCGATGCATACCATTTCATTGAGAAGGAGGCGGATGATCTCACTCCGGTTTCCAGGGAAAACCTTTCACTCCAGGAGTTGAAAAACACCTGGATGGCAAAGAATAATGCCTCCTCAATCTTTATTTCAGCCCTTCATAAAACCAATATCAGTGAGCTAAAGGATGTCCTTTATCAACAGGTCAAAAAGATCCATGTTGAACGCTATCCCTTCAATGATTTTCTTTACTGACCAGAGGCTCCGTTTTTGTATGAACCACGAAGTGCTCAGCGAAGCTAATAATGCGGATTAAATCAAGTGGTTGTGTAGTAAACATTCTCCAATCTGAACCGCATTGGTCGCTGCACCTTTTCGCAGGTTGTCAGCAACAATCCAAAGGTTCATGGCATTTTTGGTCGATAAATCCCTTCGAATGCGTCCAACAAATACTGCATCCTTACCCTCTGAATGAATGGGCATCGGGTATTTATTATTTTGCGGATCGTCAACCACAGTCACCCCGCGGGTATGGGATAGAACCTCCCGGATCTTTACCAGGTCGTAATCACGGTCGAATTCTACGTTCACTGATTCAGAATGCCCAACCATTACCGGCACTCTTACTGCTGTGGCAGTAATTCTGATCCGGGGGTCATCCAGGATTTTATGGGTCTCATCCACCAGTTTCATCTCTTCCCGGGTATAACCATTATCCGTAAAATGATCACAGTGTGGAAGGCAGTTTTTATCAATGGGATAGGGATAACACATTTCTCCCTGAATTCCGGCCCGTTCATTTTCCAGTTGTTTGATCGCTGAAATACCGGTACCACTCACGGATTGGTAGGTTGAAATGACAATTCGCCGTATGTGATATAGCTGATGAAGTGGAGCCAGGATCATCAACAGTTGAATGGTTGAGCAATTGGGATTTGAAATGATTTTGTCATTTTCTGTAAGCAGATGATCGTTTATTTCCGGTATAATCAGCTTTTTCCCTTCATCCATCCTCCAGGCCGATGAGTTATCGATCACCGTTGTGCCTTTTTCTGCAAACAGCGGCGCATATTTCAGGGATATATCAGCACCGGCTGAAAAAAGGGCAAGGTCGGAGCAATGGCTTATGCCTTCATCAACAGGGATCACCTGGTAAGCCTTGTTTCGGAACCTGACCTCTTTGCCGAGGGACCCCTCCGATGCAATCGGGATCAGCTCTGTCACTGGGAAATCCCGTTCCTCAAGAATGTTAACCATCATCTGACCCACCAGGCCCGTTACTCCTACAACTGCTACTTTCATAATTCATGGATTATTGTTAATTTGTAATCTGAAGGTTTAGCGGAAAGTCGAACGCATTCAACCCATAAAATTAGAGGATTTTCTGTTTTATTTCTCACATTGATGAAGAAACTTGCCTATTTGTTGTTGCTGATTTCCTTTGCTGCATCTGCACAGTTGAATGAAGATTTTGAAAGTGGCACCCTTGCTGGCTGGCAAGAGAGTGCAGAACTGCGATGGGGTGCTTCTGCAGATGATCCCATAGCCGGAAATTTATCGCTGCACCACACTTATGACAATACGGCTGCCGATCACGATCAGATTTCCCATCCGATTTACACGATCAGTATTGATTCGGGCACAACCACCTGGCGATTTAAAATAAGACATGGATATACTCCTTCTGGCCCAAACCACTGGAGCATCTTTCTTATTTCGGATCAGTCTGCCGGGGAGATGCACCCGGCAGGATCAGCGAGCGGGTATGTACTGGGTGTGAACTACAAGGGGACAGATGATCATATTAAACTATGGAAAATTTCCTCCGGATCAGCCGAAGAAATCCTGAATACCGGTTTTAACTGGGAGGAGCATGTGTCGATTACACAGACGATTGGATTCCAGGTTTTGCGGTCGAAAACAGGATTATGGGAGGTGATGATGGATACCACAGGAGGGTTTGAGCACTTATTTTCATTGGGTACGGTAACGGATTCAGAATGGTCTCTTTTCAATCATTTTGGTATCTACTATAAATATTCCTCTTCCCAGGACATGAAACTCTGGCTGGACGATATTTCCATCGATGGCTTTATCATAGTGGATACCATTAAACCGGGAATCGAAAAGATTCATGTTTTATCGTCAACTGCCCTTGAAGTTGTATTTACCGAGCCGGTTGATCCGATAACTGCAACAAATCCATTGAACTACACCATTGATGAACTCATTGGGAATCCGGTTAATGCATCACTTACTGAACCGGAAAAAGTGCACTTGCTGGCACAAACGGATTTTCTGGATAATACAATATACAAGGTGAATATTGAACATGTTGAGGATCTTTTTGGCAATGTCATGGAACCGGATTTTGCAGAGTTCACCTACCATGTTATCCGACCCTATGATGTTCTGATCAATGAGATTATGGCTGATCCTGTACCTTCAATCGGGCTTCCGGAATTTGAGTATATCGAAATTTTTAACAACACCGCTTATGCGGTTATAATCAATGGATGGTCACTGCAGGTGGGTAGTTCGGTATACACGTTAGAGGGCATAGAACTGGCTGGATTGGATTACCTCATCCTCTGTTCCGATGCAGTGGTACAGGAGTATCATTCTTATGGTTCTGTTCATGGAATTTACGGGTTTCCTTCCCTGTTAAATACCGGGCAGTCGATCACTTTACGGAATGAAAAGGAGATGATCATTTCATCGGTTACCTATAGTGACGAATGGTATGGAGACGAATACAAAGCCGATGGTGGCTGGTCCCTTGAGCAAATCGATCCCAACAATCCCTGTGGTGGAGAGAATAACTGGAAAGCTTCCAGTGATGTCAGGGGTGGGACTCCGGGACAGAAAAATTCGGTATGGGGTGATAATCCGGATCTGGACCCACCCCTGCTTTTAAATGCCTATCTGTTATCGGATACCTCGCTATTCCTCTACTTTAACGAACCGTTTGATAGTGCAAATGCACTGGATCAGCAGGCCTTTACGGTTGACAATGGTATGGGAAATCCGGAAACGGTCTGGCTGATTGCTCCTGATTACCAGTCTGTTATACTTCACTTCAATCGAATATTCGAATCGGGAACAGTTTATGAGATTATCGTTGGCAACCCATTCACAGATTGTACAGGAAATCTGATCGGCTCTTTGGATTCGCGAAGGTTTGGATATCCTGGAAGGATGGATAGCCTGGATATAGTAATCAATGAGGTCTTATTCAATCCATTTCTCGATGGAGTAGATTACGTTGAGGTGTTTAACCGTTCGACTAAGATCCTGGATTTCAGCGAGCTTAGAATAGCCAGCCGGGATGAAAAAACAGGGGTTTTAATAACCATTCTTCCCATAACAGGGTATCCTTATCTCTTTTTCCCGGGAGAATATTTTGTGTTCAGCATTGATGCAGGCAAAGTGTTTGAACAGTATTATACTCCCAATCCCTGGGGATTCATCGATCTTGAAAAAATGCCTTCGTTCCCTAACGATGAGGGGAGGGTGGTTTTAATCGATCAGTGGTTGAATATTATCGATGAATTCCGGTATCATGAAGAGATGCATTTCCCACTGCTTCTGATTGTGGAAGGCATATCACTCGAGCGAATCAGCCAATCAAGACCAACCCAGGATCCAACCAACTGGCACTCTGCATCGGAGAATTACGGTTTCGGTACACCAGCCTATGAAAATTCGCAGCATATCGAAGATCCTGCCGAACTATCCGACCGAATACGCATTGAACCGGAACTATTTTCTCCGGATAATGACGGGTATCATGATGTTGTTCAGCTTTTCTACCAATTTGATCAACCCGGTTATGTTGCAACAGTTATCATTTTTGATGCCCGTGGCAGGATTGTAAGGAAATTAGTTAACAATGAGCTACTGGGCAGGGAAGGATCATTTACCTGGGATGGGATTAGTGATTCAAACCGGTTATCGAATATGGGGATCTATCTTTTTTTCATTGAAATTTATGATTTGAGAGGAAATGTGAAGCGGTATAAGAGGACCTGTGTTCTGGCGAAGAAATTAATCCCGTGAGCTCCTCTTTTATTTATTTACCGGATTCTGTATTGGTTTGGACGGCTCAATGCCCTGCTGTTTTTTCCCGGGTACCCGTAATGCAAAGAAAATAGCAATGAATGCTATGCCAGCTGAAAGCTTGTAAGTCAGATCAGGCCCGATTAAATCCCAGAAAACTCCCACAAGCAGGAGCATCAGCGAGTTCATAACAAAATTGATTGTCATGTAAATGCTGTTTACAAAAGCGGTATGCTCGGTATCCATTTCATGCACGATCGCCAGATTAACAGAAGCAGGTGCCACGAGAAACAACCCGATCAGGATCAGGAGAGGGAGGGCATTCGTAGCTTCCATGGAGATGAATATCCACATGAGGAATGGTGAGATAATGGTGATGATCACCAGTGTCATTCGTCTTCCGATCCTGTCGGAAATGGTTCCTGAAAGGTAGGTTCCGATTGCACCGGCAAGCTGGAGCAGGGATAAGGAAATGCCAGCAAACCAGAGGCTCGACTCTTTTTCCATAAGGTATACCGGAAGGTAGAGTGTTAAAGCGGCTTTCATTCCTGCCCTGAACAGGGTAATCCCTCCGAGGCTGATAAAAACCGGCAAAAATTTCAGAAAGGTCGATTTGTAGCCAATCGCCAGTGGATTTTTCTTAAAATCCTTCCTTATCTCAATGTCTTTCAACCTGAAATAGAGAACAAAGGAAGAGATAATACCGAAAGGAATTAATCTGAGTGATCCGTTCAAGCCCCAGGTTTCAACAGTAGCAACGATAATCAGAGGACCCAATGTCCTGGCAAGTTCTCCTCCAAGCATAAAATAGCTCATTCCTTTACCCAATCGGGGTCCGGCTACCTGTTTGATCATAACCGGAGCCGGAACATGGAAAAGTGTTGAACTGATTCCACTGACGAAAAGCAATACTGCCAGGATGATATAAACGGGTGCCACACCGATCAGGCTCATGGCAATGGTTGTGAAGGCCGGAGCAAAGATTACCAGGAACCTGATCCTCATTTTTTCAGCAAGAATCCCGATCAGGGGATTGAATAGGGAAGGAATTCTTTGAATAACGGATAGCAGTCCTGCCAGGGACAGGCTCATGGATAATTTTTCAATGAGCAGGGGAAGAATGGGGGCAAGAAAAGAGGTGTATATATCGTGGATAAGGTGGGCAGCGGAAAGGGTGAAGACATTGGAAAACTGAAATTTTTTCGGACTGCTCATCAGGATCTGGATGGACTGAGTAATCCTGCAAAGCTAATAATTATAAGGATTCAATCAACTCTTTCATGATCCGTGTCATTTTTTCTTCCGCTCTTTCAGCCACTTCCTGCACTCCCTCATGGGTAATTTTTTCTATTTTACCCGGGACACCGAGATCAGTAATAATTGAAATGGCAAAACAGGGGATTCCCATCTGGTGAGCAACGATTGTCTCAGGTACGGTTGACATACCAACCGTGTCGGAACCAATAATCCGGAAGTACCTGTACTCCGACGGTGTTTCATAGGTAGGTCCTGTAGTGGCAGTATAGACCCCTTTTTTCAGGGGGATATCATGTTTTGCAGCGATTTGTTCCGCCCGGGCAATCAGTTCGGGAGAGTATGTATTGCCCATATCCGGGAATCGGGGGCCAAACTCTTCGTGATGATATCCGATTAACGGGTTGGGCAGCAGATTGATATGATCCTCAAGCACCATAAGATCTCCTATGTTGTATTCAGGATTCACTCCCCCGCTTGCATTGGAAAGAAAAAGGTAGTTGATTCCCAACTGTTTCAGTACACGTATGGGGAAGGTAATTTGATGTACTGTATACCCTTCATAATAATGAAACCGGCCCTGCATGGCAACCACTTTCTTTTTGCCCAGCAGGCCAAATATTAATTTCCCCTTATGCCCTTCAACCGTTGATACCGGGAAATTTGGAATAGACTGGTAATCCTGTTCATAGTGAATATCGATTTCATTCACCAATCCACCAAGCCCGGTACCCAGCACAATCCCAACTTCGGGTTGGAAATCAGTTTTCTTTTTTATATAGGATGCTGTCTCTTTTATTTTTTCTAACATAACTTATTATCTGGTTATTGAAACTTTCTCCCTCATCATCAAGGAATTGAACCCCAACGGGAATGTAATACATATTTTTTTTCAGGGTATCTTTTATATCCTTTAGGGACTGGAATCGCATGGCATCTTTTTCTGTGGTGATAATGATTTTTTTATCGTGATCGATCTTTTCAAATGCAGATGCTATCTCATCCATGTCTTTGTTCGAATAGTCATGGTGATCGGGGTATTTTGATTCCGTAATTTTCGGAGATATTCCCCTGAGGTGTTTTTTCAGGTGACGGCTATTAACAATCCCGGTGACCATATGAAGCCGGTATTTCTCTTTTTTGAATTCGCTTTTTGTTAACCGGGGGGCAACGTTTTCAAAAACGGGGTAGAATTCACCATAAATCATGGTTGTAAAATAGAGGGTTTGATAAGGAAATGGGTTAAGGTCTTTAAGAACAAGCCGACGCTCTATGGGTTTAAGCTTTGGGGGACATTTGGTGACAATGATGATGTGTGCACGCCGTTTTTCATTGGGATTTTCCCGCAGGTTACCCAATGGCAGAAGGTGGTCGCCGGAAAGCGGGCGGTTATAATCGATCAGCAGCATAGAAAGGCCCGGTGTGATTGACCTGTGCTGGAATGCATCATCTAAAATGATCAGATTCAATTCTTTGAAATCTGCCATCAATTTCCTGACCCCACGAACCCTGTTTGAGTCAACTGCCACGTTGATGTCTGGAAATTTTCGCTTGATCTGTTTTGGTTCATCACCGATCTCTTCGGCAGTCGATTCAGGAGTTGCAAGAACGAAATTCCGGGTCTGCCGTTTGTAACCCCGGCTCAGTGTCGCCACATTGAATTCACCATCAAGCAACGATATCAGGTATTCTACGTGCGGCGTTTTCCCCGTACCTCCAACAGTAATATTCCCAATGGAGATAATTGGGATTCTGAACTCGGTTGATTTCAGAATATTGTAATCATATAGTCTATTGCGGACACCAACAATCAATCCGAAGAATGGTGTCAAGGGAGCCAATAGATTACGCAACGTATTATACCTTACGGGATTCATTGGAGGGATTTTAATAAACCTCAAGGAAATAGGGCATCCTCATCTGAATTCCATTATTTTCAACCAGTTCTTTGAGATCCTGATAATAGCGGTATGATGCTCCGAGTTCTTTCTTCAGGATGGATGTCCTGATGTTCCCGGATAACTCTTTAATTATTTTCTGATAGGGATCTTCCTGTGCCGGAAGTGAAATGATCCGGTAGTGATCCAGTCCTGCCATTTCAGCAGCAAGTGCTATCGCATCGGTCAACCCACCCATGCGGTCTACCAATCCTATTTTTTGTGCATCAATACCACTCCAGACACGTCCCTGACCAATGGAATCAACAGCTTCTTTCGTCATATTACGTCCCAGAGCTACACGGGATACAAAATCATCATAGGTCTTTTCGATCCCGGCTTGAAGATACTCTTTTTCAGCATTGTTCAAGGGTCTGTAAAATGATCCAAAGTCTGCGTATTGATTTGTTTTCACCACATCGAAGGTGATACCGAGTTTATCGTTCAGTAATTTCTGGGCATTCGGGATGGTTGCAAAAGCCCCGATTGATCCGGTAATGGTTGTAGGATTTGCCAGGATTGTGTTGGCAGGTGCCGCTATATAATATCCTCCGGAAGCAGCAACATTACCCATAGACGCAATCACCGGTTTTACACGGCTGGCGAGTTCGACTTCTCTCCAGATCTGGTCTGCAGCGATAGAGATACCCCCGGGTGAGTTGATGCGCAGGACGATGGCTTTTATCGATGAATCCTCCCGGGCTTTACGGATTACCCTTGAAAAGTTAGTAGCGCCAATTCCCGCTTCATTTTCCTCCCCGAAAGTAATGATTCCGGATGCATAGATCATGGCGATTTTGTCCTTAGCCAATCCCTTGTGTTGCCTCTTTTCAGGAACTTTTGAATAGTTTGTCATACTGACCATGCGAAGCTTTTTATCACGCTCGATTCCTGAGAGTTCTTTCAGGATATCCAGGATTTCATCATAATATCTCAATCCATCAACCAACGATTCCTGAATAGCTGCTTCAGCAGAATTAATAACCAGGTTATCTGCCAGTTCATTCAAATGGACAGTAGTCAATCCACGTTCTTCCGATATTCCATTCAACATTTCATTCCAAATGGGTCTTATAAAACTGAGGGTTTGATCACGGCTCTCCTTACTCATCCTTTCATTGATGTAGGGTTCAACAGCACTCTTAAACTTTCCATGCCTGACAATCTGCATTTCTATGCCCAGTTTATCCAAAGCATTTTTGTAAAACGTGATCTCGGAACGCAATCCGAAAAATTGAAACACACCGGAAGGATTAAGAAACAGACTGTCGGCTACCGTTCCCAGATAATACGTAGACTGAGGCAGGAGATCGTTGGTATAGCAAAGAATGAACTTGCCTGATTCTTTGAAATCAAGCAGTGCATTCCGTATCTCATAGGTGGTCGATATTCCGGGAGAAACCATACCGGTTTCGAGATAGATGCCCTTGATGTTTTCGTCCGTTTTTGCTTTCTCAATATTATCCAGGATTTCATTCAATCCAATTTGGGGAGAAAATGACATGGTGAAGGGATTGAAATTTCCCCAGGGATTTTTTGATCCCCGGTCGGGAATGTCCTGATTTATTGGCAAAACAAGAATAGAATTGGACTGGACAATTACCGGCTTATCTCCGGCAGAAATCATTGCTCCCAGGAGGCCAAAGGACAGAAGGAATAGGATGAATGATGACAGGATCACACCAACAATGGTGGCGAGTGTATATTTCAAGAAATTTTTCATGGGTTGGTTTTTGAAATTTGGTGAATGCAAATTTAGAACCTTATGGTGAAAATAAAAATAGGGTCATTTAGAAAAAGATAGCGGGTTTATCGAAATTAAAAGATTAATCTTTATAAATTAACGAATTATTCTTCATTTTGCATCGTTTGAACAAAAAACGATATCCCCATGGCAAGGGCGTATTTAATTATAGGAAGTAATCAGGGCGACCGGTTACAAATGCTTGAGCGGACTCTCAATACCATCCATGACGAGATTGGATCCGTTATTAATCAGTCGTCCATCTATGAAACTGCACCCTGGGGATTTGACCATCCGGTCGAATTCCTGAACCAGGTTCTTGAGATCGAAACACCGCTTGATTCTGAAAACCTATTGCGTCATTTGCTTGACCTTGAAAAGAAACTTGGAAGAACCAGAAATGACAAGAGATACTCTGCACGGAGTATAGATATAGATATCCTCTTCTATGATGATTTCATCATAAATACCGAAACACTGGTAATCCCTCATCCCAGATTGGCGGAGCGAAGATTTGTTTTAATCCCATTGTGTGAGTTGGTTCCTTCTTTACGGCATCCTGTGCTTAATACTACCCTTGAGCAATTATTAACTCAATGCAAAGACACCTCGGATGTCAGGATATTCAGATCGTAATGCTGCCGGTAGTGTTTGAGGTCATGTGATGGACCTTCTCGAACAGTTTACTATGCCAGGGGAGCTGATCATAAAGAATGATGGGGTAATTGAATATTTTGGCACCGAATCCTGTGTAAACTGAATCGAACAGGCGCATGAATTCCATTTTATCTGAAGATGATTTACCCATTTGCAGGTACCTTCCCGAACAGGGCAGAATTTCAAAATCTATGGTCAGTTTTTTTTCTGCATATTGTTTTAACAGGTGGTCAAGAAGAATTGAAAAAGCAGATATTCCTGATGAATCATATTGCATGGCAGAAACAAGAAGGATGATTCGTTGAGAAGTTCTGATTACAAAGGCTGCTGCGATGAGGTTGTTTTCTGCGGAATAGGCTCCATACAATTCGCCGAGATGGTGCAGGATTGAGAATGAGATCACTCTTCGTAAGGTATTGTAAAAGTTCTCCTTGTTGATTTTGGAGGATCCATTGCAAAGAGACTGGTAAAAGCGGATGAATTCCTGGAAAGGAACTCCATTCATTACGGTCACCTTATTGGATAATCCGGTTTGAATTATTTGCTTTGTCTCTCTGGTGTATGCCTGGAAAAGTTTAGAATGGGAATGAATAAGATCCAGGTTGTATGACCGAGCTGTCTTTATTTTGAATGTCTCGTCACTGATGAGGTTGTACTTATTCAATCCAACTCTTATGTATCTAAACCTGGACCGGAGTAAAGAGAGAAAAGCATCGATTATCTCAGGGGCAGGCAGCCGGGGTGAAAAAACACCAAGCTGGGGTGCAAGGCAGGGTGAAATGACCACAGGGTTGTTAAACATGCTACCCAGGGGGAGCGGCATGATGGTTTCGTAATTGTCCAAAACGAGTGCTCCCCAGTTTTCACATACCAGGTTAAGGTACCAGGAATGGCCAAAAACAGTTCCATTCAGGGATGAGTCGATACACTTATCCCATTTCTTATAATCAATCTCTTCCTGTGAAAGAATTTGAATATTCAAAATGGATTGTTTTTAATTATAAAATTCCTTCATCGGCAAAGCTAAAATAGCTATTATCAGTGACAATCAGATGATCAAGGACCTGAATATCCATGATCTGAGCTGCCTCTTTCAGCTTGGTTGTAATTTTTATGTCCGAATCACTGGGTTGAAGATTCCCTGAAGGATGGTTATGACAGAGAATCAGGGAACAGGCCAGCTTATCAATCGCATTTTTCAGTATCATCCGTATATCGATCACGGTACCGGAAATTCCACCCTGGCTGATTTTATGCTGATCGAGGACTCTGTTTGACCGGTTGAGCAAAAGGATCCAAAACTCTTCATGAGGCAGGTCCCCCAGGAGAGGCTGAAAAAACTCGAACACATCCCTGCTTCCCGTGATCTTTTTCTTGCTTTTTATTTCAGCAAGCTTTCTTCTTCTGCCAAGCTCAAGCGCAGCAATGATTGTGATGGCTTTTGCTTCACCAATGCCTTTTAGTCTCTGGAGATCCTCCACATTCAGTTTTCCGAGTTCATTCAGGCTGTTTTGAACCGTATTAAGAATTTTCTTCGCCAGCTCCACAGCCGTTTCATTTTTACTACCGGAACCAATTAAAATAGCGATCAATTCGGCATCGCTCAGGCTGCCGATCCCTTTATTCAGCAGCTTTTCCCTTGGACGATCTTCAAGTGCCCACTCCTTTATGCGCAGGTTTTTATAATCTCCCATGTTGGATCTGACGGTACCTTCGTGTTGTCATAATAAAAATACAGAAATAATTGGTAGATACATAAAAAAAAAGCCTTCCCGGTTAAGAAGGCTTCTTTTTTTATGCTGGGAGTGATTGAAATGAACCGGGAATTCCATAATAAAAGCCCTCTGATTGGAGGGCTTCTAAATTTTTAAGACTCTTGTTATCGATTAATAGCAATTTATAAAGTAGATACCTCTGGTTAGCTCACCATAATTAAATCTAATGACTAATTACTAATTGAAGCACTTGCGCTTCCTTTCCAACAAGGCAATGCACGAAATAAGTCCCATTCTTAAATTTTGCTGTATTAACTTTTAGAACTGGTTTTTTAGCCACTTTCTGATATAGGAGAACATTAATTGAATTGTAAATTTGTATCTCATAAGGTTCATCAGTTCCAAAAATGTTAATCTCAATATAGTTATCAGCAGGATTGGGATGAATTGTAAAATACCAATCTTCTACCATTTTTTCACCTGGTTCACATGCCTCATCTGTAACAGTATAAGGGTATACATATTCGTCTGAATGACCACATGCATTACGTATCTCGACATATAAATCTTTGTAGCCTTCATCCCCGGTATAAACATCCTTACAAGGAGATGTAGTAGTGCTTGGGGAACCATCTATTTCCCAATCATAGTATGAAACAGCATAGGTCGGATTGTCATGAATAAGGGTGAATCCAAACACATCATAGGGACAATACTCATCTTCTTCTACACCATAATAATTAATTAAATGATCATAACCTTCTTCAGGTCTACCTACCCAAATATCTTTCTGAATTGTAACAGTACAACATTCAGAAGTTATGGTTGCTTTTACCCAACTACTACCCGAAACAGAAGAAGAACTTGCTTTAACAGTGTAATTATCCGTATCCTGACCGCTTACATAACTGAGATAAGAACCTTTCGTCCAGCTTACTACATCACCTTGCGGACGGTCATGAAGGGTAAAAGTGGAGTTTGACGTGCAGACTAATGATGAGCCAGTAATAGACATTGTTCTACGGTAAGCTTCACATACTGCACTAAACGCATTTACTCTTCCATAACCTAATTCTTCACTCCAACCGTTTGTATATGTATATCCTCCAACTTCATCTGCGGTGGTAGTTAATATATCGAATACCTCTAAATATGTAAAACTCTGATCAATAGACAATACTAATGCTGCAACTGCCGCAACTACAGGACAAGAATGAGAAGTACCCCCAAATCTCCCAGTATAGGATAAATAGTTTGTACCTGAGTTTGGCAATTCTTCTTCATAAGGAGGTGGGTTATCACAAGATCCTGAATCAGGCCATGGATTATAACCTGCCGAATCAGGGATATCAATTGTCCACATCTCTTTTGTTTCACCCGTTATTCTGCAAGGCCAGGCTCGGTGCGATGGCGCTACAATGTCAATAATTTGATTGTTTTGAGAATACCAATCACTGGTTGGGCTGTAATTTGCTTGTTGATCATCACGATCTGAAGACCCAACGGTAATCACTCCTTGAATGTTTACATTAGCAGGAAATGTAACATACCCATCATTATTTTCATCGTGAATGGCAGTATTTCCCGCAGCAAAAATTAAAACTCTGTCATTATTTATAGCATAGTTTATTGCCGTAACAACTACAGGATATCTGTTTGGATTTGATGTCCACCACCCCCAACTATTTGATAAAATATCTGCTCCGTTATCTACTGCAAATTCAATGGCATCTGCAACTACAGAAGGAGGTTTATCCATCATACGTATTGGCATTATCTTACAATCAGGTGCAATACCCGCAATTCCTTGATTGTTATTCATTGTTGCGGCAATCACTCCTGCACATGCATTTCCGTGGTTTTCGTTCCCTACTGGTGATGGATCATTATCACCACTCGTAAAATCACTCCCATTTAACCTCACCTGTCTGGTATTTGGTAAATCGGGGTGGTCGGATGTTACTCCCTCATCAAGAACAGCAATTATAACATCGCTACTACCTGTAGTTACTTCCCATGCTTCAGGTGCATCTATATCGGCGTCATTAGTTCCTGAATGCCCATCGTTAAATGTTTGTCCTGTATTATGGCAGGTTATTTGATATCCAAAATATGTATCATTTGGTAATGTCTGAAATAATTCAGGATAAGAAATGAAATCTGGTGTTGAAAATTCAACCAATCCTGTTTTAAAATATGCATTAGCTATTTCTAAAGCATCACCACCTTTAGGGCAAATTAATTTTTGATAGATTTTGGTTTCTTTTATAACTTCTGTGTTAAACTTGTCATGAAGCTCTTTTTGCTGCTTATCAGAAACATCTGGCAAAAATCTGATTAATATCTCATCGGTTACCCCCATATCCACTCCGTCTTCCGATTTGTAAAAAGGATGGCAGGAAGTGATATTTTCTTGTGACTTTAACTTCAATTTCAAATCTTCTATTGTCGTTAACGATTCTGAAGAAATCTCAACAACGAAAGGATTATGCCACTTTATTTGAATTCCGGTTACTGAATCTTTTAAGAAATTTTCCATATTTACTCTATCAAACTCCTTTGTAAACTTGACCAATAGAATATTTTCCTGAGATATAAGAGGTGTCTTTTCATTAAAAGCATAATAAAACTTTCTTTCTTTAATGGAAGTCAACGAGGTTAATGCAAATATTGTAAACAACGCGACAAATGAATAAACAAACCATTGTTTTTTCATAATCGATTATTTGTACTGGTTAATTTTAGAAATATCTTTTAGTATTACCTGATTAATATCTTTCCAAGGGAAAGGAAGATCATTCATTGTACAGGGTCCACATGAAAAAAATATTCTTTCTGATTCTTTCGGGTTCCTGTATCTAAAACCTAATTTATATTCATTTTTTAAACTATCAGGGGAAAAAACAGGTCCACAATTAGAATGATCCCAAAGAACAGTATAAATTTCATCAGGAAAGTTAAAAAGTCCGGATGGCAGATTAAATGTGTAAATATCTATAGGCCAAGAGGAATCCATATTTTCACTACCCTCAAGCAAAATACAATATCCCATGTCAGTTATACTTCCTGTTGCTTGTCCTTCTTCGCTCCCGGTTTCATCGCATTTAAAAGTGCCAACAATATAACCTTCAACAAAGTCAGACCATTCGGGTGTATTTTCTTTCTTACAGCTAAATACCGTAAAAACAATTATTCCGCATAGGAATAATATTCTAATTGATGCTTTCATAGATTTATATTTATGTAGTTATCACTTCAATAACTCGTATGTCAAGTTAAAAAACATGACCAATAAAATTATGATGAAACGTTACGAACTTGTCGATTGTTAATATTAACAATCAATCAAGGCTTAGTTGTTTTGTGAGAATCTCTTTAAAATAAAATCAGAGAAGCAAAACAAATTTAGTGAAAAATAATATGATCACCAAGAAATTTTGTTAATTATCAGAATAGCTTTTTATTACAGGATAACCTTATTAACAACAAAATACTTCAATATACTGCAGAAATCCGTCTACCGAATTTTTAGATCAATCTTGATTTCATCTTTAGTCAATACCAAAAATCAGGCCATTCGTCGAATTTGGATGCTTTTCAAGTGCCCACTCTTTTATGCTGGGAGTGATTGAAATGATCCGGGAGTTAAATAATAAAGGCCCTCTGGTTGGAGGGCTTCTAAATTTTCAAGACTCTTGTTATCGATTAATGGCAATTTATAAGGCAAATACCGCTGGTTAGCTCACCGTAATTAAATCTAATGACTAATTACCAATTGAAGCACTTGCGTTTCCTTTCCGAAAATAAAATGTACAAAATAAAGACCGTTTTCAAAATTCGCAGTATTAATTCTAAGGATTGGTTCTTTGGTTATGACTTGATATTTTAAGACTTTCATAGTATTGTAAATCTGCATCTGATAAAATTCATTATTTGTCTTAAGAGTAGTTAGATTCTCATCTTCAAAAACGCTTATTTCAACAGAATTATAAGCAGGATTGGGCACAAACTTCAGATAGTACATATTTCCCTCTTCCTCCATATCCCAACAATCAACATATTCCACCTCTGAACCGTTCCATTGACCGGTGCCACAATCGTTAATCCCTCGTACCTGAACAAGATAATAACCAGGAGAAATCCAGGAGAAATCCAGGCTTCCTTCGGTTGTATACGTTTTAAGCTTATAAAGTACCTGCGTTCCATACTCATTTAAAAGCCAAATGTCAAAATAATTGCAGCTAGTACTTGAAGAAAATTCAACCAGGTTACCCTCCCAGTCGGAACATAAAAAATCTTCTTCACCTAAATCATTCGTAAATACCAGGTCGCCTATTTCCGTGCAGCCTACCCAAATAAACTTATCAAATATAACAGTACCGCAATCAGAAGTTATAGTTGCTTTTACCCAACTACTACCCCAAACAGAGGAAGAACTTGCTTTTACCGTGTAATTGTCTGTATACTGGCCACTTACATAACTGAGATAAGGACCCTTTGTCCAGCTCACTGTATCACTTGGCGGACGGTCGTGAAGTGTAAAGGTGGAGTTTGACGTGCAAACCAATGATGGGCCGGTGACAGACATTTTTCTATTTAAAGCTTCGCATACTGCACTAAATGCATTTACTCTTCCATAGCCTAATTCTTCACTCCAACCGTTTGTATATGTATATCCTCCAACTTCATCTGCAGTGGAAGTTAATATATCGAATACCTCTAAATATGTAAGACTTTGATCAATAGATAATACTAATGCTGCAATCCCTGCAACCACAGGACAAGAATGAGAAGTTCCACCAAATCTCCCGGTATAGTATAAATAGTCTGTGCCTGAGTTTGGTAATTGCTCTCCTGTTGAAGGCGGATGAAATTGTTCTTCAGGCCATGGATTATATCCAGTATTACCGGGAATATCTATGCTCCACATTTCTAATGTTTCACCTGAAATACCACCTGGAAGGGGGTAGTATGCTTCAGGTGGATATGCCCTGTGAGATGGTGCAACAATATCAATTATTTGATTTTTTCCACTTTCAGGATCACTGGTTGGGCTATAATCAGATTGATGATCATAACGATCTGAAGCCCCTACAGATATCACTCCAGGAATAGTAACGTTGGCGGGAAAAGAAATATATCCATTATCATCAATAGTATGTCTGGCTGTATTTCCTACAGAAAAAATAACTACACAATTATTATTCACTGCATGTTGAATCGCCGATACTACTTGTGGAAATAAATTTGGACTATAAGGAGGAATACCTTTTTTTCTAAGACCCCAACTGTTTGAAATAATATCCGCACTGTTGTTAGCTGCGAACCTTATTGCAAGAGCAAAATCAGATACTTGTGAAGTAAGATAGTCTATTCGAATTGGCATAATCCTGCAATTGGGTGCAATACCTGCTATTCCCTGGTTATTGTTCATGGTTGCCCCTATAACTCCAGCACAAGCATTTCCATGATTATTGTTACCTGTTGGTGAAGGGTCATTATCTTCATCACCATCAACAAAATCACTACCAGTTAAGCGATCTTGACGGGTATTTGGCAGATCGTAATGATTACTTGTTACACCTTCATCAATGACTGCAATAACTATATCATTCGATCCTGTTGTTCTCTCCCATGCTTCTGGTGCATCAATATCAGCATCCTGTGTACCCGTATGTCCGTCATTTATTGTTTGCCCTGTATTATTACAGGTTATCTGATAATTAAAATAAGTATCATTGGGTAAATCTTGAGAGGGCTCAAAATTACTAAAAAAGTCTGGCGTCGAAAATTTTACTAAGCCACTTTCATAATATTTATTAGCAATTTCTAAAGCATCCCCACCTTTTGGAACTCTAATAATTTGAAAAATTTCATAAGAATCAATAACTTTTGTTCTGTATTCTTCATGCAATGCATTTTGTCTCTCTTTATTTACCCCTGGCAAAAATTTTACAACAATTTGATCAGTTATCGCCATATCTAATCCATTTTCCAAAGTATAAAAAGGCTGGCAGGTATAAACATCATCTCTGGATTGCAATTTGTTTATTAAGTCTTCTTTTAATTTTTCGGAACCTGTTGTAATTACAACATTATTCGAATTCCGCCATTCAATTTTTATATCGGGCGATACATTTTTAAGAAAAGTGGTAGTGCTGTCTTTATCAAATCCTTCAATAAAGTTTACAATCAATTTATACTCAACAGTTTCAAGGTAGATTTTTTCGTCAAAAGCGTAATAAAACTTTTTCTTGGCAGTGATAGTTATTGCAGATAAAGCAATTACTACTACTAAGCTTGAAAAAAAGGTATCGTATAAAAGTTAGTTGAAATTTTAAAAAAAGAGGTTCCTTAAGATTTTATTAATATTGTTTTATCACCAACAAAGAAATATTAATTAAAACAGGAACCTCATGGAAAACAAAATTAAAGAAATTAAACGAAAAAAGGTTGAATGGTTAATAAATCAGCCGATTGAAACACAAATGGAGATAATCTCACACCACATGGAAATATGCAGGTTAATGATTAACTCCATTATAGAACAGGAGGTTTGTGACTATGCCGGTGAAAGGTATAGTCACAAAAAGCCGCATGATAACAGATATAGTCGATGGGGATATAATCCGGGGAGTGTTAAAATCGGGGACCAGAAGATACCCGTCGATGTTCCCCGCGTATTTGACAAGGAGGAGAAAGCTAATATTTCATTGGAATATTATGAGCAGTTAAAAAATTTGCCCAAGCAAGATCATCAGGTGATCAATTCAGTATTAAAGGGATTAAGCATGAGGGACTATGGATCCGTTGTTCATCAATTGCAGGATAGTTTTGGATTGAGTAGTTCTTCTATTAGCAGATCTTTCATTGAACGGAGTAAAGAAGCCCTGGAAGAATTTGAAGCCAGGAAGCTCACATCAGAAGAATTTGTAGCCATTTTCCTGGATGGTAAATACCTGGCCATGCAGCAAATGGTAATTGCCTTAGGGATTACCTTAACAGGAAGGAAGGTTCCGTTGGGTGTTATTCAGACAACTACTGAGAATTCAAAAAGTATAAAGGGTTTATTAAAGGATTTAATAGCAAGAGGATTAAAGCATGAAGATGGCCTTTTATTCGTAATAGATGGCTCCACCGGTTTACGGAAAGCCATCAGGGAAACCTTTGGCGAAAAAGCAGTTATTCAGCGTTGCCAGTGGCATAAGAGAGAAAACGTATTGAGTTACCTGAGTGAAAAGGACCAGAAATATTTCAGGAAAAAACTACAGGCAGCTTACCGGGAAGAAGAATATGAAGATGCAAAAGAGAAACTACTGATGATTCATAAGGAATTAGCAGTAATCAATCGATCAGCTGCAAATTCATTAAAAGAAGGGCTGGAAGAAACATTAACGATGCACCGCTTAGGTATAATCAAACATTTTGCAACCAGCTTTACAACAACCAATTGTATCGAAAATTTAAATTCACAGTTAACAAAATACATCAAGAAAATAAAAAGGTGGATGAGTTCAGATCAGCGTTATCGCTGGGTTGTTTTAGGGATGATGGAAGCAGAACATCACATGAGAAAGATCCAGAATTTTAGAAAACTGGATTTACTAAAAAATGCCATTCAAAATGAAGTGGCTTCTAAATCAGATAAACAATGTGCTGCCTGAACCTCTCTTTTTAAAATTTCAACTAAAAATGAAACATCACCTGAAAAAAATAGCCATGTTTTCATTATGATTAAGTTAAGGTGAAACTTTTGAAACTTCACTAAATACTACTTGTTGCCATTTTTCCCATGGGAAAGTAGGCCCAAGAGTGTTATAGGCAATTATGCAATTTACTACCTCAGAAGAATTAGGTTTCCTGTACTTAAACCTAATTTTAAAACTGTATCTTAAACTATCAGGGAAAAAAAATGGTCCACCAGTACTCGTATCATAACCTGAGAATATAATTCCAAGTGGAAATTTAATTAGGTCATCTTGAATTGAAAAAGTATACATGTACTCTTTATTATTCTCAACAGGTATAATACAATATCCTCGATATTGCAAGTTTAAAGAATCATTACACTGAAAAGACCCGACAATATATCCTTCAACAAAGTCAGACCATTCGGGTGTATTTTCTTTCTTACAGCTAAAAGCCGTAAAAAAAATTATTCCGCATAGGAATAATATTCTAATTGATGCTTTCATAGATTTATATTTATGTAGTTATCACTTCAATAACTCGTATGTCAAGTTAAAAAACATGACCAATAAAATTATGATGAAACGTTACGAACTTGTCGATTGTTTATATTAACAATCGATTCAAGGCTTAGTTGGTTTATTAGAATCTCTTAAGTCAGAGAAGCAAACCAAATATAGTAAAAAATAATATGATCACCAAGACATTTTGGTAATTATCAAAATAGCTTTTTATTACAGGACAACCATTTGTCGTTCTTCCACCGTTCACTCAAATATGCCAGCTGATTGAATTTTGGCTGACCGGACATTTATGTTCTCATAATAAAAATACGGAAATAATCGGTAGATTCATAAAAAAAAGCCTTCTCAAACTGGGAAGGCTTTTTTTTAGATGGGAAACATTATAAGCTACTGACTTGTTTGGCCAGTTTCGATTTTAAATTTGCTGCTTTATTGTGGTGAATTACATGTTGCTTTGCAAGCTTATCGATCATTGATGAAACTTTGCTATAGATCTCTTCGGCCTCTTTCTTTTCTTTTGTGTTTCGAAGTTTCTTAATGGCATTACGTGTAGTTCTAGCATAATACCTGTTCCGCAATCGTATACTTTCGTTTTGTCGTATGCGTTTTTTTACCGATGGATGATTTGCCATAATGTGTTGTTTAAATTTGTTGTAGTCCGTAGGGGAATCGAACCCCTGTTACCAGGATGAAAACCTGGCGTCCTAACCCCTAGACGAACGGACCATAAAAGCTTTCCCAAAGTTGGGATTGCAAAGGTAAAATATTTTTTTTCCCAGTCAACAAATTTCTTAAAAATTAAACGGGGAATCAATACAAGCAGCAGTAAAAAAAACCTGATATTGAGCATGTTCATAAGAATAGCAGCAAACTAATAGCCATAACAGCCATACCCCCAATTAATCCATACACTGAAACATGGTGTTCACCGTATTCTCTCGCAGCAGGTAGCAGTTCGTCAAAGGATATAAAGACCATGATCCCGGCAACAACTCCAAATAAAATTCCAAATACCAGTTCACTCATAAACGGCATGAGGATAAGGTATCCGATCATTGCTCCAACCGGTTCAGCTAATCCGGATAAAAAGGAGTGAATGAATGCCTTCTTTTTGTTACCGGTTGCATAATATATCGGGACAGATACTGCAATTCCTTCCGGTATGTTGTGGATGGCTATGGCAACGGCAATAGCAATCCCTATGCTGGGATCTGTCAGAGCGGCTATAAACGTTGCCAAACCTTCCGGGAAATTATGAATGGCAATGGCAAGCGCTGTAAAAAGCCCCATCCGCATCAATTTCTGATTTTTGTCCTGTGCGGCTGTACCAATATCCTCAACGGATCGTATCTCATGCGGATTTTCATGAGAGGGTATGATCTTGTCTATGATCGCGATCAGCAATATCCCTCCAAAGAATGAAATTACCGTTACCCACCAGCCACTGGTCTCTCCCAATTCATTCACCAGTGCCTCGCTGGATTTTCTCAGGATCTCAACAAACGAAACATAGATCATAACCCCTGCGGAAAAGCCAAGAGATAGCGATAAAAATTTGGTGTTTGTTCTCTTCGCAAAAAAAGCAATAGCACTTCCAATACCAGTGGATAAGCCTGCAAAAAGCGTTAGTACGAATGCAAAAAGTACTGATCCCGTTTCCATGTTTGAAATGGTGTTACGATGTTACGTATATATTTCCGGCAATTGATCCCGGAATGACCATCTTTGTCTTTTCAAGTAGAATCTCAAAGATATCGTTATATTTCTTCCTCAAGAAAAGTTTTTTCCCAAGTTGAACTTCGTTTTCCTTGAAAAAAAATGTGATTTCATCTGTTCCTGGATTGATCTTTACAATTTTGTACTGCTTACCCTCCAGGCAATCTGTAAGTTTCAGCAGACCCTCCGATTCGGTAATGTTCCCCTGTTTATCCGGTATCGGTTCCCCGTGTGGATCAAATGCCGGTTGCCCCAGATATTGATCAAGCCTTTCCAGAAGACGATCGGAAGTTTGGTGTTCAAGCATCTCCGCATCCTGGTGAACTTCGTGCCATGAATAATCCAGTACCCGCATCAGGAAAAGTTCCCATAACCGGTGTTTCCTGATTATCTTAAGAGCCCTGAACTCCCCTTCTGCAGTCAGTTCTATTGCTTTGTATTTTCTGTATTTTACCATTCCTTTCCTTGCCAGACTTTTTGCCATGTCTGTTACGGCAGCATTGGAAATGTTTAATTGCTCCGCCAGCCTCGTGCTATTGGCACTCTTCATCTCTTCTGCTATGATCTTGTAAATGGCTTTAAGAAAATTATCAGTAGATACAGACATAACTTAAGTATATTTAAATACAAAGTTAAGTAAACTTAACAAACTTACAAATGTTCAATAAAAATTATATCTTTGCCACCTGTATTTTTAACATTGTTGGTACGATGAAAGTCTATTCAATACATATCAGTGATTTCAAGATTGACGGAGGAGCTATGTTTGGAGTAGTTCCCAAAGTCATATGGAACAAACAGTATCCGTCCGATGAAGAGAATCTGTGTAGCTGGGCATTGCGATCAATACTTGTGGACAAGGGAGAGCAAAAGATACTGGTTGACAACGGATATGGAGACAAGCAGGATGAAAAATATTTCAGCCATGTTCATCTGCATGGTGGGTTGGGTATTGACGAGGCATTAGGCAAATATGGTTATACCCGTCATGATATCACAGATATGGTTCTTACGCATCTTCATGCTGATCATTGTGGAGGTGGAGTTCAGTATAATTCGGACAGGTCTGGATTTGAGCTCACATTTCCCAATGCAACCTACTGGATTTCGCGTCAGCAATGGGAATCGGCAATGAATCCGAACAGGCGGGAAGCAGATGCCTTTCTGAATGAGAACTTGATGCCGATGATGGAAAGCGGTCAGTTAAAATTTATTGAAAAGAACCAGACCCTTTACCCCGGATTTGATGTGAGAATATACAACGGGCATACGATAGGGCAGCTTATCCCTTTTATTCAATATTCCGGCAAAACAGTAGTATTTATGGGGGATCTGATCCCTTCAACAGTGCACATTCCATTGGCATGGAACATGAGTTACGATGTTCAGCCCCTGGAAACCCTCAAAGAAAAAGAGGCGTTCCTGGAAGAGGCGCTGAAAAACGATTATATTCTTTTTTTTGAGCATGATGTATATCATGAGTGTTGCACTGTAAAAGAAACACCCAGGGGTATCAGGGTTAAGGATACCTTCACTTTGGAGGAATATTTTAAGAAGGAAACAACGAGAACTCAGTAGATTGTCCAGAAGGGGATCAGTCTACGGAAGCAAACAATAAACAGCAGCAGGGAGAAAACAACATCAATATAAAGTATGGTTTTTCCCGACACGATTTTCTTCTGGTTCAGTATCGTGATTCCAACCCGCATAATCAATTGAATGAAGAAGAAAAGAAAAATGGGGATTCCATTCCTGTTCCATTCTTTTGCTTCTTTAAAATTACCCCGTATGATTTCTGAGAAACTGTGGGAGATCCCACAGGTAGGGCAGGGTTTGCCAGTGAGTATTTCGTGGAAACACGGAACCGGATGATTATCCGTTTGGGGAGAAAAAATGCCGGAATAGACAAATATCAGGATAATTATTCCGGCAAGAATCAGGTTGATCCTGTTATACGGTTTATCCCATACTTTCGGGAACGTCATCTATCACCTGATTTCAGTTGTATCCTCTAACTCTTCGAATGCTTCTTCCAGTTCACGATCAGCAGGAGTTTTTCGGTCTCCAGTATCTTTCTCCATATCTTTAAAGGCATCATCAAGACCCTCCTCCAGCTCTTCCAGGGCATTCTCCAGTTCCTTTTCAACATCCTCAAATGCCTCATCCAGATCCTCACCGATCTCTTCATCAATAACACGTTCCAGTCTGTTTTTCCAGTGAGATCCTTCCGAAAGCACACCGGCAAAGATGAATCCCTGCAGAACAGCAACGCTTGTACCGAAAATTGAAACCACCAGAGCGGCAATGATCAGTCCCTTAGCTCCATTTGCTTTGTTAGCCTGGGAGAGTGCTACAATACTCAGGGCGATGGCGATGACTCCGGGGATCAATGCCACCCATCCGAAACAGGGAATGAATGCGAAAATAAATGCGATGATTCCGAGAATCAAACCAGCGATACCGAATCCCTGACCTGCTGTTGACTTTTGTTCTTCCATTTTTTAGGTTTTAAACTATTGTTTATCAAAAATAATAAATAATGACCGTCATTTGAAAAAATTGACCATCAATTGATCATGATTTTTACGATGTCCTGTTCAAGTGTTTGCTCCGGCGATTCAATGATCCTGCCAATCTCAGCACCATCCCTGAAAAAAATTATGGTAGGCACGCGTTGAATATTAAGATACTCAAGGTCCATTGAAGGAACCTTCTTTTCCCGGTTAACACTGATCAGGCGAATATTTTCATCCGGGAATCCAGCATGATCCAATATCTTCAGGAATCTGGGGATTTCTCTTCTGCTGTCGGGGCACCAGGTAGCAAGGACAACTGTAATTTCTGTTCCTTCCCAGGCTGTAGAGGGAATAGAATCGATAGTTTCTTTATCCACCTCATAGTTGGAATAGTTTTCATCAAACCATGCACGGAAAGGTTCCATTTGCAGGCCGGATCTGTTAACGACACCAAGAAGTATATCCTGCTTTGTTTTCTCAGAATAGACGATTGAGTTAACGGTTTTTTCCCCTGTATTACAGGCCATAAATGCCAGGAAAATAAACCACAGAGCGTGCTTCATTTGCTTTCGGTTTTTATTTTTCGCAAGATAATGAAAAGTAAAGATCCTGCAACCCACAAATGATGAATTGACATCCAATGTAATGACGTCGAATTAAGAAAAGTGCTGCTTTTAGTGGTTTCAACAGGAAGGTTAGTTGTTCTTGTTTGTAGGTTTTATTCTGCTTTTCTGCTTTCGCAAAGAACCTCAAGTATTTTTGTTGCAGCGAAGGCTACAGGGGTCCCCGGTCCGAATATTCCAACCACTCCGGCATCGTACAGGTACTGGTAATCCTGGGAAGGGATCACCCCACCTGCAACGACCATAATATCTTCCCGTCCAAGTTTTCCCAATTCATTAATCACCTGTGGGATCAAGGTTTTATGACCGGCTGCCAGGCTAGACACGCCCAATATATGTACATCATTTTCAACGGCTTGTTTTGCTGCTTCGGCCGGGGTTTGAAACAGGGGCCCGATATCAACATCGAATCCAATATCTGCATAACCTGTGGATACGACTTTTGCACCCCGGTCGTGTCCATCCTGTCCCATTTTTGCGATCATTATTCTGGGTTGTCGGCCTTCCATTCCGGCAAATTTTGCAACCAGTTCTCTGGCTTTGATGAAGTTACTATCTTCTGCTGTTTCGGCAAAATAGATACCGGATATGGAGCGTATAACGGCTTTATATCTTCCATAAACCTTTTCCATTGCGTAGGAGATTTCTCCCAGTGTTGCTCTTTTTTGTGCAGCTTCAACCGATCGTTCCAGAAGATTACCGGTCCCTGATTCACAAGCTTTTGTAATGGCATCGAGGGCCTGTTGCACATCCTGCTCATTACGGTTTACCTTCAGCCGTTTTATTCGTTTTATCTGTGCTTCCCGGACGGCTGTATTGTCCACCTCCAGGAGATCCATTGGATCCTCTTTTTCAAGTTTATATTTGTTGACCCCTACGATGGTATCTTTTTTTGAATCGATGCGGGCTTGTTTGCGGGCAGCCGCCTCTTCAATTTTCATTTTTGGAAGGCCTGTTTCAATGGCTTTAGCCATTCCACCAAGTTCTTCAATTTCATGGATCAGCGACCAGGCTTTGTGTGCCAGATCATGGGTCAACTTTTCAATGTAATAGGAGCCAGCCCAGGGATCAACCGTTTTCGTAATATAGGTCTCATCACGGATGAAGAGTTGGGTGTTCCTTGCAATCCGGGCTGAAAAATCGGTTGGTAGAGCCAAGGCCTCATCCAGGGCATTGGTATGGAGTGATTGTGTATGTCCCAGAACTGCACCCATTGCTTCGATACAAGTTCTCGTTACGTTATTGTACGGATCCTGTTCTGTCAGGCTCCATCCGGAGGTCTGGCAATGCGTTCGCAGGGCCAGTGACCTGGGATCTTTTGGGGAGAATGAATTGACAATTTTAGCCCATAACATCCGTGCAGCTCGCATCTTGGCAATTTCCATGAAATGATTCATTCCGATTGCCCAGAAAAAAGAGATTCTTGGTGCAAATTCGTCAATATCCATCCCGGTTTTGATCCCTGTACGAAGGTACTCCCAGCCATCTGCTAATGTAAATGCCAGTTCAATATCAGCTGTTGCACCGGCTTCCTGCATGTGGTAACCGGATATGCTGATGGAATTGAATTTTGGCATATTTTGGGATGTATACCTGAAAATATCTGCAATGATGCGCATGGATGGTTCCGGAGGATATATATAGGTATTCCTGACCATGAACTCTTTAAGAATGTCGTTCTGTATGGTACCCGTGAGTTGATCCAGTCGGGCTCCCTGTTCCAGTGCTGCGACAATATAGAAGGCAAGAATGGGAAGAACGGCTCCGTTCATCGTCATCGAAACCGACATTTTATCCAGTGGGATCTGGTCGAACAGGATCTGCATATCGAGAATGGAATCAATGGCGACCCCTGCTTTACCAACATCACCGATAACCCGATCATGATCTGAATCATATCCCCTGTGCGTTG
>Ga0315543_1001115_pt1 | contig 30029 bp, 20 predicted proteins | sample SalMarSW160210MG_2_FD_203098 | JGI IMG/M metagenome (GOLD analysis project Ga0315543, IMG submission 203098) | Salt marsh sediment microbial communities from the Plum Island Ecosystem LTER, Massachusetts, United States - Salt Marsh Sediment SW1601-210 ... | reverse complement strand
ATCCAGGTTGGGAAGGATCCTTTCTTCCGCAACAGGAGATTGTATCTGACAGGTTGGAATGCCAGTCTGGTACCAGTATGCCACCGAGGCAAAATCGTCCTCCCGTTCATTCCAGCTGTGGGCTCGTCTTTCCCTGTTCTCATCCGGTGATATCCAACCGTAATGTTCTATGGTCACCCTGATCTTTTTCCCGAATACAATGGGATCAGCTAAATGCCAGCGGAAGGCAGAGGTGTGTCCTCCCACGATACCCCACTGGTCGAAATAGACTGTTCCGAAATAGGGTGTATTGACGTTACTTTGCAAACCCCACGCAGATAAAAAATAGTCCTCAGTGCCTGTGCCCCAGATGGATGGTTCTGCTTCTCCATCGATATAAATTTTTTCATCACCCTCACCGAACCAGGAAGGGCTTCTTGTCCGTACAGCCATTACGGTACCGACGTAATGTCCCTTACCTTCCGTTTCCAGTATCAGGTAATCTTCACCCGGGGTACAGGGATACTCCTGCCGGTAAAGGGCATAGAAATAGGGCGTCTCCTCAGGAAGTTTATCCTTTTTAATCCAGTCAATGTTGTAGTAAAGCAGGTTAATGTTCTTCTCCTGACTCTGGTTGACTATTTCAATGCGGATGGATTCCTGAAAAGGCATTGGCCAGAATGAGTTGTACGAATCGGCATCTTCAACAATAACCGGCAGGCTGATCACTTCGCTTCTTTTTCCAAAGCAGTTGGCAAAAAAATCACCGAAGGGCACCTCCACACCGGGTTCTTCCCTTCCGTCATAAAAGATCCTTAACAACATCTCCTGGTGTGTTGCAGAGCCATTGGTCGCCCAGGGGTGACGGCCCGGTCCGAGAAAGGTAAACCACATGTGGGTCACCACGCCGGGACCTGCCGCTTCGAGGACTATCTTGGTTTCGCCTGGTAGCACCCGCGAATTATCCGCATTGTGTGGAATTGGTTTGCCCTGTTCGTCAGTCTTTGTGGAGGTACTCCTCATGCTCCTGCCATCAATCGGCCGGATCAGATCGGACAGGATAGCTCCACCCACAACATCCGGTGTGCGGTCCCTGCAGGAAAAAGTACACATTGCAAGACACCCCACAACAACAGCAAGTAAGATCTTTTTCATACCCAATGATTTAAATATTAAAAAAATAATAAAAAATGGTGACAGCTTCCCCTTTTTTAATTGTTAGAAAAATATATTTATATAATTGTTATTCTGCTATTTATAACGTTAATGAACTAAATAAATATTTATCATCCTATTCTAACTTATTTATTTACAATTGATTAAAAATTTTTAATAGGAAGCTGTCACTAATTTTTTGTCACTGTTTTTTTAGATCCTGATTTTGGTGGGTCAATCTTTAATGCAGCGGATCGAGCAACCGAAATATCGTCGGTCTTCTGCACGGCAAGAGCCGCCATCATCGCAACAAAACCCCCGTCGCCATCCGTTATCACCACCTGCTGGTGTTGCAGTCCAGAAGTAAGCACAATAACCTTTGCTCTCATAACCACCATACCCGCGGCATCCTCCCGGTAAAGTATTGAACCCGACTTTATTCCTACCGGTATCGGTGTACCATCCTGTTAATGACTTCATTTTTGTCCCGGCTTCACCGGAAACTCTCCATCCTCTTTTCCCTGATTCGCTATCCGTCATACCCAAGTACATCTCGAGCGTTATCCATTCTTTGTCTTCCGGCAAATGCCATCCGTCCGGACAGGCCGCATTTGCTGCAATCCAGTTATACAACACACCGTATTTTTCGTAATACGGTGTTGATTTTGCTTCATTAATGTCGGTACCATTATAATCATATACATAAAAGCACGAACCATCAAAAAGAGCATCGGAAACCGGATTCACTGCAGGCAGATAGGCCAGGTTCTCCGCCATCCACGTCTGATCCCCTATCTCAATCCAACGGTAAACATGACCGTCCCGCTCATCGGTAAATTCTCCGCTCACCTGGGCCTGAATGGGTGGTAAAATAATAAGCAATAGAATGATCCAACAAATTGGTTTCCTATTCATTTGTATCTCATATATACTATTTAAAAGTATAATAAAAGTATAAAAACAGAAGCTCTTTAAAAAATGGTGACAGCTTCCTATTTTTTAAATAGTGAAATACAGATTCTATATATCTATTATTTAATAAACAATCTTCTTTCAGGTTTGGTTGCATAAGTTGCCAAATTTACACGAGAGCGAAGATCAGTGTAAGGCTTACCGCATCACCAGATATGTTCAATCTCCCTGTATTCATGGAATAAATTCGGTAATGATGGATTTCCGCTTATATTTGTATTCCGTACAACTACCGGTAAAATAGTTTATGCAAACGGGTACAACCAATCGGGATATCAAAACCCCGCCGGCAGGCATTGGCATACTGCTTCTTGTTGGTCCGTCCCTGGTCTGGTGTTCGGAGTATATTGGTTCCGGAGAGGTGATCCTTGCAACGCGTACCGGTTCGATCCTCGGGACCTCTGTACTATGGGCAATCATCATTGGTATTTTCCTGAAGTTCTGGATTGGCATGAGCGGTGCACGTTACACGGTCTGCACCGGTGAGGGGATGATTGATATGTTTAACAGGATGCCGGGTCCAAAACATTGGGCAGTATGGATTGTTCTGGTCGCTCAGTTAACTGCAGCTACAATTTCAATCAGTTCCATTGCTTCCGCATCCGGTATTTTTCTAAGCACTCTGGTTCCTATTCCTCAGCATATCAGTGGTTGGATTATCACATTACTGGCTTTTCTCATAGCGTGGACCGGTGAGTTCAAGTGGTTAAAAATTGTTATGAGCCTGTTAATTCTCCTGGTCATCCTTGGTGTATTTTATGTTGCAATCCGGGTATTTCCTGGAATAAAATCGCTCCTGGAGGGGCTTATACCCCACCAACCGGAAGTCCCATCCTGGGCATTATCAAAAGGGATTAATACAAATCCGTGGAGAGAGATACTTCCCCTGATCGGGTGGAGTGCAGGAGGATTTGCGAGTCAGGTCTGGTATTCGTACTGGGTGATTGGTGCGGGGTATGGGAATGCCCAAAAAGACGTGTATGGGAAACCTGCTGACACTGAAAAGCTAAAAAGAATATCCGTTGTTGCAGCGCAGAAGATCAAAGGGTGGTGCAGGGTGGTCAGCGTGGATGCTTCCGTGGCGATGATCATAGGGATTGCCACCACTGCGGGATTTCTGATCGCGGGATCAGGTGTTCTGGGCAGGATGCAAATTGTTCCGGAGGGAGAGGAAGTAGCTATCCAGCTTTCCGAGATTTTTGCTTCGCGATGGGGCAGTACCGGTGCAATCCTGTTTATGATTGGAGGCATTGCTGCCCTTTTTTCAACCCAGATTGGTCAGCTTGCCGGATGGCCCAGGCTGCTTGCCGACACATTCAGGATATGCATCCCTGCCTTTGGAAAGGCACTAAAATGGAAGAATCAGTTTCGTCTTTTCCTGCTCTTTTTCTTTTTATCCAACATGATCATTGTTTACACCATTGGTTACAAACCGGTCATGCTGGTAAAACTCGGAGCCATACTGGATGGTCTGTTGCTTACCCCTCTTCAGGCAATCTGGATCTTTACCGGGTTATACGTTGTCATGCCAAAGCTCCTGCACAACAATGCCTGGAAGATCCTTAAACCTCACTGGATCTATGGATTTGTACTGATTGTGGCTTCCCTTGTATTCGGATATTTTTGCATTTACCAGATACCCAGGATCTGGTAGGTGAAAACCCAGTACAAGCCCTGACGCTTGCCTGCCGGCAGGCAGGATTTTGTCGGGGCATAGTGCCGGGTATGTTGATGATAATTACCCTCAACCCCGGACGGCAGGCAGGGGGTTGAATACTCATACTTAACATAAAAACATTCAACCCCTCAAGGGTTGTAATCTCAACGTACATTATAACCACCGGTTACACCGGTGGCTATTCATTGTTTTACCCCTCCGGGGTAATTTGGATAACCAAAAACTAAATTCGGTACCAGAATTTAAAATACGGGTTATATTTTCATTAACCTGCCGTCAAAATCGTCCCTTCCGGTTTCCGGCATAACGGGGAATTGTACCGGTTTTTTATCCCTTGCCGAACGGTATATTGCCGTAAAGATCTCTACGGTAACCCGACCATCCTCACCGGTGACCATGGGTTGTCTATTCATCAGAACCGATTCAATAAAATCTTTTATCTGAAGCTGGTGAAAGTATTCCATAGCACCGATCCGATGGAAAAACGTGCTATCCTCGCGTTGCCATTTCTCAAGCATTTTCTCCTCACCTGGTATTGTCCAGAGGTCATTCACCGGAGGTTGCAGGAGATCTGATACCCCGGTAATGAACATGGCTCCTCCGTCGGTCTGTACTCCTGCCGATGCACCGTTGTCCCCATGTACATGAATCTTGCCAAAGAGTCCGGGTTTTTGGGAATTGCTAACCGTTAAATTGCCGATACCGCCATTTTTAAATGTAAGAACAGCGAGGGCTGTATCGTCCACTTCAATATTTGGATGATTCAAATTTCTCCATACTCCGAACAATTCATCAACCTCACCCATGCACCAGTGCAGGATATCCAGGTAGTGGGGTGACTGGTTGACCAGGACTCCCCCACCCTCTTCTTTCCATGTCCCACGCCATGGATCCATCTCATAGTAATGTTCATCTCGCCAGCCGAGCATATTCACGGTGCCAAGCAGGGGTTTTCCAAGCTTACCATCCTCTATTGCCTTTTTTACTCTCTGACAAGCCGGGTAAAACCTGCGCTGACTGACAACTCCGAGTATTTTATCACACGATTTTGCTGTTTCCAGCATGTCATCGCAGTCGTTTAACGAAGAAGCAAGTGGTTTTTCCACCAGGACATTCGCCCCACATTTCAAGGCTTCAATCACGGGATTCCTGTGAAAGGGGTGGGGAGTACAAACCGACACAACGTCCAGGGTTTCCATTTTCACCATCTCCGTGACGCTGGTATAGGGTTTAACCTGATACTCCTTTGCAAACCGGCTGGTCTTCTCTATTTCTCTTCCACATACAGCATTAAAAAGAGATGATTTCAATGCCGAATATGCTTTCGCATGGAGGTGCGCAACTTTTCCACACCCGACTATTCCTGTCCTGAGTTCAGTCATAACCCCGGAATTTTTTTTTTAGAGACAAATTTAACTGCCTGGGATCAGAACCACTTTGAATAATCCTTTTTCCCTTTCATATAACCGTTGAAACCATTCAGCTCCCTCAGAAAGGGGAGCTTCAGCGCTCAGTAGTGCGTCCACATTTATCTTTCCGGAAGCAATCATTTTCAGAACAGCAGGAAACTCTCCGGCGATGGCATAAGATCCCTGAAGTCTCAATTGGTGGGTTACTACCCGCTGTAACGGCATGTCAACTGATGGAACAAGGTTTCCAATAAGGGTTAGTGTACCTCCTTTTCTCAGGCTTTCGATGGCTATTTGAAATGCATCCGAGTTTCCTGCTGCTTCAAAAGCAACATCCACGCCCCGGTGACCGGTAATTTTTCTTGCTTCCTCAATTATATCCTGATCCTGTGGATTTAAAGCAGCAATAGCGCCCAGCTTCTCAGCCATCTCCAACCGGTCATCTCTCACATCCACTGCAATGATTTCACTGCATCCGGCCAATTTTAATCCCTGGATAATGAACGATCCGATCATTCCTGTTCCGATCACCATAGCCGTATCAAGATGTGAAATGAGTGTAAGGTTTATTGCATGGAGGGCTACCGCTGCTGGTTCGGTCATGGCAGCCTGTGTAAAAGATACATTTTCCGGTATCTTATACAGTATGTGTTGCGGGATGGCAATGTATTCAGCAAATGCTCCGTCTCTTTTAAACTCTTTTGCAGATACACCAAGCACTTCCCGTCCGTCACTGAGATTACACATTCCACGCCTGGTATACCAGTCATCCAGCCTGTATACTGTCGAATCAAAGGTCACGCGTTTTCCAATCTTCCATTTCTTCACCTTTCCTCCCCGTTCAACGATTATTCCGGATGCTTCGTGTCCCATTATCACAGGGGGTATTCTCCTCTGCGTACTACCATCCATACCCTGCACATCACTACCACAAATTCCTGCTGCCTTCACATTTACAAGGACCTCATCCTGGCCGACTTCCGGGTCCGGAACATCCATATACTCAAACTTCATATAATCCTTCAGGACCAGGGCTTTCATGGTTCAATAATCCTTCACCGGAAGTTATTTGTTCAGGAGGTATTTCTGCAGTATTTCCTTCCCCTTACTGATCTCTTTCCGTCCGGAGGATTCAATACCGTACCACCCCCGGTAACCAGCGTCATGGCATAATTTGATCATTTTTGCAGATAGTTCTTCGGTTGGCTGGTTGCGGTATGACATCCCTCCGGCATAGGGTAATGTTTTCTCCAAGTAGGCGTAATTATCAAACCTGTCGGATGGTTGCCTCCAGTCGGGATAGGTCCCGAAATAGAGGCTGTCAACCTCTTTCATCAGAGCGACTATCCAATCCGGATCATCGGAAACACCACCATGGTTCTCAATCAGGATGCTAATATTGGCAGGTATTGCATATTCGAGCATCATGCAGTAGGTTTCTGCCGACCATTTCAGGGCATCCTCCTTAGAAACATCCTGTGGTCCCCTACAATTTGTGCGAATGGAATGGCATCCCAGGTAGTGTGCAATATCGATCCATTTCTGATGGTTGATAACGGTTTGTTTTCGTTCTTCTTTTGATGGAGTGCATGTTTCCCCTTCATCATCAATCATGATGAGCACCATGGTTACTCCATAGTCTTCGGCATTTTTCTTGAGGCTGTTGAGATAATCCAGAGTTGGAACATCAAACAGTGTATTCACAAACTCAATTCCGTTAATATCAAAATCTTCACGGGCGATCTTTGGAAAATCGAGTGTGTTCCATTTGCCTTTCCTGATCTCCTCGACCAATGCCCACTGGGCAATGGAGATATCGTCTTTGATCAGCCGGGTTCCGGCCAGAAGATCAGCGTTTTTCAACAAAGCAGGGGCAACAAGGCCTGACGCCCCAAGGGCTATGGATTTTCCAAGAAAATTCCGTCTGCTAATAGGCTTTTTACTCATACTTATTTTATTTAGTTAAACAATTACAATTCCCATCCTTTGCGGTATTCGCGGCGAAGGTATTTATTGGCTTCCGGCAGGTTTATGATTTTCATTTTTTCGGGGTCATAAACAATTTTTTTACCGGCCCGTAATGCAACGGCTGAAAGGAGGATTGTTTCGGTAACGGCCTGGGCATACAAAAAGCTTCCCGGCGACTGGGTACGGTTTCTGAATGCATTTATCCAAACATGGTCCCCGCGTTCAACTGCATCTTCGGATACCTCTTTTTGTCCCTGGTACTCACGCATTTTTTGTTCCGGAACAATTCGTGGATTTTCACCGCGGAATCCCCCAAGTATTTTCCCCTTATCTCCGACGAACATCATTCCCTCTGCTTCGAATTCCTTACCATCAGCTTCCAATTCCTCAGGTAGTGGGGGTTTCATGCCTCCATCGTACCAGAATATATCGAGTGGCTCCCATTCTCCCTGTGCCGGAAATTTATAATGGAAGATACAGGAGTAAGGGAATGCAACATCATTGTTATGGCTTCTGCTCACATGGTCAATGATGGCACAGGTAGTGGTTCCGTAAGCATTGACACTGGTTGGAGCGCTTTTCAGTCCAAACGTGATAAAGAGGGGCCAGAGGCTGTATGTACCCATATCTGCAACGCTTCCGGCTCCAAAATCATACCAGCCGCGAAACACAGCATGTGTATAATTGGGATGATAGGGTCTTTCGGGGACACAACCCAGCCATAAATCCCAGTCAAACCCTTCCGGGATTGGGGGCGAATCGGTTGGGTTAGCGGTCCATTGCGGCCATACCGGCCTGTTTGACCAGTTATGGATCTCGCGAAGGGTTCCGATGGCACCATCGCGTATCCATTTCAGTATCAGGTCATACTCTTTTCTTCTACTCCAAGCCAGGAGGTGTGTGCTAACCCCCGTTTCACGGGCAGTATCGATCGCCAACCTGGCTTCATATACCCGGTTAGCAATGGGTTTGTGAATCACTACATGTTTCCCTTTTTTCATTGCCGCGATAGAGATTGTGGCATGCAAATGATCCGGGGTCATGACTTTCACGGCATCGATGTCTTTTTCCTTTTCGAGCAACTCCCGAAAATCAGCATATGAAGAGCATCCATTAAAATGTTCCGAAGCTCTTTTCTTTGCATAATAGGAATTTACAACTTCCTGACCGATATCACGTCCCCCGGGGATACCGGTAAGACCTTCACCCCAACGGGGCTCTTCCAGCACACCCCGTATTCCGTTCCGGATGCCATGCAACGACCAATCAACGTAATCGGTGGTGTATTTGTTCGGATCGCATACAGCGACAATCTGTATCTCCGGATTGGTGACAAGCCGCACCATTTCGCGTAAACCCTGGGTACCACAGCCGATGTAAGCCAGTGTGATCTTATCGCTGGGGGCAACATAATTGAGTCCGCCAAGTACGCTTCTTGGAACAACTGTAAATGCTACTGTTGCAGCAGCAGAACCCAGAAATTCACGCCGATTCATGTTCTTTTTCTGTGTCATTTTTTCTTTTTTTGGTTTCTGTATGTTTTCTGTTCATCTGTTTAAAATCCAGGAAAATGATCGTGTGAAATCACGTCAATTATTATTCTGCCGTTTAAGCCTTCTGCCAAGTTTGCTGATAGCTGATTCAATGGATTCGTCCGGTTTTATTACGTTATAATCGCCCCAGAAATCAGGATCTTCAAAATAAACAACCTGGTCTATCAGCACATCGCTTTTTTTTGCCGACTCACGGATTTTAAATTTATTGATATTTCCCCGGGTGATGTCAGTCACAGCCATTTCTGACATAACTGTATAGGTGGATTTAAAAAGCCTCTTATCCCATTTGCAATCGAGAACAAATTCTGCTCGCACATAATTCAGGTACCATTTCCCCTGTACAAGCCGGTAATTGATGAGGTAATGACCCGACAGCACATCCACCTTCATGCCAGCTGGTTTTTTTTGTATCATGTACCTGGCAGCGGTTGAGATCATCTTTGGACTGATATTGAATTCCAATCCGACAATGGCATAACCTTCGGTATCGATATAGATTTTCCCTTTATATAGTGGATATTCCACTCCGATTTTCTGATCAAATTCGACGATCCATGTCTGTTTGTCATCGATGCTAATCATGCCTCCCATGGTATAATCATAATCTTCGAGCACATCAATGGAAAGAAGATATCCGGGGTTTTTCACAATGTCAAGCAGGAATGCAGTATAGTGTCCTCCCTGGTATTTGAACATCACCGTATCCATCCGGTTAACATCCTGTCCTTTCCTGCCCTTGAATATCCTTATCCGGTCATTATCGATCTGGCTGCTATAGGAAGCTTTATAGACATCCAATACGGCTTCGGAGATGGCAACATAGTTCCTGTTTTTCTTTACGGTTTCCCTGTAGAAGGTGATTATCATCATCGGTTCAGTCGGATAGTTTTCATTAATGTTGTAAATCGCCTGTTCGATCAGTTTTCTGGGATCAGGTTTAGACACCACAACCTCTCTGATGGGAATGGGTGAGATTTCCAATTCAATGATATTATCCTCCGGGTTCAGGGTCTCAATGGGCACAGTGGCCCTGCCGTAGCCAATGTGCGTGATCCCAATGTAATTCTTCAACAGATTTTCAGGGATCTTAATGATGAATTCACCATCGGAGTTTGTCACCGTCCCCAGGTTCGTTCCAACAATAAAGACGCTGGCAAACACGATGGGAGAACCGTCTCTGTTGTCGATAACTTTACCTGTAAATGATACGTAGCGAACCGTATCGTCACTGGTCGTTAGCGTGTTCAGGTTGAAATCGTTTTTGCTAACCAGGAAATTGGAAAATCCAGTATAGATGAACAGTCCCGAAAGTGCGAAAAGAAGAATGAATTTCTTCATATTATTAGTCGTTTCTCGTGCAATATTAAGGGTATAACAATTCGACTAATAAAGGTAATAATAAATTGGAGAGGAACCTATACGATGCAGGTGATAATGATGATCATGAACAATGCTACTTTGGAAGGGGGACAACAGTTTACACTTCGTTCCATTTGTAATTTTTCCTAACAGGGTTCAGTCGGGCGAAAAGAGCCTGTCGGTACCCTGGCGGAATTGTTGTAATGGAAAGGTCGGGTTACTCAGCAATTTTTTCCCAGCCAATTTTTTTCATGTTGAAATAGATGATACTCCCGGCAACGAGGCCAATCGCCATAAAGAGGAATCCTTTTCCAAGTTCTCCAAAAATGATCTTTCCAAACCCAAACAGGGTAAAAATCACCAGGATACAGCCTGCGGCCCAGTTGATAAACAGGTATTTATAACCGGAATCTCCTTTCACTTCTGGCATCAAGCCAGCGATCCTTTTCCATCCGGCTCCGCCGGGATGAACACGGGAATAGAAGCTTTTCAACTTCTCTTCCCGTTCCGGTTTAGTCAGGAATGTAACGACAAGCCACACCAGTGATGACCAGGCAACAATAATCAGTAGTGTATTTGGAAACTCAACATGTTTGTAGATGAAGGGATAGATAGTAAAGGGAGCCAGAATAGCTGATATTTCAGTCCAGGCATTGATCCTCCACCAGAACCATCGCAGGATCAGTACAAGGCCGATTCCTGCGCTGCAATTCAACACAAAGATCCAGGCATCACTGATCCGGTCGAATTTGGAGGTAACAAACAGGGAGAATATCATCAACACGAAGGTGGTAATCCGGGCAACCTTCACATAATATTTTTCTTTTGCGCCACGCTTGATAAAGGGTTTAAACAGGTCATTTACAATATAGGATGTTCCCCACACGGTCTGGGAAGCGATGGTTGACATGTAAGCAGCGAGAAATGCTGCCAGGAGTAGTCCGAGCAATCCGTGCGGTAATATATCGCGGATAACCATTACATATCCTTCTCCCTTTTGATCCAGTGCAAGATCGGGATATAAAATGAGTGCAACCAGTCCGACAATCACCCATGGCCAGGGTCTGATAGCATAGTGTGCAATCTGAAACCACAAGGTTGCAAACAGGGAATGTTTTTCATCTTTCGCCGACATCATCCGCTGAGCAACATAGCCACCCCCACCGGGTTCAGCACCAGGATACCAGCTTGCCCACCATTGAACACCCAGGAAGGTGATAAATGCTATTAGGGTCATCTTTAATACACCAGCTTCTGCTGCTGCCCCTCCAGTACTTCCGCCCACTTTGGGAGTATAACTTAACACCCAGTCAGGTAGTTTTTCTTTCAAACCAGCAATCCCTCCCACATCCACATGATTCACAGCGACTACAGCAAGGATAATGGTACCGGTCATTGCCATGACAAATTGAAAGGTATCGGTGATGGAGACCCCCATCAGTCCGGACAAGGAGGAATACAATGCGACAAAGAGCATCATGCAGCCTACAATCAGCAGGGGGGCGGAAAAGGTGAACCCCAGAAAGGATATCTGGTCAATTCCTAAAAAGGTTACCCCGGGAAACATAACGCTAATAATTTTCACCATTGCCAGATTTACCCAGGCAATCACGATCAAGTTCATAAAGATCCCGATATAGACCGCCCGAAATCCCCGCAGGAAGTTTGCCGGTCGACCGGCATACCGGATATCTACAAACTCGGCATCGGTCATGATCCCGGCTCTACGCCAGAGACGGGCAAAAAAGAATACGGTGAGCATACCCCCGAAAACCAAATTCCACCACAACCAGTTCCCAGCTATCCCATTCTTTGCAACCAGCTCGGTTACCGCGAGGGGTGTATCCGCTGCAAAAGTGGTAGCCACCATGCTTGTTCCGGCAATATACCAGGGCAGGTTTCGACCGCTTAGGAAGAAGGTACTTGTATCTTTTCCCGCCCGTTTTGACAGGAAAAATCCAATGGAAAGACTGATGATCAGATAGAGGACAATGATGCCCCAGTCGGTTAGGTTAAGAGACATGGTGGGTGGGTTTACGGTTTACGGTTACAGTTTTTACGGTTCTCGCCTGCCTACACGGCAGGCAAGGTTTTACGTTATTTCAAATTCTGGATAAAACCGATCAGTTCTTCAGCTTTCTCCTCGATTGGTTTTGATTCTTCGAGTAATTCTTTCACAAATTTATTTTCTTCATACTTACCAAGTACTGCTTCAAAATCCCTGTTCTTTTCATCCAATCCTCCATCGATTCCATACCCAATTTTACTTTTTTCAGAAAATTCCTTTTTTGCATCCATGAGGACCAGGTGGTTGAATTCCAGGGAACTCTCCTTCCAGTCGCTGATAATCTGAATCATCTGTTCTCTGGTAATATCACCAAACAGGTTACCCAGTCGATCCTGCAGCAGGTCAATACACCATGCCCAGGAATATTGATCATAGGCTTCATTAATCTGGTGTAATTTGGAGATAAACTCATCAATCTCATGAATGGTGTCATTGTAAACTTCTGATATGAGTTCATCAACACTGTTTTGTGGGGCCAGCATTCCCGACATATCGACCCAGTGTCCCAGGGCATTGGGATCGCGCAGGTACATTTTGCTTATCAAATCATCGAAGGATTCTGTATTCCGGTTTTTTTCAAGTTGTTTAATAACCTCTCTCCCGATATAGATTCGGATGGCCATTTCGTAATTATGGTAGCCAAATTTAAGTTTGTTCCGTTTAATATTTAACCCATTGTATTCCACGAATGGTTCCTCTTCCGGTGTATTTTCGTCAAATTGTTTCAAATGATCCACTCCCTTGATCATTTTACCAACGGTATATGGGCTGAACATTTCAAAATTCAGCAAGTCTTTTTTATCGGGATCTTTACGGCGATCGCGGTTTGGCCATTTTGTGCTATCGCGAAGGGTACCCACTGTACTCAGGTTCATTGCTGGCATAATCACGCTTTTACCGTTGCTATCAAGGATGTATGAAAAGGGGAGGTCTGAACTATCGAAATTTGCATAATGTTTCCCGATAACAGCGGTAAATGCTCCCACCCTACAGGGCCACATCATGTATGAAAAAGATCCCGTTTTTGCTCCCCGTTCAAGGATCCCCTGGTGATTTGGGCCGAGTTTATACATGTGGTTTGACTGATTGGAGCCACTACCTGCATTATAGAAGGAGAAAAGAGCGGCAATCAGCAGTGTTGATTTATGATGGGTTACCGTATATGGTCCGGCAAAGATGCTCAGTGCTTCACCATGAAACCCTTCACAGTTTGCAAAGAAGCCTGAATTCTCACCCGAGAATTGTTTTCCTATTTTAACTCCCTGTCCGATGAAACATTTTTCTATCACAGATGCTCCATCGATTTTCGAACCGGAGAGCACAATGAACTGTTTAGCAATAACTCCTTCTCCAATAAAAACCGGATCATGCTGGTTTGAAGCAATGGTTCCTTCCTCCAGGAGAAGGGCGCCTTCGATTCTTGTTTTCTCCCCGATGTAACTATTTTTCAATATTGTTGTTGACATGATCCGTGCGCCTTCCCCGATGGTACCGCGGTCACTTTTCCTGGTTTTCACATACCGATCGATCATGCGATACAATTTCTCGATCAGTTTCTGGTCATGCCGGTAAGTAACAATAATATACGCCAGTTGCGAGGTCAGTTTATCGAAAAGCGGTTTTTTCCTTCCCCCACCCTCGTTCAGCACCTCTATCATCACGCCGTTTCCAAAGGTTGATTCCCCCGTCATGGTTATCGAGGATACATCTTCAATACCCACATTATCGGCAATATCGTACCGGATCAGATTCCTGACACCTGAGATGTAACAATGATCCCCAATGGTACAATCGTGGATAGAGCTATTATAAATACCGGTTTGTTTTTGAATGGCATTCCCCATATCCAGAGTACCCTCAACCTTTCCTACTTTTATTTTACCACTGAAAGCAACATTTCTTATTCTTTCGGGGTTAAACTCCTCTTTTACGAGGACCGTGTTCCAATCTTCAGCAGAGCAGCCCTGCCTGGTCAATGCTGTGATCTCTTCCTTACTTAATTTTCTAAATTCCATACATTTTTTTTCTGCCGGTATCAAAAGGAAAAAGCGATTTTCCGGATATCCGCTATTGCATTAAATCCAAAAATCGCTTTTTCATAAGACCGGGCCTGGTTATCAGGATGGCAGCTTTTTTGCTACAACACCTTCAATATCTTTAAAATATTTAACAGTTTCAACCTGCAGTTCCATGGTAGCCGGATCATCGCAAACGATAATACCCTTTGGATGCATCTGCAACATGGAGACGGTCCACATGTGACTGATACCGCCCTCCACAACCTGTCGAAGGGCACGGGCTTTCCCATATCCCGTGATTATTATCAGCACTTCCTTTGCATCCATTACGGTACCAACGCCCACCGTGAGGGCTGTAGTCGGCACCTTGCTCATATCACCATCGAAGAATCTTGAATTTGCCAGGATTGTGTCATAACTGAGTGTTTTCAACCGGGTTCTTGAAGCCAGGGATGAACCGGGTTCGTTGAATGCGATGTGTCCATCCGGGCCAATACCACCAAGGAACAGGTCGATACCCCCCACCTCTACGATTCGCTTTTCATAGTCCTCACACTCTTTTTCAAGGTCAGGAGCATTACCATCTAAAATGTTGATATTTTCTTTCGGAATATCAATATGATTAAACAGATGTTCATACATGAAATAGTGATAACTTTCCGGATGGCTTTCCGGAAGACCGACATATTCATCCATATTAAATGTAATCACATTCTGGAAGGATATTTTCCCTGCCTTGTTTAATTCAATCAAATGTTTGTAGGCAGAAATGGGTGAGGAACCGGTAGGAAGTCCGAGGACAAAAGGCTTATCTTTGGTTGGATTGGCTGCATTGATCCTATCCGCAATGTAGTTAGCTACCCATTTCCCAACTTTCTTTTCATCTTTCTTAATTACGATTCGCATTTTTTTCAATTAATGGTTAATCATTTTATTGCCGCCAAAAATAATCATTTTACATTTTCCGGAAAGTTTTTATCGGTTATTTTACTCTTATTGCGGTTTTTGGAGCGGGATTATCCTTCTGTACTTTTTTCCAGTTCTCTTGCCTGTGACAGGAATGCATCAACGTTCATATCCCTGAAATAGAGCAATCCATGTGCTGACCGTATTCGTGGATGCGGGTTATTGAAGAAATATTCCTTGCCCATGAGCAGTTGCATATCCTTAAGCTGTTCGACCCATATTTTCTGAGCAAGTGTACTAAAATGTCCATCGTGTTCATAACTGGGGAATGATGCATCCACCTGGCTGAGGTAGCAGTTTTTAAATGAATCGGTGAGGACTGCCATAGAGTTGAGTGATACCGGAACGATGGTATTCACTTCGGATGGATGGAATTTATACCAGACATTCCGATAGCCCCACACCCTGAAGTTACTCAGTTCTTTTTCCTTTCCCCACTCCCTGATGGCTTCAGCAATAGCCTGTAACACCTTGTAGTGGGTATCGGGACCGCTACCTTCCGGGTCGAGTGCAAGACTTAAGACCGTTGGTTTGACTTTACGAAGTAGATCAAGGATTGGTTTAACATCCCTTGATCTGGTAGGTTGTTCTGTAAAAATATCACCGGTATAGAACCCCAGGCGCAGGTGGGAGATGTTTTTTACCTGTACCCCAAAATGAGCCCAGACCAGCTCCTCTTCAAATTCGCGCAGCATGCCTTTTAATTTCTGGATTTCAGGAGGATTTTTTTCTCCGTCATAGCTTTGATTGATCTTATTCAGTATGTCGTAGATCTTATCCATCAATTCCTCCTCATTCCTGACCCGATAGATATCAACGATTGCTCTAACCAGCCGGTGGCTTAATCCGCGTTTCTGACCTTCCCTGTCGAGCGAAGCCACTTTATTCAGATAATGATAGACATCTTTATCCCATTTAAACTTGTATCCCCCACTGAAGAAATCAGGATATTTGACCATTTCGATGCGTTCCTGTTTGAGAAATTCCCGTGTTTCTTTCAGTGCAATCTTGATAAAATTATTGGTAACAGCTGTAAAGCCGGATGTTAAAACTGCAAAATGGAATTCGTTGGTTGGTTCCCTTAGCTGGTGTGCAACATGAGGAAGTATTCCCAGCATGATGTCGTCGTGGTGAGGACCGGTATGGAGGTAGACCTGATTTTTCTCATTTTCAAGTCCCTTTTCCTGTTTTTGAGTAATGGAATCGATGACCGACTGCACCGTTTGATTTCCGAGGTTTGGGATCATCCTGCACTTCTGGCTTGCCGTAAGATCATCTACTGTAACATCAGCACCATATTTATTGATGTGTCTGCAAAGATTGATCACGGCTTTTTCCGACTTTGCATGCGTCCATTCACCCTCCTTATAATCCATTATCCGTACATCTTCCAGCTTTTTCCCTGCTCCAAGAGTGATGTAGAACCTGCTGTTTTTCAGCTTCTGCAATACGGTTGCGGGGTAAAGGTTGGTAGGTTCACTCTCAAGGGAGTTTTTAACAATATCTGCTTTTGATTCACCGGCAGCAAATATAATGGCAACCGATTCGGGGTTGTGGGTAATGGTTTCCAGTCCGATTGTAATGACCAGCCGGTGTCTTGATATTTCTATTCCACCCAGATCACCAGCAGCGACAGCCTGGGTTTCAAAGTTTGTTTGAGTGAGTCGGGTATTTGAATTCGGGTCTGATCCACGGGTATTGAAGGCGATGTGTCCATCCGGGCCTATCCCACCCAGGAAGAAACCGATACCCCCTTTATCCCGGATCTTTGCTTCATACCGGGAGCACCAGTTATCGATATGATATATTGACAGTTGCTGAAGTCGTTCAAGGTTTGAGCGACTCTCCCTGTATCGCAGGGAAGTATCTATGGTAAGGTCGGGGAACACCTCCCTGAAGTTCTTTCCTTCTTCAAGCGGTATCTCTTCACTGTTTATCAGCAATGCTTTTCTCTTATCCAATCCAAACCCTTCGATATAGAATTTATTGACGTAATGATAAAAGCTATTGTGTTGCGCGGGATCGATTGGATAAAACTCATCAATCTGAACGAACTGAAGGCCTTTGAAGTCGGGTGGTGTTTTCCCGATGAGGCCATATTTTTCCCGTTCTGCTTCTACTTTCTTGTCACTCCAGTTTTTCAGGAGGTATTCAGTCCATTTTATGAAATATTCTGGTGTTTTCCCGGTGGGCAAACTGATCACTCCTTCCGGATTCGCGGCTACCCATTCAAGGAACCGCATGGCGACAAATTTTCCCAGCTTGGGAAAATTATCAATCAGGATATAGGGAATTTTTGTTGTGATATCTTTAACGGGAGACTCTTTTAGAAACTCCTTTTCAACATTGGTCAGGTTTTCAATTGTCATGATCTCACGATTTATATTTCCATAACTGAATTTAATGTTCATCGAGTTTATGCAAAGCAAATGCATAAGCTCCGAGGGCTATTGCCCTGCTAGTTCCGATTTTTGATATTCCAACTCCTATCCTGGGAACCGGATCATACTTCACTTTACCCAGGCCTCCGGGAATATCAATTTCTCTTTCAGATCCCTTAAGAAAAAGATTCAGTTCCTCGTTATTCTCCAGGTTAAACACCTGATGGGCCAGTCGGCGTATTTCTTTTCCGTCCATCGTCCGGAAACTGCTATTCATCTCCGCCACCATCTGATCCAGAAAGAGAGGGTATGCCCCGGCAAGTCCACCGCCAATGACAACCAGCCCGTCAAGTAAGGTAAGCACATTGGAAACAGCGTCACCAAGTACTTCTGCCATTTCATGGTACGCTTTAACGGCGGCTTTCTGATCGCCCTTTAACCGTCCCATTCCAATTTCGAATACGTCTTTTGGTGTTGGTGCTTCCTGCTGTGATATGCCAGCATTACCTGCATAAACACGCTGAATGGCTCGTATGCTAACGCCCTCTTCAGCAAAGGTATCAGGAATCAGTTTATGGCGTAAAAGCCATACTTCTGCTGCACAGGCATTATCTCCGATGAATAATTTCCCATCATGAACAATGCCTGCTCCAAAACCTGTCCCAAGAGTAAAACCAATGAGGTTCCTGAACCGCTTATTGCTTCCAGCTTTCTTCAGCAACCGGTTGATGTATGGAAGGTATCCGGATATGGCTTCGCCATAAGCATATAGATCCCCATCGTTATTTATAAAGACCGGCATGTTGAATATTTTGTTGAGCAGGGGTCCAAGGGCAATACCGCCCTGATAGGCCGGCAGGTTACCCAGGTCACCAATAATACCCCCGGGATAATCAGAAGGACCAGGAAAAGCAAAACTTATAGCTACAGGATCCTTATCCAACAATTCCCTGACCGATGTAAATCCCTGGATGATGTTTTTAAGGGAGCGGTCCAGGTTATGTGCCTCTGAAGGCAACGTCACCGGTTGGACGATCTCCCTGTTCGCCTGAATGGCTGAAAATACAAAATTTGTACCGCCGGCATCCAGGGTTAGAACAATCCGGTTGTCTGAGTTATAATCCATAGCGCAAAATAAATCATTTAAATGGGAAAATCTACATGACCTATGATCAGTCTTTATCCGGGATAGAACAGCGACTTAATCAAAATGGATCATGGCTTTTAACACACCGTCGGTGTACGATGAGACTATATCAAATGCTTTTTTTGTGTCCTGAAATGAGAACTCATGGGTTATCATGGCTTCCGGAAGAATAACACCCTGCGAGATAAGGGTAAGGGTTTTTGCTACTCTATGAACCTGTCTCCGGACATTTTGAATGGATAGTTCTTTGTGACGCAGGAGATCCACGGGGAATCTCCAGGTATCAAAAGAGGGAATCCCGACGATCATGAGTTTACCCCCGGGTTTTAGCAATTCAACTGCCTGGTCCATTGCTTCCTGCTGGCCACAACATTCGAAAACCACATCGAGCATGGCTGGTTCCTTTTTAAGAATTTCCGAAACTACATCCGTTTTTAATGGATTACCACTCCACGAAGCACCAAACTGCATGGCTAAATTCACCCGTTCATCAATTTTGTCGGTCATATAAACATCACCTGCCCCCATGGTCAAAGCCGGTAATAAAACGCTTATTCCGATGGGACCTGAACCCAAGATACCCACTTTAGCATCTTTCAGGGGGATAGACATATCTGCAGCATACAATCCAATAGAAAGCGGTTCTGACAAAGCAGCCATTTCAAAACTCATGGTTTCCGGAATCGGATAGAGGCAGGATTCCGGAATGACAATAAATTCAGATAAGCACCCTTCTGCCTGCCCCGGACACCCAAGGAAGGCAAGATTTCGACAGGTATGCGGGCGTCCTACCAGGCATTGGTCACACTTTCCACATGAGATGGCCGGATCAAAAGCAACACGATCCCCCGGCTTTACGCGTGTAACCTCCTTTCCTGTCTCATAAACAGTGCCGGCTCCCTCATGACCAACACAGAAAGGGTACTGTACAACTTTTTTACCGATCTTACCCTCGGTATAGTAATGGATATCAGAACCGCAAACCCCAACAGCACCCATCCGGATAATCACATCATGTCCGGATGTCATAAGAGGGTCAGGAACTTCCCTCATTTCCATTCGGTTAAGTCCGGTAAGAGCCATAGCTTTCATACACTCATCCTATTAATGTATCCTTGTAACGCACAATCAATTTCACGGGTATAAAACCCTTTTGCAAAGACCAGCCTAAAATTATAAAAAGCAGCGAAAAAAACAGGATAAATGAAGAGGGATTTCTCCTTATCCCTTTTTTTTTGATAAATTTGGAGGCAAACAATTGGTCTATCACTCAGTTAACGAATAGTGCACATGAATAAGGATAAGATCTCCAGGATTCTGGAAGCAGAAGCCAATGCAATCAGACACATCCCCCTGCCAAATGGTTTCGAACGGGCCATTGAAATCATCTACAATCGTGTTCACAAAGAAGGAGGAAAACTGGTTGCCAGCGGCATGGGAAAAGCGGGACAGATAGCGATCAACATTGCGACTACGTTCAGCTCAACGGGAACCCCTGCTGTTTTTCTGCATCCCAGCGATGCTCAGCATGGTGACCTTGGTGTAATTCAAAAAAATGATATCCTTCTCCTGGTGTCGAATTCAGGAAAAACTCGTGAAATCCTGGAATTGGTGGAACTGGCAAAACGGTTGTTTAACCATTTACCGCTAATTGTTATCACAGGGAGTCCGGATAGTCCTCTGCCCAGCCTTGCGGATGTTGTCATAAGTACCGGCAATCCGGATGAGGTATGTCCCCTTGGGCTAACACCCACAACTTCCACTACGACAATGACGGTCATCGGTGATGTGATGGTTGTATTGATGATGGAAAAGATACAATTCACGAATGGGGAGTATGCAAAGCGGCATCATGGAGGCTATCTGGGTAAGAAATCACGGAATGAAGATTGAATTTTTCTATTACAATCAGAGCGAATAATGAAATTAACTCTTAGAGAGCGCCCCTGCCGACGGCAGGCAGGTTTCCAAGTCGCTCATTCTACGATTAGCGGGATAAAAAAGCGCTCTGAAGAGCGCAAACGACTCAGAGAGTCGTTCTCCACTGGTGCCTCGAACTGACAAATCAAATCATGGCTCATATCTACACCATAGGCGAAATAGTGTACGACCTGATATTCAAAGAGAACCAACCTGTATCGGGGACACCTGGAGGAGCGATGCTGAACGCTTCCGTCACCCTTGGCAGGTTGGGTTTGCCGGTAAGCTTTATCAGTGAAACCGGGCGGGATAAAATTGGAGAGATCGTCCTGACCTTTCTTCAACAAAATCAGATTTCAATCCGGCTGATCCAACAGGAGAAAAGTTGCAAAACCGCTCTTGCTCTTGCTTTTCTTGATCAGACAAGCAATGCACAATACGACTTTTATAAACAATACCCGGAAAGTGATTTCATTATACCTTTTCCAAAATTCAGCCCGGGAGATTTTTTTCTTTTCGGATCTTTCTTTGCACTTACCCCACGGTACATTCCTGTTCTCAGGCCCCTGACAACTGCTGCACGGAAAGCAGGGTCTATCGTTTTCTATGACCCTAATTTCAGAAAGGCTCACCAGGATGAGCTGGATAGACTGAAACCGGTGATCATGGAAAACATCCGGTCAGCCGATATCATTCGTGGATCGGACGAAGATTTCAGATGCATTTTCGGAATGGAGGACCCTGAAGAGGTATGGAACGTGATTCATGATCCCAGAAAGGTACTTATCTATACAGCTAACCAGAAGGGAGTATCGCTCATTACGCAGCGGTTCAGTAAGAGCTACCCGGTACACAAGATAACTCCGGTAAGCACAATCGGAGCGGGTGACAATTTTAACGCCGGGATTATCTATTCACTGTTTCAAAACAGGATCTCCCGTAATGAAATGTTGCGTCTTGATATCAGGGTTTGGGATGATATCATCCACTCCGGAATAAATTTTGGCACCATGGCCTGCCTGACCATGGAAAATTACCTGACGAAAAAAGAGGTTGATACCTTTTCTGGTCATTGACTGTTCACCGTGGCATAGCGCAGCAGGTACGCCTCTGCTTCAACCGACCATAGTTCATTATGTTTCCGGGTAATATTGGCTAATTCACTGAATAGAGGGTTTGTTTTACCTAATCGTTCAAAATCTTCAATAGCGACAAGATCCATATTCAGGTGCGTATAGATCAGTTTCTTGCCGCCTGGTATCTGGGGTAATCTTTTTGTTGTATCGATCACCGCATTCAATCCCCCTATATGTGTAACCAGCCCTGCAGGATCCAGCCCCTCTGCCATCATTGATAGTGCGGTTACCATATCGTGGTTATTTCCACCGGAAGTCCCGACAATATGGGTTGATTCATAGTGGAGGTTGTAGAAGTTGATCAATGCAGTAAATCGAGGATCTTCCGGACCGGCAAAAAAATTGAGACATCCACCCCTTGCCAGCAATTGGTCACCCTGTTCAACCACCTCTGATACAGGAGCAAAAACAAAAACATCACTATAGCCTGAACCACTGGTAAATGAGCGCAGATGATTTACCGGATCATCCAGGTTGCCGGGGTTGATGTACTTCAGATCAATTCCTTTTCCCCTGGCCTGTTCGACAGAATAGAGTGATTCTGCCCGTTGAAGCCGTTGATCATCCACATCTGTAACCACCATCAGCTTGGGCTTTCCGGATCGATTCAGTACATAATTGATGGCTGCCAGTCCCATAGGGCCTGCACCGGCAAGGATCGCCAGCGATCCACCTTCGACAATTCCCATTTTATGGATGTAGGATCCCGGATCGGTATGGTAATTAGCATTAAATGCACCGATAACACAGGACATGGGTTCAGCCAGAGAGGCAGGGAAATAGCCCGGACCATCATAAGTCAGCAGGCAATCCATCACCATGACCTCCTCCGGAATGAGGATATGGGTAGCATTACCACCAATATAGGGGTATGAATAGCCGGGGGCATCCAGGCTTCCTTTGTAATTCAAAGCCGGCTGAACGGAAAATTTCTGACCCGGTTTGAACTTATCCGACCATTTCTTTCCCACTTCGATAAGTTCCCCGCTGAATTCATGACCTATGATGGTGGGATTTTCTGCCACATTGTCCGGAATGCGTTTGTGTTCCGGTCCCTGCAACGTTGCTTTATGAGAAGACATGCAAATGCTGTCAGAGACCACCTTAGCAAGGATTTCACCCTCTTTCATGGGAGGTAATTCAAACTCCTCCAGCCTGAGGTCGTTTTTACCATAGATTCGTACTGCTTTTGTCTTCATCGTGTTTGTGTATACAAAAAACCTCTTTTCATCTAACTCAACATGACCTGACCACCGGTTACGGGAATGGCCTGTCCTGTTTCATATTTCTGATCCATCGCATACCATATGGCTTTCATTACATCATCGACCTCACATCCCCTACCCATAGGTACCAGGCTTTCATACTGTTTTTTCACATCGGCAATTGATTTTGCTCCCGGAACTTTTCCTGCCCTTAAATACTGGACAAACAATCCATTTTCCGGATCTGACCAGAGAGGACCATCAAAAAAGTTACCGGGACAGATCGAGTTCACCTTGATTTTAAAGGGAATCAGTTCAAGTGCGAAAGACTGTGTTAAACCGATCCCTCCAAATTTACTCCCGGCATAGGCAAAGTTCTTATTGCTCCCTTTCAGTCCCGATTTTGAGTTGATCTGGATGATGTCTGAATATTTATCGGGTCTCTGTTTTTGTTGAATAATGAAAATTTCAGATGCAGCTTTTGCACAGTTAAAATAACCGGTATAATTCACCTTTGTCACAAGATCAAAAGATTCCGGATCCATTTCATCCAGGCTCCCGGCTTTCAGTACACCTGCATTACTGATCAACAAGTCCAGTCCGCCGAAGTTAGCAACCGTTTGAACCATCAGGTTCCTAACCTCCTTAGGTCTGGTAACATCCGCTTTCAGGAAGAGTGCCCTGTTTCTCAGAGCCTGAACATTCAGATGATTCTCCAATTTCTTTCCCTGTTTCCCATTAATATCGGCAATGACAACATCCGCTCCGGAGTGAAACAGTGCTTCTGTTATTCCCTTACCAAAACCCTGTGCTCCTCCGGTAACGAGGGCGATCATATTTCGTGCAGAATGACCTGACATAGACCCCTTTGATATCTTTCGCCGATAGTTCTCAACCTCCCATTGATCAATAAAATCGATCTGACTGTTCGTCAACACCTTTCCTCTTCCAAAGAATTCTGAGTAATATCGGATCTTAACAAGGTCTTCAAAGACTTTTAAGACGGTATCAACTGAGCGTGAATCACTATCAATACCCAATACTCCGACGTTTTTGAGAACCACAATTTTCGGTTTATACCCGTTGCGATCCTCGTATTCCTTCAGCTTATGACCCAACTCCTCCAGCAGCTTATCCGGATTGCTGGTATTTTCGATATAAATCCACTCCTTTCGGCAATAAACCACCGCGTCCGGGATAAATGGTTTGCTGATTTTATCAAATGAAGTTTTATTCCGGGTATATGGAAGGAGCAAGGAATTTGTACATAACCTTACAACCGGAAAGGCATCACCGGCCAGCATCATCCGGACTGCCGGTACTGTTTCAATTACCAATCCGGGTATTGGTTGGGATTTTATTTCAAGCGGTTTATCTATGGCAGTTTGAAGGGCAGACATGATCTCCCGGTATATTTTCTTTATTTCCCCAACTGAATCGGAGCTGACAAAGACTCCATGGTTCTCAAGAAAAATAATTTTAGGATCCTCACCGAATGTTTTCCTGAAGGATAAGACTTTCTTTTTCAAACAGTGAAAGAGGGTGTAACCGGGATCAGTATAGGGAACGAAGAGTGCTTTTTCACCGAACAATTTATGCGTAATTGTTCTGGCATTTCGGCTGCACATCAACCCATTGACCAATGTCGGATGCATATGCACAACGAACCTGTACCGGATCAATTCGTGCAGGGATGTTTCCACAGAGGGTCTTTTACCGGAGTTTGGATCAACAAGGCATTCGGACAATGCTTCCTTAACCTGCACTTCGCGCTGTTGGGGATCATCTGAAAACGTTTGTTCGGATAGTGACTTCAACTTTTTACGATGCAGTACGACAAAATCATCGATCGGGATATTTGCCAGGCTGGTTCCGCTTGCTTTCACCCAGATCTTCTTTTCATCCTTACAGGATGTATTGCCTCCACCGGCGATGACATAGTCTTTTTTTGAGCCATAGAACCTGCTGATTTCAACAAGTTGTTTCAGGTATTTGTTCATGATCGTTATGGAGTAATGAATTTTTCTATTACGGCATTTCCCAGAGTAACAAATTTCTCCTTTTTGGTTATGCCGGCGGCAGCATCTGCTTTAATCAAACCGGGCTTTCCTTTTGCTTTCAGGTACTGATGGGCTGCTATAATACAGGCGCCCTCATAGGAAATTCTTTTCATCTCCTCATCCAGTGGGATCCCATTCCTGCATGAAACGGTAAGCGGCCAGAGATCGGGAGTGTTGTGTTCTGTTCCAAAAAGGATCACGAAGTTATGCTGGGAAAAGAAGCTGATAAAATCCTTCAACACATGGAAGTTGTTCCTGCCGGGGATCAGTTCAATGCAGGAAATGTGGTAGCTGGTCAATCGCTCAATCAGGTTATACCAATCCCTTTCCAGGTCGGTAAATTTTCCATTTATATCATCGAGCAATACCGGATAACAGGGTATTCCACCACCATCCTGGATTATCTGTATTACCTGTTCTACTGGAAGAAACGCCTTTTTATTCTCCGGGACAAAAGCGGATCCACCTGCTTTCAGGAGGTTTGAACGGATTTCATTTTCCAGTGCAGCAATACTTCCCGGATCTGCTTCCGGCTCCTTTCCGCGATATAGTTTTCTCAGAAAATCATACCGTTCAGCTTTCCCCTGAATTTTTTCATGCAATGTAACACGGATCGCTTTTGCCACATGCCGTTCCCGCACGAGTTCCTTTGCAAAGCGATCCCTGATTTCGTTCATGGATATCTGAAACGTGGGGTTCAATCCCTCCAGCAACCTGTTGGTCTTGTCGATCATCCGTGCAATCTGCTTATGATTTTCCTTGACTACCCGATCAATCCTGGCTACGTTTTGCTCACTCAGGGTGACAGGGAAGTTCAGTCCTTTACCACTGAGATAGATCCTGCCAGGATTGTTCGGATCGTTTATCCGGATCTCTTTTCTTTGGTCTTCAGCAGATAGCCCAATGAACTCAATGTTAAACAATGGAAAAATTTTGTCTTTCAGACAATATTGATAAAACGGCTGGTAGCCAGCCATGGTATAGAAATCGTTAATACCCAGCACCCTGATTTCTTCCTGGCGTGCCATGCGAAAGATCTGATCGAAACCGGTGAAAGCACTGAATGAAAAGGGTGTATGGACATGCCCGTTTACCTTGTATATTGGCAGGTCGGGTTTCTTGAAACCATCCATCAGGAGTTCATCCGGTTCCGGGAAGTCTTTTAAAATGTTATGTTGGGTTTTTGTCATTTTATAATAACTCAAATCCCCAGCCGGTTTGTTCTGATCTGTTCATCATCACTGAAGTCATTCGATGGGTTGTATCCTTTCAGTGGCATGATCTTCTGGTGGCAGGCATCCAGGATCCACTCTTTTTGTGGAAAGAAGAACTCTTCCAGTTCATGAGCCGGAACGATCCAGTTTCTTGATCCTACAACCACAGGGGGTGCGTCCAGGTAATCGAACGCCAGTTCTGTTACCGTTTGTGCCATCTCTTTCATGAACGATCCCCTGGATGATGCATCACTGGCAAGAATGATCTTTCCGGTTTTTTTCACAGACTCCAGCACCGGTTCATAATTGAACGGTACCAGGCTGCGGCCATCGATCACCTCTGTTGAGATCCCCCACCTTGCAGACAGTTCTTCGGAAGCTTCCATAACAGTATAAAGGGTTGCTCCTACCGAGAGAATGGTTATATCTTTCCCCTGCTTCTTTATGTCGGGTTCTCCGATGGGGATCTCATAGTATTCCTCAGGAACACCGCCTTCATGAAACAGTTCACCTACATCATAGATTCTTTGACTTTCAAAGAAAACAACGGGATCAGTTCCCTGCAGGGCAGCATTCATCAATCCCTTGGCATCATAGGGTGTGGCGGGAAAAACAACCTTTAACCCGGGAATATGTGCTACGATGGATGACCAGTCCTGGGAGTGTTGTGCACCATATTTTGAACCAACTGAAACCCTCAGCACAACGGGCATTTTCAGGATATTCCCACTCATGGATTGCCATTTTGGAAGCTGGTTGAACACTTCATCACCTGACCGGCCCAGGAAATCACAATACATGATCTCGGGGATTACTCTTCCACCACACATGGCATATCCCACAGCAGCACCGGCGATCGCCCCTTCAGAGATCGGAGTGTTAAACAGCCGGTGGTATGGCAGGGCTTCCGTTAACCCCCGGTACACAGCGAATGCCCCTCCCCAATCGCGGTTCTCCTCGCCAAAGGCGATTAACGTCGGATCTTTATAGAACCGGTCAATGATGGCTTCAAAAATGCCATCCCTCAATTGAAAGGATTTGACTTTAGAGAAGGGCTTTCCATCGGTATCGAGGCCAAACCGTTCTTTCTTTTTTATTTGAAGAACTCTCGGGTTCTCACCGATCGGCAGACAAACTTCCGGATCCCTGTGGTCAAAGGTATCGACTGATCCGTTGGAGAACATCTTCCGGCCTATTGTATCGGGATCCCTCGTGAGGTTCATGCGGGGGGATTGCGTATCATCCACCACAAGGACCATGATCTCAGTGATCAGATCCTTCATTTTTCCCCGGATGGATTCCAGCGCACTGGCAGAGGCTACTCCAGCAGTCACCAGCTGGATTCCAAATTCAATAATGGAGTCAACATTTTTCCATGCTTCAATCTCTTCTTTAGAACGGTAGGATGAGGCATCGGATGGTGAATGTCCGCTAATCCTGTAGGTCAGTGTATCGAGCAGTACCGGGCCTTTTCTTTCTTCGAGGATTGCTTTTTTCCATTTGAAAGCATCCATCACAGCAAGCGGATTATAGCCATCCACCCGTTCTGCATGCATCATTTCAGGGTTTACTCCGGCACCTACCCGTGCCAGTATATCATAACCCATGGTTTCACCCCGTGTTTGACCGCCCATTCCATACTGATTGTTCATGAAATTGAACAGTATTGGCAAACCTCCCCTGTATTCTTCATCCCAGAGGGTCTTGAACTGATCCATGGAAGCAAAACTTATACCTTCCCAGACCGCACCACATCCCATCGAGGCATCACCAATGTTTGCTACTACGATTCCCGGTTTTCTATTCACCCTTTTGTACAGGGCAGCGCCCACAGAGATATCACCGGATCCGCCAACAATGGCGTTGTTGGGATAGATACCAAAGGGTGGGAAAAAGGCATGCATGGATCCGCCCAAGCCCTTATTGAATCCGGTTTCCCTTGCAAAAATTTCAGCAAGAGTACCATACAGTAAAAACCGGACAGCCAGATCCTTCACCTCTCCTTTACCACCTTTTTCCACAATACGCAAAATGGTCCCGTCAAAATAGCCTGACATGATCTGCATCAGGCTATTCTCTTCCGACCGGTGAATGGCAGATAATCCTTTTGCCAGGATCTCTCCATGGCTGCGGTGGGAGCCAAAGATAAAATCATCGACGGTCAGGTGGTAAGCCATCCCAACGGCAGAAGCTTCCTGACCAATGGAGAGGTGAGCCGGACCGGGATGGCTGTACCGGATGCCGTTGTATTCTCCGGTAGTTTTCACCCTGTTGAGCATGGTTTCAAACTCACGGATGATCACCATATCCCGGTAGATCCTGACCAGGTCTTCATCAGAATAATTCTCCCTTTCCTGTTGAATCGTTCTGTTGTATTGATTCAGCGGGATCTTACCAAAGGTAATATACCCTGGTTTCCTCTCTTTTTCCGGATCGATATACTGTTTTTTGGACACGTGTGGTGTGGTTTCTGGTTTCTGGTTCTCGCCTGCCTGCCGGCAGGCAGGGTTTTCGGTTTCGGTTTCCTACCAACTTATCAACTCATAACATATCAACTTATAACTTTTAACTTATATCTTCGTCTTCAAACCGTTCAATCTCCTCTTTCACCTCTTTCAGAAAAAGAGATGCCGGGCCGCCGTCCAGCGCACGGTGGTCATAGGTAAGGGAGAGTCCGATATAGGGAATGATACCGATTTTATCTCCTTCCAGTTCTGCCGGACGTTTCACAATGGTGTTCACGCCCAGTATGGCAACCTGGGGAAGGTTAATGACCGGTGTAAACATTTCCACACCATAGGCACCCAGGTTTGAAACCGTGAATCCTGCTAATTCAGGGTTCAGCAGATCCGGATCGATATTCCCTTTCCTGCATTTGCCTGCTAGTTTTTTCAATTGAACGGATAGTTCCGCGAGTGTTAATTTTTCTGCTCCAATCACTGCAGGAACCATCAATCCCCGTTCCGTATCTACGGCAAAACCCAGGTTTACGTTCCTGAACATTTTAATCTGATCACCCAGGAGATGAGCGTTCACTTCCGGGTGTTTCTGCAATGTTCTGACCACGGCAAAGCAGATCATGTCATTCAGGGTGATATCGGGATATTCCACTTTTGCCGTTTTCGCTTTCACCTTTTTCCTGAGTTCAAGAATTTTTCTCGCGTCAGCGCTGGTATGGTGGGTAAGCTGGGCAGAACTTTGCAGGGACCGGTGCATGGTTTCTGCAATCCGTCTCCGGATATTAGACAGGGGGTGGATCTCTGTTTCCTCCGGATATTTTCGCCCACGTTCAACCAGGTCCTTGCTGGTTACCCGTTCCCGGGGTTTTTCACGGTCATACACCAGGTCTCCCTTTTTCATCATCTCCCTGGCAAGCGGGGTTATTTTTGGTTGTTGCTTCGGGGCACAGAGAATATCTTTCTCAACAATTCTTCCTCCAGGCCCTGATCCCGTCAGGTGCGAGATATCGATTCGTAATTGTGCAGCCATCCGTCCTGCCCGTGGAGAGATCCCTATCGCCCAAGCTGTCCCCTCATCCTTATCTTTTATCCGTTCCCGGGCATCTGTTTCACTATCCTGTTTTTGTTCTTCTTCAACCGTTTTCTTTAAATCAGCCGTTTCTTTCACTGCAGGACGAAACTCATCAACCGGTTCCCCTTTCTTTCCAATAACGGCAACATTTGACAATACGGGTACTTCATCACCGGCATCGTAAAAGAGTTCAAGCAGTATCCCGTCGGTTTTCGCTTCCTCCTCAAACGCTGCCTTATCCGTTTCATACGAGAACAACAGATCACCCTTTGATACCTTCTCTCCCTTCTGCTTAAACCATTCTGTG
>Ga0315543_1001114_pt1 | contig 30058 bp, 25 predicted proteins | sample SalMarSW160210MG_2_FD_203098 | JGI IMG/M metagenome (GOLD analysis project Ga0315543, IMG submission 203098) | Salt marsh sediment microbial communities from the Plum Island Ecosystem LTER, Massachusetts, United States - Salt Marsh Sediment SW1601-210 ... | reverse complement strand
AGGTAGTACAAATCAAGCAGTACTCTCCCTCATCAATTATGTCTTGAATAAGGGTCATGGAGTAGCCATTCCGTTTTATCTCCTCGACTCCGGTTGAGTGAGACCAACAGAACAGCCCATAGGTAGTACAAATCAAGCAGTACTCTCCCTCATCAATTATGTCTTGAATAAGGGTCATGGAGTAGCCATTCCGTTTTATCTCCTCGACTCCGGTTGAGTGAGACCAACAGAACAGCCCATAGGTAGTCTGGATGAGGCAGTACTCTCCCTCATCAATTATGTCTTGAATAAGGGTCATGGAGTAGCCATTCCGTTTTATCTCCTCGACTCCGGTTGAGTGAGACCAACAGAACAGCCCATAGGTAGTACAAATCAAGCAGTACTCTCCCTCATCGATTATGTCTATGACACCGGTGATGGAATAACTATTCCGTTTTATCTCATCGACTCCGGTTGAATGAGACCAACAGAATAGCCCATAGGTAGTCCAGATGAGGGCATATTCTTCCGTCACAAAGTTAGCGGTGATCGAATAGTCGCCGTTCATGGTGATGGTGGTCGTGGCGGCATTGACATTGGCAATCGTGCCCATGTCGCCAGTCCAGTTGTCAAACCGGTAGCCGTCGTCTGGGGTCGCTACCAGGTTGACCACTGTTCCCTGGATATAGGTAAAAGTCCCCTCTCCAGGAGTGGTTACCGACCCTCCTTCCGTGCTGGAGATGGTGAGCTCAAATTGCCCTTGAGTCCTAGGCTTAAAGTTGGCGGTGATAGAGTAGTTGCTGTTCATGGTGATGGTGGTTGTGGCGGCGTTGACATCAGCAATGGTGTCCACATCGCCCGTCCAGTTGTCAAACTGGTAATCAGCATCTGGAGTCGCCACTAGGTTGACCTCTGTTCCCTGGTTATAGGTAGACGTGCCTTCTCCAGGGGTGGTAACTGAGCCACCAGTGTTGCTGGAGATAGTGAGGGTATAAGATTCACCACCACCTCTTAGCATCCAGCCGCCGACATTGCACTGTCCGTAGGGATTGTTCCCCACGGCGACCACGGTCCCGTCAGACTTAAGCCCTACTGTGTGTCCTTGGCCCGCGGCGACCTGGACTATGTCGGTCCAGCCGGTGACATTGCACTCCCCGTAGTAGTCGCCTCCCGCGGCAACCGCCGTGCCGTTGGACTTAAGCCCCACTGTGTATGAGCCGCCTGCGGCGACCTGGACGATGTTGGTCCAGCCACCGACATTGATCTGCCCGGAAGTGTCGTATCCCACAGCGACCACGATGCCGTCGGACATAAGCCCCACCGTGTGTGCGCCACCTCCGGCGACCTGGACGATGTCGGTCCAGCCGCCGACATTGCACTGGTCGGCGCCGTTATCTCCCACGGCGACCACGGTGCCATCGGACATAAGCCCCACCGTGTGACGCCAGCCTGCGGCGACCTCGATGATGTCAGTCCAGCCAGCGACATTGCACTCCCCGTAATAGTTGTATCCCACCGCGACCACTGTACCATCGCTCCTAAGCCCCACGGTATGTAAGCCGCCTCCAGCGACCTGGATGATGTCCGTCCAACTGCCGACATTGCACTGCCCGTGGTCGTTCCGTCCCACGGCGACGACTCTGCCGTCGGACATAAGCCCCACCGTGTGGTCGCCACCTCCGGCTCCGGCGACCTGGACGACGTCGGTCCAGCTGCCCACATTGCGCTGCCCGTAGTCGTTGTATCCCACGGCGACCACGGTGCCATCGTGCTTAAGCCCCACCGTGTGTCCCCAGCCTGCGGTCACCATGAATGTACGCTCAAAGTTGGCGGTGATGGAGTAATCTCCGTTCATGGTGATAGTGGTGGTGGCATCATTAACACCAGCGATGGTGCCCACATCGCCAGTCCAGTTGACGAACTGGTATCCCTCCTCAGCCTCGGCCACCAGGTTGACCGCTGTTCCTTCGTGATAGGTAAAAGTCCCTTCTCCAGGGGTGGTTACCGAGCCACCAGCGGTGCTCGTGATGGTGAGGTCATATTGAACCAGCGAGATAGGAAGAGAAATAAGACACCAGGCGCTAAGATGTGATACCGAAGCCGTGACGGTATTGGTCGCCGTGTCCACCACAGACTCCACTATCACCCACTCGCCCGCTGCTTCATCATAGTAGGCTATAACTAAGTCCTCTTCATCTACGTCCTCGGGAATATCCGCCGGGTTGTATTTCCAGGTCAAGGTCATGGGCGGGTCAAAGGTAGCTTCGGATGGAGCGAAGTCTTGGGCCAGCCCGATAATATGGGCATCCTCGGGTAGAGCAGGCAGGTCGGGGTCATTATCTACCCTCAGGGTGGTTAGTGGATTGCCATCCTTATCCAGGGCGATGGTGCCCTCAGGGATGGTAACGGTAAGCATCCCGTCCGGGGAGGTGAAGGTTGTAGTCTCCAGGATCTCACCGGTGTCAGGGTCTATCTCAAACTCAATGACACCACCACCATTACAGCCTAACATTCCGGCAATTAAGGCTACTATAATCAAAAAGATGCTAACTCTTGCCACGTAATGGTGTCTCCGCGAACCAATTATTGCCTTCATGCTTCACCTCCAGATTTTTGTAGTTGCGTGATTCATCAGGGTGTTTTCCACTTTCATTGCGAGCACCTGAAAGGTGCGCGGCAATCTCATACCCCTCCACGAGATTGCTTCGGCTGCCTGCGGCAGCCTGGCAATGACAAAAAACGCATCTCAACCAATTGGGCAACTATATTTTTAAGCAGCCCTGGATTTCGAAAGGGAGGGTAGATTTTACCGTGGCAGGAAAAAAGAACCCCGTTCACATTTCTATATGTGCTCGGCTGAGCATCGTGTGAATTACCGCAACTTCCTGACGCGTACACTCAACCACCAACCCTATGTTGATAATAAAGTAGTATTACTTATAGATGCTATTCGGAAATTAATATTACTTATAAATGCTATTCGAATATAAAATATTACACCACTATCTAGGAAATTGTCAATAGTTTTCGCGAGGCGTCCAACAAAATCCCTCTCCCTCGATGGGAGAGGGTTAGGGTTAGGGTGAGTGAAAAAGGGGTCGATTCTGTTTTTCCTTGGGCTTGCCAGGCGCGCAGGTGAACAGAGAAAAATAGAATTCCCCCCATTTTTACAAAAGGCGGGTATCTTGACAGTGGTATACAATTGATATACACTAACACTAAGGAAGGGAGATGCTTGGTGTTGCGTATTGAATCCCTGGAGATTGATGACCATATTCTCGACAAGATTGAGTCCAAGCACAGCGTTTCCTTTCAAGAGGTAGAAGAAGCCTGTCTATCAGAGAAACGACATGTCAGGAGAAGCAGGGAAGGGTTGTACAAGCTCTTCAGCCAGACGGTGGCTGGACGGTATGTGCTGGTAGTTCTGGCCAACTTGGGGAGAGGTAGCTGGAAGATAGTTACGGCCAGGCAAATGACTGATAACGAAAGGAGGCTCTACAATAAGGTAATCGGAGATTGATAAGATGGCTGATTTAGATAAGGCAGTAGAAGACATTGACCGGGGCGATGCTTGGAATGAGAGCGATGAGGTGGTGAGCGTGGAAGTCAAGAAGCCGTTGGATAAGGTGATTCCGGTTCGGCTCCCAGCAGACAAGTGGGAACAAATCAGAAAAGAAGCAAGAGAACTCGGCGTTGGGCCCACTACTCTTGCCCGAATGTGGATTTTAGAGCGTTTACGCTCGCGAGTGAAGGCTTAGACCAAATTTACCCAACCCTCTTGAGTACTCCGTCCCCTCCAGTTGCACATTCCAGGCTAATGGGCGATTTCACCCTCACCTTGCCTCACCCTAACCCTCTCCATCAAGTGGAGAGGGAACTCCCATCGAGGGAGAGGAAATCAGGCTCGCAACGGCAATATAACCGTACCTCCGCCCTTATGGGTGGAGGTATGGGGGAAAGCTCAGTTCAGCATCCAGCCGTCGACATCGCACTGCCCGGAGTCGTCGAACCCTCCGGCGCATCCCACGGCGACTACGGTGCCGTCGGACTTAAGCCCCACCGTGTGAAAGCTGCCCGCGGCGACCATATATGGAGCAAAGTTGGCGGTGATAGAGTAGTTGCCGTTCATAGTGATGGTGGTGGTGGCATTATTAACAGCGGCAATGGTGCCGACGTCGCCAGTCCAGTTGGCAAACTGGTAGCCCTCCTCAGCCTCGGCCACCAGGTTGACCACTGTTCCCTCATCATAGGTAAAAGTCCCCTCTTCAGGGGTGGTTACCGACCCTCCAGCGGTACTGGCGATAGTGAGGTCATATACCGCTACCGCCACAAAGTTGGCGGTGATAGAGTAGTCGCCGTTCATGGTGATGGTGGTTGTGGCGGCGTTGACATCGGCAATGGTGCCGACGTTGCCAGTCCAGTTGACAAACAGGTAGCCAGCATCTGGAGTCGCCACCAGGTTGACCACTGTTCCCTCGTCACAGGTAAACATGCCTTCTCCAGGCGTGGTGACCGAACCACCCTCCGTGCTGTTGATAAACAGAGCATACTGGGTTGTAGGTGTAGGTGTGCAAGCAACGATGTTACCTAAAACCACACATATCAGGACTGTGATTGAAGCGACTGCGATTAATTTGCGTTTCATTTCCCCTCCTTTGTAATACTTCAGCCGTCTACAGAGTAAAGGCTTAGTTCCTCCAAAATTCTTATCCTGCGACAGAGCTTCAGTGGGAGCTCAGCCGAACGCTCTGGGCATGCTCTTATCCTTGCCTCTTCAAAGGAAAAGGGATTGCCTCGGCTCTGCCTGGCAATGACCCTGGGTTGCGAAAGGGAGGGTGGATTTTACCATGGCAGGAAAAAAGAGCCCCGTTCACATTTCTATATGTGCTGGGCTCAGCATCGTGGGAACTACCGCAACTCTCTGACGCACACACTTGACCACCGACCCTATATTCGCTTTATAGTGCTATGGTACCATTATTGAAGAAATTGTCAATAGTTTTTGCGCGGTGTTCAAGACGTGCTATAGAGTTAAGGAGCAATGATACACCTTAGTGGGCAACTTGGTGATATTTCAGGCTAATGGGCGATTTCACCCTCACCTTAATCCTCTCCCATCGAGGGAGAGGAATTTCAGCTTCAGGTATACTCTGGACCTCTGCCTCGCCGCCTCGTTGCCCAGATAGCCAGTGCCACTGAAACCAGCACCAGCAAACCTACTATAGCCGCCTTCTCGGCCGGAGTAGTGTTGACAGCTACGGTGCTCATGGCCACAGCGGGCGCCAGCCCAGCCCTCGCCACTGGCTTCAGGCCAGGATGCTCAGTTATGAACTCGGCTATCGGTGGGCTGACCCTGTAGTAAAACTCCACCAAACCCTTTCCCACCGGGCTGGTGAGCAGGTATTCATCTCTGAACTCACGTAAAATTCCTATTTCCTCGGCCATGGGGGTGCCGTAGGCTGTGGTGGCGACGCAGCAGCACCGCGACCCAGCCCCTTGAAAATTGGCTCTGATGGAGTAGGAGTTGTCCATGGTGATGGTGGTCGAGGCAGCGTCGACATCGTCAATGGTGTTCACGTCGCCCGACCAGTTGGCAAACTGATAGCCACTCCTTGCCTCAGCCACAAGGTCGACCTCGATGCCGAGAGGAGACGAGAATGTCCCTTCACCGGGGGTGGTTACCGAACCGCCTTCGGTGCTGGATACCATCAATAGCGCCATGGGTTCGGGATGCCACGTCTCAAAATTGGCGGTAATGGAGTAGGAGTCGTTAATGGTGATGTTGGTCGCGGCGGCGTTGACATCGGCGATGGTACTTACATTGCCAGTCCACTTCATAAACTGGTAGCCTTCGTCAGGTTGAGCGACAAGGCTGACCACTGTGCTAGCGGCATGGATAGAAGTCCCCTCACCGGGGGTGGTTACCGAACCGCCTTCGGTGCTGGAGATGATGAGGCTATACCAGCCTGGTTCTAGTTCAAAGTTAGCGGTGATGGAGTAGGAGTCGTTCATGGTGATGTTGGTCGCGGCGGCGTAGACATCGGCGATGGTACTTACATCACCAGTCCATTCCACAAACCGGTAGTGTTCGCCAGGCACAGCGACAAGGTCGACCACCGTGCTATTGCCATAGACAAAAGTTCCCTCACCGGGGGTGGTTACCGAACCGCCAGGGGTGCTGGAGATGGTGAGGCTATACCAACTTGGTTCTAGTTCAAAGTTAGCGGTGATGGAGTAGGAGTCGTTCATGGTGATGTTGGTCGTGGCGGCGTTGACATCGGCGATGGTATCTACATCACCGGTCCATTCCACAAACCGGTAATGTTCGCTCGGCTCAGCAACGAGTTCGACCACCGTCTCGGCATCGTAAATAAACATTCCCTCACCGGGGGTGGTTACCGAACCGCCAGGGGTGCTGGAGATGGTAAGGCTATACTGACCCCCCAGAGTCTCAACAGCGATACCAAGCCCCTCAATAATGTGCTCTGCCTTGCTGATGACCACGCAAGTTTCGGAGCCAGCAGAAATCAGCCCCACAAACTCTCCATCTTTATCCACCGCGGAGCCTGAATCACCTGGCGCTGCGAAGGACCAATTCTCTTGAGTTACCACAATCTGGTCCACGAAATAAGCTAATTGGTCGCCATACCCAACCAAGACAGAGGCATTGGTGTGAATCACCTCGCCGGTGGTTACTCCAGTCGTGCGCCCAGATTTTCGTACGATATCTCCCTCAGAGACCTCGGTCCACCCTTCAACCCAGTAATTACCTCCTTCATAAAACTGCTCGCTAGGAGATGCGTCAACACCACTATCAATACTGCCTATAGCAGCATCAGCGTAGTTTTCCGCATCAGGCTCGAAGTCAATAGGTATGTATGCCTCGAGTTCCCCCACCCGATTGACTAACCTTCCTCCGTCGCGACTTCCGGGCTGGATTATGGGTGTTCCTATGTCGAGGAACTCACCCTTACCTGGCTCCATAGCGATAACGTGGGCATTAGACAAAATCTTGTCGTCATAGGTGACCATGCCTAGGGTTCCGGCGTACAGGTATATTAGTGCCCCTTTCGTGACGTAGGCTGACAGGCTTGTCCCGCCGACCAGAGGTCTAACCTCGCCTTGCCTATCCTCGCTAACGTCGGTTATGGGCTCCGCTACCTGAGTAGAAAGTGTTTGTATTCTCCCGGTAACCTCCGTCCGCACCGTGTAGCTTTCAAAGGAGTGAGGCACTCTTTGCTTCGTCTGTTCATCCTCGACAAAGACGATGACTTCGCCCTCAGCTTCCGAATGGGCGATGCCAACAAAGCCAGCTCCAGCCAGAGGCAGAAGTTCTTGTTCCAGGGCCTTTTTGGCTTCCGTCAGTGGCTTTCCACGATCAGGATTTTCACTGGCCGAAGCAGAGACAGAGATAAAAAGTAGCGCACCAACAAGAACCAGTGCTAAGAACAACAGAAGCCTTTTCTCTTTCTTCATCTCTTCTCACCCGTTAAATTGGCTATTGCTTTCACTCTCTTACGATAGAACCTTAAAACTCTTGCCTTTTAGTAACTCCTCTTTTGTCATTTAACAAACTGTCTATAATCTCTCAGTCCACTCACGGTAAAGTGACGAACACTGCCCCAAGCCGCCTAATAGTATATCACCCCCACTGTCAAGCATTTTTTCGAGCTTTTTGTCGAGAATTTCATCGCCGGCTTTCCTGGTCAGGCTCTCGATCAATTCCTTCATCCCGGTTATTTTGCCTGCTGCCCAGGTAGCACTAAAACTAAACACAAAACCTCTCCAACGCTTGTAGAGGGGTGCGAAAGGATTTCTGGTTTGGTTGACATAATATACTGATAGTGAGTTAACACTGCGTTATGGTAATGGGTCCTTTTTAGCGTGAAAGATTTACGAGGGTGCCGGAAAGAGGGTGATAATGAATTGAAAGGCATCTGCTGCCTTCTGTAGCCTTGGGGATTAAGCAAAATAAGAGGTAGAGGAATGATCCGGCACATTTCAAGGGTAAATGGCTAAAGCCTCCAGCCCTGTGGTCTCAGGCAGGTCGAACATCAGATTCATATTTTGCACCGCTTGCCCGGCCCCTCCCTTGACGAGGTTGTCCAGACAGCTAATAACTATAAGTCTGGCTGTCTTCGAATCGACAGTGGGATAAATAAGGCAAAGGTTGGTTCCCCAGACATGCTTGGTATGGGGAGGCTTGGTCGTTATTTGAACGAAGGGGGCATGCTTGTAGAATTCCCGGTATAGCTGTTTCAAGCTGTCAGCTGTCAGCCGACGGCTATCAGCCAATTTGGCATAGCAGGTGCTCAATATGCCTCTGGTCATGGGTACCAGGTGAGGCACGAAGGTTATCGAGGGAGAAAATGGCGGATTAAGTGTTTTCAATTCCTGTTCTATTTCAGGTAAATGGCGATGTCCTTCAAGGGAGTAGGCACAGACGTTCTCGTTGGCCTCGGAATAATGGGTAGTCAAGCTCAGGGTTCTGCCGGCGCCCGAGACGCCTGATTTGCTATCCACCACTATATCGGGATAAATAAGCCCTTCTTTGGCTATGGGTGCCAGGGCCAAGATAGCACTGGTGCTGTAGCAACCCGGGTTTGCTACCAGCGAGGCCGAGGCAATTTCCCCCCGATGCAGCTCGGGTAAGCCAAAAACTGCCTCTGTCAGTAGCTCGGGCGATGGATGAGTAAATCCATACCATTTGGGATATTCGCCAGCGTTCTTTAACCTGAAATCAGCACTGGCATCGACAACCCTGACGCCTTGTTTTAGCAAAGATGGTACTACGTCTACACTGCTTTTATGAGGCATTGCTGAGAAGGCGATGTCGATTTTGCTATCAAGCTCGGCTTTTATTATATAGTTAGTTCCCGCGAAATTGGGGAAAACATCGCCTAATTTTTGCCCGGCTGCGCTTCTCCCGGTGACAGTGACGAGCTCTACTTGGGGATGTTGGTAAAGTAAGCGAGCCAGTTCGGCACCAACATACCCGGTAACATTTATTACGCCTGCTTTTATTTGCGGCATAGGATGTTTTCCGTATTATACTACCATAACGGGTAATGTCAGGGAAACAATAAACAATCTCTCCTCCCATCTCCGTTCCTTTATTTTCCCTGCCTGAAGTTATGTCGCTTCTCCAGGCAAATCGGCGTAGAAGATACACCTACTGGGCTAGACCATTAGATTGCATAATAATATATAATATATTGTATGATACTACATAAAGGGAGAGTTCGGCAGGCATGAGGTTTGAGAGCAGCATCGACATTAATGCCCCTGCCGAGAAAGTCTGGATGCTGATAGACAGGCTTGAAGAGTGGCCCCAATGGATGCCGTCCATCAAGAAGATTGAGAGGGTTTCTAAGGGGCCTTTGACAGTAGGCTCACAGCTTTCTGTCACAGCTAAGGTAAGCGGGCTTACGGTTGAATTATTGATGACGATTACCGAGTTTGTCCCAGAGCGGAGTGTGGTTCTGGAGGGGAAAGCCTTAGGCACTAAGTTGACACGCTTCTACACTCTGGAACCTGTAAATGACAAGACGAAGGTTACCATTGGTGGCGACGTTTCAGGGGCTTTAGCTTGGCTGGCGCGCCGCGGTGGTCAGGCAATCTCAGACGAGATTGCGCTGGCAGTGAAAACAAGGATCGAGGGATCGGAATGAAAAGCCAAAGCAAAACCTTTATGGGAATAGATATAGGCTCGGTCAGCTTAAACATAGCTGTAATTGATGAGGAACTCAGACTCCTCGAAAGCGTCTATGAGAGGACAAAGGGGCAACCTATTCCAGTATTAATTAATGTTTTTGAGGGTCTCGAAAAAGATTTTCCTGAACTATGTGGGGCTGTATGCACGGGCAGCGGACGTAACCTTATAGCTGATGTCATGGGTGTAGATAAAGAAAATGAAATTATTACTCAGGCAAAGGCTGTTGCATACTTCCATCCTGGGGTTAGGACAGTTATCGAGATTGGAGGGCAGGACTCGAAGCTGATTTTCCTGGAGTGGGATGAAAAAAGTGGAAGGACAGTCATCGTTGACCATGCCCTTAATGAGATATGTGCTGCGGGAACTGGCTCTTTCCTTGATCAACAAGCATATCGTCTGGGGATTTCCATAGATGAGTTCAGCAGTTTAGCCACGAGAGCTGAAAAGCCGGCTACCATTGCAGGCAGGTGCAGTGTCTTTGCCAAATCTGACATGGTCCATTTGCAGCAAGAGGGGACATCACAGGAGGAACTAATAGCTGGGCTTTGTTATGCCTTGGCTAGAAATTATATAAGCAATTTAGGTAAAGGGAGGAGATTCGTGAAGCCAGTAGCCTTTCAAGGTGGCGTTGCTGCCAATAAAGGGGTGGCTAAGGCTTTTGAAGAACTGCTAGAACTCAAGCCTGGGGAATTGATTATTCCCGAGCATTTTAAGGTCATGGGAGCCATCGGAGCGGCAATCACGGCCTCGGAGAGACACAGTGACGCACCCATCAAACTTCAAGCAGCAATGGAGGTCTTGAGGCGCTATTTGGCTAAGAAGGCCAATGAAGCTGAAGTAGGGCATTTGAGGAGATTGATTTATAGCGGGGATGGTTCTACTCCCTTGGATGAATGCCCTATTTCTGGAAAGCAACAAAAGAACAAGGTGTATATGGGGGTTGATGTTGGCGCTGTGAGTACAAACATCGTTGTTCTGGATGAAAACAAGAAGCTGCTAGCGATGAAGTATCTTATAACGGAGGGCAATCCCATTGAGTCAGTTAAGAAAGGATTGAAAGACATAGGTCATGAAATAGAGAACCTTATTGAAGTCCAAGCTGTGGCGACTACTGGCAGTGCGCGTTATTTTACGGGGGATTTCGTCGGCGCTGATTTGGTAATTAATGAGATTACCGCTCAAGCTAAGGCCACGCTAGATATAGATAAGACCGTAGACACCATATTTGAAATAGGGGGACAGGATTCAAAATATATCCGCCTGAAGAATGGTGCAGTGGTAGATTTTGAGATGAACAAGGTTTGTGCTGCAGGAACTGGGTCCTTTCTCCAGGAACAGGCTGATAGATTGGATGTAAATGTTGTGGGAGAGTTTAGCAAGCTTGCTTTTAGCTCGAAATCTCCTGTTGATTTGGGGACCCGGTGCACTGTTTTTATGGAATCTGATTTAATACACCACCAGCAGGTGGGTTCACCGAAAGTCGATCTCTTAGCGGGGCTTTCCTACTCTATTGCCAATAATTACATTGAAAAGGTGGTAGGGAATAAAAAAATTGGCGAGAGGATATATTTTCAGGGAGGCGTTGCCGGAAATAAGAGTGTAGTGGCTGCCTTCGAAAATATTTTAGGGAAGAAGATTACGGTTCCGCAGAACTACAATGTAACCGGTGCCATAGGTGCTGCGTTGATTGCCATGGAGAGGAGACATGGGGATGGGAAAAGCGATTTCGTCGGGTTTGACCTCATAGACCGGGAATATGAGGTCAAATCCTTTGAATGCCAGTATTGCCCCAACCACTGCCAAATAAAGAGGATATCCATCGGAGGCGAATTCAAATCCTTCTACGGTGGTATTTGTGACAGATATGAGCTGAAAGGCGAAAAAACCGTTGACCAGGTTCTTCCTGATCTCTTTAAAGAGCGAGAGGAAATGCTTATGAGCTATTATAAGGGGGATGAATTTGCCCCGAATTCTCCGGTAATAGGCATTCCACGAGTGCTCATGTTCTTTGAGCAGTTTCCACTGTGGGCTGTATTTTTTGGGGAACTGGGAGTTAAAGTGGTGCTCTCCGATAAAACTAATAAGAGGCTCATTCATAAGGGACTTGAAGAGGTTTTAGCTGAAACCTGCTATCCGGTGAAGGTTGCCTATGGGCATGTAGTAAATCTCATTGAAAAAGGTGTTGACCGTATATTCCTGCCCAGCATTATTGACCTGGAGAAGGAGAGTGATGATGTAACCAGGAGCTACAACTGCCCCCTGATTCAGGGTATCCCCTTCATGCTTAGACCTGCTTTCAAAGATAAAGCAAAAATCATGAGTCCTAGCATATTTATGGCAAAGGAAAAAGAGAACCTCAAGGGGCAGATGGGGAAGATAGGCAGGGAATTTGGAAAGGAAAAGAAGGAAATCGCCTCAGCCATAACCGCTGCGCTTAAGGCTCAAGAAGAATTCGACAGGATGCGTCGAGAAAGAGGTCAAGAGATACTTAAAACCCTTAAGAAGGATAATGAAGCCGTGGTGGTAATAGGAAAGCCTTACAATGTTCATGATTTGGCGTTGAATCTAAATATTGCCAAGAAGTTGCGACATCTAGGAATGCTGGCCATCCCATTTGACCTACTGCCGCTGGATAAGGTTGAACTGCCGCCTCATTACTCCAACTTGGTTTGGAAGAATGAACAAAATCTTCTGAGGGCAGCGATTATGGCTAAGAATAACCACAGCTTGAATCCTATCATGATCACCAATTATGGCTGCGGTCCTGATGCTTTCCTCTGGAAGTATCTTGAGGAAACCATGGAAGAGGATCCTTATCTACTTCTGGAGGTGGATGAGCACAGCGGTGATGCTGGAATGACCACCAGGGTTGAAGCCTTTCTTGATACCCTTGATAGACCGAAAACACGGGTAAAGGAGGAAAGGCAAGAAGACCTCAGTGTGATTAGACCCTCTGGTGGGATAAGTATCTTCAAACCAACAAAGAGGATTAGGGAACTGGACAAAACCTTTTATGTCCCCTATGTTTCTGGGCACTCCGTTATTTGGGCTGCTGCTCTCAACTCAGTGGGTCTAGATGCCCGAGTTTTGCCCGAGCCTGATGAATTATCGGAAGAGATAGGAAGAAGATACGTCTCTGGCAAGGAGTGTCATCCCTATTTGCTCACCACAGGGGATTTGGTCAAGATGACCCAACTTGAAGATTTTGACCCCGGTAGGGCAGCATTTATGATGCTTAACTTCGATGGTTCATGCAGGTTGAGTCAATATGCCTTGTCTCACAAATTGGTTCTCAAGAGATTAGGTTTGGGGCATGTGGCTATAGTTGCCCCGGTTACGTCTATCCGCCATGATGAATGCACCGAATTATTTGGATTAAAGTGGGCGGAAGCTATCTGGAAGGGTTGGCTAGCTGCGGATGTCTTATCAAAGAAGTTGCTTCATATTCGCCCTTATGAAGTAAACAAAGGTGAAAGTGACAGGGTTTATGCACAAGTCATAGAAGAGATAGCCTCTGGAACTATCAACGGGGATTTTTGGCAGGCTTTAAACCGCTCAATAGCAGCTATGGACGAGATTCCAACTAATAATGAAGATAGACCAATTATAGGTATCGTGGGAGAGTTCTATACCTGTATGAACTCCTGGTCTAACAACTACATAATCAAAGAGTTTGAGTCACTGGGCGCTGAAGCGAGGCTTGGGCCGACTACTACAGATTACTTAGTATATTTCAATGAGGTATATCCGGAGGCTCACTTTTCTAGGAGAAAATATCTCGCTGCTTTTTATTATTATCTTAGAAGGTTCCCGTTTATGTACTGGAAGAGAAAGATTGAGGGAATGATGAAAGACGAGCTTCGAGATTCCAGGATCCCCAGGGTTGAGGATGTGGTTACGCTTGCCGCTCCTTATGTAAGTGATGATATAGACCCAGTAGTAACTGTAAATGTGGCTAAGGCGAAAAATTATGCTATGGAGGGCTGCAGTGGTATAGCTAATCTCGTCATTTTAAATTGCCTTTATGGGACTCTATCCACTGCTATTTATAGAGGGATACAAAGGGAGCACAACCGCATTCCTGTGCTCAACATGATATACGATGGGCTACAGCAAACCAACGCAAAGACAAGGATAGAGGCTTTCATACATCAAGCGAAGTTATACCACGAAAGATACAGTATGGTTTAATAAACTAGCACTTTGTGGAAGCTGACATTACCTATCTGTACAAAGTTCACCTTGTCATGGTGGACAAGGTTTAACCCCAGCCGCTGGTGAAATACCTATGTCATATCACTTTTCCGTTTTTTCAGATATTCCCTTTTCCTAGTCGCAAGTGAACCATATTCACAGTTCCATAAATAAGAGCTAACAGTCGATGGTCTACAGCAGACCAATGCAAAGATGAGGATAGAGGCCTTTATACATCAGGCGAAACTGTACCCTGAGAGATACTGCGCAGTTAAATCCTAAATATAAAGTTCGAAATACTAAAAATATCTAATGACCTACCACTTTGAATTGGGATTTTGAATTTGTTTAGAACTTAGAGCTTAGGATTTAGGATTTAAAATCTTCCGGAACTACCCATTCGATTTGGTTATCGTCCTTGAGGACGGAAACAATGTGGTTCTTGTATCGTAGTTGCTCCACCAGAAAAAATTGCCCCTTATAGTCCAGAGTAATATGATTCTCATCGGGGACTGAGATTATCCGGCAGGTCTTTAACCCGCTTATACCAATTCCGATGACCTTCAGAGCGGCTTCTTTCGCCGTCCAATAGCGGAAAAAGGTATCCCAAGACTTTTCCTTTAGCTTCCATTCTTCATCACCCGCCACATGAGCAAAGAGTGATTCAGCCCGGGGCTTCATTTCTTCAATATCGATCCCGACCTTATCTTTGCTCACCACTGCCGCCACGTACTTAGGTTTATGGGAGAGAGACCAATAATTGCCCCAAACTGGGCATGGGACACCCCTTTTGTCTTTGAGCAGTTCTCCGAGTCTCACTCCGCTTTTTTCGGCACTCAGTCTTAGTGCCTGCCGGGCAATTCGGCTTAGATGAGCTACCTTTTCTTCCCCTGAGAGCTTATGTCCAACTTTGATAACTGGCAAGACTACAGGAAATAAAGTCATTGGCTTACTAAAACCTTGTTGCCTTCTTAATAATATCTTTATCAAAGTAGTTGACCGACATTCCCGCATCCACAACGATGCCCTGGGCATTAATGCCACTGGACCGCTCGCTCAAGAGAAACGCTACGGTATTGGCTACTTCCTTGGTGGTCAGAGCTTTTTTGCGCAAGGTTAATTGTTCCGCAAAGAGGTAATAATCCAAATATCCTGGTATCCCTGCGGATGCCGAGGTTTTTAACAGTCCGGCGTTCACAGAATTAAATCGGATTTGGGAAAAAGAACTGAAGGACTTAGCTAAGAAGCACAGGCTTGAGTCCAGGGCAGCTTTTACCGGGGCCATAAAACCATAGGGTTCGGCTGCCATTTTGGTGGTTGAGATGGATATGGTAACTACAGATGCTTTCTCATCCAATAGGTCTTTAAACGCATTAGCAATGGCGATTAATGAATAACAGGAAATATCAATTGACTGCAGGAAGTCTTTCCTTTTTGTTTCGTGAAATGGCTTAAGTCCCTCTTCATAGTTGGCAAAAGCAATGGAATGAACAATGCCATGAATTTTGGGATACTTTTTGGAGATGTCTTCAGCCAGTTTCTTGATTTCATGCTCCCGTTCGACATCACATACGAAGATATCAGCACCAGGAAGGATTTTGGAAACACTCTCTTTTCTTGCCGCCGATCGAACACTATAGATTACATGTGCTTCTGCCTCGGAAAGAACCTCTCCGACGGAGAAGGCGACGCTCTTCTTGTTAGCCACCCCAAAAAGGAGAAAAATCTTATCCGCAATGTCTAAGAAATCCATATGTTACTCCTTATCTTCTCTGTTTTCTCCATCTGCCGAAGGAGATCCGGTAGAGAAAGGAACCCCATAAGTCTTCCACGAGGAGGACCAACCGGATTGGGCGTAGCACTACATTGACCAACTTTGCCTTTTCTCTGCCGTAGGTCTCTTCTAGCCTGTGAACAGCTTCGGGGTCAGGGTGAGCATTGGACTCGGCCCAGTGCTGGGCGTAAAGCACTGCGATGCTGTACTCTTCAGGGCAGCCTTCCATGACACCCGCGACGAGCCTCGCTAACTCTTCTTTGTCAACCCCGATTCTTAGTGCTTCTTTGGTGTGAAGCCAGGAACAGAAGCGGCAACCGTATACTGCGGCAGCCGCAACCATCAGCCTTTCCCTGAGGGCGGGTGGCAGCCCTCCCCTATATACTCTTGTGAGCCGTGTCGTGTTTGTTAACATGAAGAGCAAATCAGGAAAAAACTCTCTCCAGCCTCCGTATACTTTCCTCTTAGACCCGCTGTCCATTATCATCCTCTCCCCTCAGGATGCCTCTTTAGCCAAGGTGACGGTAAACTCGACTGTGACTGAGGTCTTGCCGCCAACTGAGGCTTTGCCCCTCATAAAATAGGCATTGCTGACTTTTTCTACCAGTTCCGCTTCAATATCTAAGATGCTGCCCGGCTTAACAATGCTTTTGAACTTGGCGTTATTAATTCGGGTCAAAACAGGAACGCCTCCACCGATGCCACCCATCATTTTGGAGAGCAGGATTGCACCTGTTTGAAAAATGGATTCACAGATAAGTGCCCCGGGCATGACCGGTTGTCCGGGATAATGTCCTTCGAAGACTGGCTCATCGGGCCTTATCTCTTTCGTTGTTTTGATTTTTGTTCCGCTTAATTCTACGATCCTATCGACAAACAAAAACGGTGGGCGATGGGGTATGGCATTTAGAATCTCTTCCATCTCATAATCCTCCAGTCACCTCAAGAGTAGAACCGGTAACATAGGACGCTTCTTTGGAAGCCAAGAAAAGAACGCAAGCGGCCACCTCTTCAGTGATTCCGAATCTCTTTAGGGGAATCCTGGCCAGGTAGGCTTCACGCAATTTATCCGGAAGGTCTTCGATGAATTCGGTGGCAATAAATCCCGGAGAGACACAATTAACCGTAATACCCCGAGTGGCGACCTCCTTGGACAACGATTTAGTCAATGCACTCAGGCCTGCCTTTGAAGCCGCATAGTTCGCCTGGCCTTCAAAACCGTATCTTTCCATCACAGAGCTTATGTTGATAATCCGTCCATATCGTTTGCGCATCAGACTCATGACAGCAAATTTGCACATGTAAAAGATTCCAGCGAGATTGACATTCATCACGTCATGCCAGTCCGATTCTTTCATCATCGCCAGGACAGAGTCCTTTCGGATGCCGGCGTTGTTCACAAGGACTTCAAAGCCCCCATATTTCGTGTCTGTGTATTTGAAAAACCTTTCCACCTCTTCATACTTGGTCACATCGAGCTTTTGGATATCAATGTTTTCGGCAAACTGGCTGTTGTCTTGTTTGAATTGTGCCGCCGCAGCTTCATTTGTCGAATAAGTGACAATAACTTTAGCACCGGCCTTCAAGAAACTCTCGGCAATACCTTTGCCTATCCCTCTGGTGCCACCAGTGATTATGATAGTCTGTCCTTTGAAATCATACATTTCCTGCCCCTGCTGAGAGAAATTTGTCTACATCATGGGCGACGATTACTCCGTAATCAGCTGCACCTAGCCAACCGGACATGATAATCCCCACAGAGCCAGTATGGAAAAGTCCCGGTATCTCTTTAGGAAGTCCCATACTGACCTTTAACCCTTCAAATTTGGTGCCGAAAGAGGCACCACTTAAATGGAGCGTATACCTTTGAAATGTCTTTGGAGTAGCGGCTTCCGGGTGGTCTACTTTATCTCGAATTTTAGGAACATATTTCTCCAGGGCATCGAGCGTTCGTTGAATCAATTCTTCCTTGGAATCGCGATATTCTTCTTCAGACAGGTTTGCCCAGTCGTCGTAATTGGCATTGGAGGAGGCAACAATGGAGTACATATCAGAGCCCGGCCGGGTTTGTGGATAATAGATGGAAAAGGTCCGGCTGGCAGTATTTTTGCTGCAAAGTTCCTGAGAATCGAATTTCTCCGCCTCTGAGGTGAAAAGGAGATTCCCTATGTAGTCAATTTTCTCGCCTTTCCTGATACCCATATACACCTGGCAACTGCTGTTATTGAGGCGCACCCTGTTGGCCTCTTCAATGAAGCTTTCAGAAAAATTCTCGTCTCCGACCAGTTTATGGATGGTTGATAACAAATTACCATTGGAGACAACGGCCTTACTCTTGATATGATAGTGATATCCTCTTCCACTTTTCGCTACTACTCCGGCAGTTTTTTTTGATTCTGTCTTCCCTTCCGCGATCACAATTTTTTCCACCAGGCACTTAGTCCGAATATCAACACCGTTTTTTAGAAGCTCTTCCCGCATTTTTCCGATAAACTGGTCTGTCCCCCCCTGAACCGTATAAACGCCCTTGCTCATGAACTTAGAAAACACAATTCCATAACTTATCACGGGATCGTCCAGGGTTGACCCGTTGGCATAGGTGATCGGTTCCATTAACATGCGGTGAACATCATCATGGCCAGGAAAGAACCTTTCAAAAAGCTCTCTCGTGGTCATGCTTTGGTCATCGTAGAAATTCTCGTAGAAATTCATATTTCTCACTGTATTGAAAAAGCCTTCAATATTCTCTCGGCGTATTTTGAATCTCTCCCGCAAGATGCGTGTAAAATCCTCCCTGTCATAAGTGGTGGTAAAGGAAAACTGGGGGTTGTCAAATCTGATTCCTTTGAGTTGAACAATCATGTTAGCAATTTCAGGAGTCCAGTATTTACGGCAGGTTTTAACCATGCCAAATGGAAACCCGTGTAAGGAGATATCAAAGACATGCCCCCCCTTTCTTTTGAACCAGGTAGCCAATCCACCAAGGTTGTAGTGCTGCTCCAGAAGTAAGACTGAATGACCCCCCTTGGCGAGCATATTGGCAGATGTCAATCCCGCCAATCCGCTTCCAATGACAATAACATCATATTCTGATCTTGTATCTTTCAACCAATCGTGGCTCATGGATTCCCCTTTTGATTCTGTCCCTTCCTTAGACCTTCTGCAGAATGTGAATATTTGCCATAGAGATACCACTAAGCATTGCCCCCACGATTCCCGGAAATCCCTGGTCTGTGCCGCAGATAAATAGGTTGTCTAAATGGGTCCTTCCCGTTTTGATTTTATTTGGCGTGCCATAAACCGCGCCGTTTAGGTGAACAGTGAATTTGTAGATTGTTTTGGGAGTAAAGATATCGGTAAAAATAATGGAATCACGAAAATCAGGCACGAATTTCACCACCTCTTTGAGCGTGGCTTCCAGCCAGGCGGCTTTTTGGGCTTTATACTCTTCTTTACCCAATCTGTTCCAGAGATCGAAATTAGCCAGGTTGGTTATCCTGATCATGTCCTCTGGCAAAGGATTTTCGAATTGAAAGTTATTAGGGCAACAAATAACACCACTGGAAACATCGACTAGCTCGTCTGGTCTTCGATAATTGAATCTATCCGAATTATTGTAAAAGGTGATTGTTGTGTCATAACCCATTTTGGCAGGTTCTTTATCTAAGACCATAATAGACTCCATACATGAAATTCTACCCACATCGTGCTTGAAACTTGCAGAATCATAATCGGACAAAAGCCTCATGGTTTCAACATAACCAGCGGATGATAGTATCCTATCCGCTGTCAGAACTTCACCGTTTTCGAGCAAGATTGATTCAACCCTCCCATTAGCACATTGGAGACTTGTTACCGCGCACCTCGTCTTTAATTCACCGCCGCAAGCCTGGTATTGCTTCACCAGCACATCAAGAATCTGACGTATCCCAGCCCAGGGTCTGGCAAGACCCTCACAAAAGACGCTCTTGAACATGATAACAAATTGTCCGAACTCCATGTCATTCTCTTGAGCATTTCCGTAAAACATAAGCGGGCAAAAAATCATGTCGCTGAGGAGTGGGTCGGAAATAATAGAACTTACAACTTCGCGAGCTGAAATCGGTTTGGCATACAAGTTCAGTTCGTCATATTCAGAAATAGTTTTAAGCAGCTTTTGGAAATTGTCAGCTTGCCCTGGAAAATTATCGACGACCTCTTGGACAAAAAAGTCGAAGTCGTTATTAAATCTTAGGGTTTTATCGGGAAATTTAATTACTGACATCCGTTGTGGGCAGAGGGCGAAATCTTCAGTTTTTAGCTTGAGCTGTCGCAGCAGCTTGGGCAGTGGTGTTAGTTTAACATCCTTGGGAACATAATTGGTCATGGCATGGAGGCCGACGTCGAGTTTATGTCCTCCAAGGTTGTAAAAAGAAGTGAGTCCTCCAACGCGATAATGTTTTTCGACGATGCAGACCCTTTTACCGTAGTAGGCTAACCTAATGCCAGCGGCGAGGCCAGACATTCCAGCACCGATAATCAGAACATCGTAATGCATGGTCAGGCTCTTTTCAAAATCAAAGGCTCACTAAGCCTTCAATCCTTGGGAAAATGCGATAAAAACGTGTGTTCCTGGCTTGCTAACACGTAATAGCTTAGTTTTCCCAAAGTCTTAGTTCATAGAGTATAATATAAAGGGTAAAGGGGTCAACTCTATTTCTCTTCCGGCGCTTTACCCACCGGCATTGCTTTGGCTGACTTGCTTGATCTGGCAGTGACGGGACGCAGAGACATTCCAAGCTCTAGTTGTATTAAACAACGGACTGCCAGCTCAGGAAGGGATAGGTCTGCTCATGAACGATATTCCACGTGTAGGCGAAGTTGGTCGCGCCGGGAGTGACCGTGCATATGTCCCACGCCGCCCCTAAGAAGGTGGCGATGTCCTGCATTTCTGCGGTAGTCTTGCCTGTCCCGCCAGCCGAAGTAGCTTGTCCGCTGGTTTTGGTATCCCAGAAGGAGTTGCTCACAGTGCCCCCCCAATTCACTCCCACCAGACCGCCAACATACTCATCGCCGGTCACGTTACCGCTGGAATACGAGTTGCTCACAGTGCCATCCCAACCATTAATTCCGACCAGACCGCCAACATAATGGTTGCCAGTCACGCTGCCTGTGGAATGGGAGTTGCTCACAGTGCCCTCATTCCCTCCCAATAGGCCGCCAACATAATGGTTGCCAGTCACGCTGCCTGTGGAATGGGAGTTGCTCACAGTGCCCTCATTCCCTCCCAATAGGCCGCCAACATAATAGTTGCCGGTCACGCTGCCTGTGGAATAGGAGTTCCACACCGTGCCGTAATTACTTCCCACCAGACCGCCAACATCCCACTCGCCAGCCACGCTGCCTGTGGAATAGGTGTACCTCACCGTGCCATCATTCCTTCCCACTAGGCCGCCAACATAATAGTTGCCAGTCACGCTGCCTGTGGAATAGGAGTTCCACACCGTGCCGTAATTACTTCCCACCAGACCGCCAACATCCCACTCGCCAGCCACGCTGCATGTGGAAATGGTGTTCCACACCGTGCCCTCATTCCATCCCACTAGGCCGCCAACATAATAGTTGCCAGTCACACTGCCTGTGGAATAGGAGTTCCTCACAGTCTCCGAATTAATTCCGACCAGACCGCCAACAGTATACCAGCCAGTGACGCTGCCGCTCGAATGGGAGTTGGTCACGGTGCCTTCATTAATTCCGACCAGACCGCCAACAGCATACCAGCCAGTGACGCTGCCGCTCGAATAGGAGTTGGTCACGGTGCCTTCATTTCCTCCCACTAGACCGCCAACCCGATAAGCGCCAGTTATGTTTACGTTCTCGACACCCACTTGAGTGACTCTTCCACCAGAAGCAAGGTATCCAAATAATCCGACTTGCGAAACAAAATCAAAGTCGAAGCTCAAGTTCAAGATTTTGTGACCATTGCCATCAAATTCTCCAGCCAGATAAGGGATGTAAAAGTTGGCTTCATTGCCTAAGTCCAGATCGTTTGTCAATCTAAATTTCAGGGAACGATCCTGACCAAAGGCGAGCAGCTCTTTGAAATCACTGACATTATTTATCACATAATAACCATCTTCTTGAGAAAGCCTTTGATTGACATCCAAAGACTTATCGTTAGCAAGCCACTGCTCAAAGTCTTCAGCGAATAAAGCTCCAATGGTAATTATGTTCTCTCCGTTAATCAGAACCTCGTCGTAATTATAGTAGGAGTTGGTCACAGTGCCCTCATTAATTCCGACCAGACCGCCAACATGCTGCTTGCCAGCCACAGTGGCGTTCACCACGCCGACATTCTCCATGACCCCTCCCTCATCAACAAGACCGAAAAGCCCCACATAATTTTCGTCAGGGCGGTTGATAAACAGGTCCCTTATCTCATATCCCTGACCGTTGAACCTCCCGATAAACCGGTCATCAGAGGTTCCAATTGGCTCCCACCCCCTTCCCCAATTGGCTGTCTCACTCGCCAGTTCCATATAACCGGCAGTAGTAGAATCGAGGTCGTTCATCAGAAGGTAGCTACCGCCTAGGTTGTCTCTGACGGCGTGCAAATCATACCAATCCCATATTTCAATAGGAGGAGGAGGAGCACAGCCTACCATACCTGCAATTAAGGCTACCATGATCAAAAAGATGCTAACTCTTGCTACGTGATGGTGTTTCCTCGAACCAAATATTATCTTCATACTGTGCTTCCTGCGCTCTACCGACCGGGATTGCTTGGGCTGGCTTCCTTAATCTTGCAGTGACGGAGCGCAGAGAAAAATAAGAGTTGACCCCATTTTAATTTAAAGTTCTCTCATCCGTGGCTCTAGGTAAGCTACAGAGCTATCTAATGTGGCTAAATGTATATAGTCATCCTCGGGTACTTCGATACCGTAGCGCTTTCGCAGCTCCATAATGATGTCTAAGAAATCCATTGAGTCTAGTTCCACTTGTTCTCGTATCGGGATATCACCTTTGAGATTACTCAGATCTTCGTCTGGTATGATTTGGGCTATGATTTTCAGAATCGTGTCTTTAATTTGCTCCTTGGTCATGTACCTCCTGTTTGTCTATTCCAAGAATGCTTTCAGCTTTATCCCTCAAATTTTTTTACGATAACAACCGAATTGATGCCCAGCATCCCGAAAGAATTATTCAATATATAGTCGACCTTGTCAATCTTTTTTGGCTCATTGATAACCAGGTTGTTAAGAGGACACTCAGGGTCTAAGTGGTCCAGATTGATCGTAGGATGGACAATATAGTCTTCAAAAGAGGGTAAATTACCCGCTAATTCTAAGACACCAGCGGCCCCCATAGCATGACCAATAAAGCTCTTGGTGTTGTTCATATACGCATGGGGATGTTCGCCAAAGACTTCTCTAATTGCCTGGCACTCCACAGGGTCTCCTTCAATGGTGCCTGTCCCGTGGGTATTGATAATATCGATATCTTCTGGAGATATGCCAGCTTTGTTAAGAGCAAGTTTCATGCACTCAACTTGTCTTTCTGCGCTGGGGAAAATAAAGTCAGTGGCATCTGAGTTGATAGCATAGCCCACGATTTCACTGTAGATCTTAGCTCCCCTTTTAAGAGCGTCGCTTAGTCTTTCTAGAACAAAAATGCAGCCGCCTTCGGAAACAACCACACCATTCCTATCCTTGTCAAAGGGGCGGCATGCCTTCTCAGGGTCTGGATGGGAAGCTAACGCCCCTTCACTTTTGAAGCCAGCAAAAATACCAAAGGAACCGGTACACTCCGAGACCCCACCACCCAAGGCCAAATCGACTTCGTTCAGCAGCAGCATTTGTAAGCCCTGTATGAGTCCAATGTTACCGCCTGCACAGGCAGCCCCCAATGTATAGTGTGGTCCAGTAATCCCCAGATTCAGGGTGACTTCGCCAGCGGGGTTATTAGCTACTACTCTGGGATTATGATGGTGTGACCAATATTTTACATTATAGTCAAATTGCTTAATTTCATAGATTTCGTTTTCGGTTTCCACGGTGCCATGCTCGGTAATACCAAGGTAGACACCGATCCTCGATTTATCAAGGCAAGTAAGGTCTAATTTAGCATCAGCGATTGCTTCTTGGGCGCAGTAGATAGCAATAGAGCCTGCCCTCGTTCCCCGACGCAATTCCTTCTTTTTTTGATACTTCAGTGAGTCGAAGTGGCATATACCAGCCAATACTTCACCCATATAGTGGACGTTGAATTTCTGTATCCCGGATTTGCCAGCAAGTAAACTTTTTCGAAATTCCGCCAGGTTATTTCCGTTGGGCGCCGTCAGGCCAACCCCGGTAATTACAATTCGTGCTTCATTAGCTTTCCTTGCCGCCATGGGATAAAACTTCCATCAAAAGTGTATATATTAGAGAGGCTCAAAGAAATCTAGTTGCATCGCTCCGAAGGAATATTTCCTTGAACTCATCTTGCTAGGGCCATTTTCTCTACCATTCCAGACCCAGCATAAGACAGACTATGCCGCTGCCAATCCCCAGCATGGCAACCTTATCACCAGAGTTAAGGCAACCCTGGTCAATTCCGATAGCCATGGTAATGGGAAGGGAAACCGACCCAATGTTTCCTAGATATTCCACAGTGGAAAAGTCTTTTGTATCATCTAGGCCCAGGGTCTTGAACAATAGTTTACTATGTACGGCGCTAACCTGATGAGTAAAAAACCTATCTACGTCGGAGTTGTTCCACCCAAGCTCTTGTTTTGTGTTCTCCCAGGTGTCAGGCGCCAATTTCAGTCCATTTTTCAGGACCTCCTTAAAGTCTGTGCGCATATCTGGGAGCTCATCCAGGTCAAGGAAAGAAGTATCGGCTTCTATACGACAAAGACTATTATGCTGTGAAGCGGCACGCGTTACCCCGCCAAGAAGCTTATGACCGTCTTGCGACAGGGAGGAGTGGGTTAACACCGCTGCCACTGCTCCTGACCCCAAAGTTAGAGTGGCAAAGGCGAGTTTGAGCTTATCTCTGGTGATGTCCGGGTCTTCCAAAAGTTTATCGATTGTTGCGTCAATAAGCCGTTTGCTGCTCTCACAGCCAACCACAATTCCTGCTTTTATCTGACCCAACTCAATCATATTTGCCAGGGTTACCATGCCGTTGATGAAACCCAGGCAGGCGTTGGAGATGTCGAAAATGGTAGCTGCGGGAGGAAGGCCCAAAGAGTCATGGACCACGGTAGCTGTCGCTGGCTCCAGGAAATCACGAGATACCGAGGTGTGAAGCAGGCATCCGATATCCTCTTTGTTGACTCCGGACTTGCTAATGGCTTTTTCTGCCGCTTTTATACCGGCGTGACTCGGCGTTATGTCATCATCCCAGAATCGCCGTTCGCGAATTCCAGTTATCAATTCCAGGCGCCCGTAGGAAAGATTGAACTTGTCGTATATCGGGGCTAGTCTTTCTTCCAGGCTCAAAGATGTAACGATATTCCTAGGAAGTTCATAACCAAAAGACTCAACACAGACCTTTTTGTACTGCATTCAGTACCCTGCTTCTCCCTCACCAACATCGTGAGGAGCTACGACGAAAATAGCTATATCAAGTCCACAGGCTCACTTTTGCCTGCTCGCTATTAATTTCGGAATATGGAACTTTGTTCTAAGATTTTCCCACCTTGCTGTGGACTCCGGGGGAATTATCTCGTCTGGAATGTACTTCCCTACTGCAGCAAGGACAGCGCAGATCTTTCTCGAGTTCGCTACCTCGTCAGGGACATACTCATCAGCGGCAGCAATAGCAGTAGAGCGCAGCCTACGAGGAGCTAATTTCTCGACCCCCTTAATTGCGAAAGAAATCAGCCTATTTGGGACATGATTATCCAAAAACTTAAGGGCAAAAAGCAGCAGCCTATCTGGAGCATATTTATCTACTACTTTCACAAGAAGGGAGAACCCCTTCCTTGCAAGGGACCTATTTATTGAATCAAAGTTGGGCTTTTTTAATGCCATGTCCTCTCCCACCAAGATACTATATTCTTATCACAATTTACTACTATTTGTCAATTACGATGACTTACCGGGTCTACACTTTTTAGCGTGATAGTTTTTTTGAAAAGGTGCCGGAAAGGAGGTGATTAATTATTGAAAGGCACCTGCCGCCTCCTGTAGCTTTAGTAGTTAAGTAAAAACTAAACAAGAAAGGAGGTAAAAGCAGGTGCAAGACGATTGTATCGCAGTCGCCCTGGGATTACCAGAACTTTTGATCCTGGGGCAGGTTGAACTAGAGGACCACTTTGAGGTTACCGTAAGATACCGGCGGGATAAAGTGCCTTGTCCCAGATGTGGTAGTGTGATGGTCAGAAAGCATGAGAGCGAATTTCAACGTAAGAAAGATAGAAAGTTGAGAGATAAAATTGTGTTTCTTACTTTAGAGAAGAAGCGTTTTCGCTGTCTTTCCTGTGGCAAAGTATTTACCGGGCCAGACGAAATCTTTGGTTCGAGGAGATGCTCGACTAAGCGCTTGAGGGAATTCCTTGCCGAAAGGGCAAGGCATCAACTGGTAAGCTGGGTGGCTAAAGAAGAAAGGGTAAGTGACAGCCTGATGAGGAGATGCTTTACCGAGGCAACTGCCCTGCAGTTGGGAATTGACGGGATGAAGCCCAAAGCCAGGAGGGTAATAGGGCTTGATGAGTTTTCAACGAAGAAAAAGATGTTTGATACCACTATAAGCGATTTAGAGCAAAGGAAGGTGTTAGGCATCGTTGAGGGCTGCGGCAAGACTAATCTGGAGGAGTACTTTACCGCTCTTCCTAACCCGGAGATAGTCGAGGTAGTGGTAATGGATATGCATGAGCCCTTCAGACAAGCCGTCCAGATGTGCTTGCCCAAAGCTAAGAATGTAGTCGACAGGTTCCAAAAATGTAGCTTTTAGTTCCGTCTCTGTCCATGTTAACCAGGCTTTGGATAAAGTGCGAACAAGACTCCAAAGCAAAGAAGGCAAAGGAAAGAGGCGGCTCCTCTTCCAGAGTCGCTACCTTCTTTTGCGTCAAGCTGAAAGTTTAAGTAGGGAAGAGCAATCAAAGCTAGCTTATGTATTCGCCCATTATCCTGAACTGGCCATAGCCTGGAACTTAAAAGAAAGCCTGAGAGAATGGTATAAGAACTCGACTCGTGCTGAGGCAGAAACATCTCTCTACTGTTGGGAGGAATCTGTTCGCCAGAGCGGGCTTAAGGAATTGGGAGCTGTGCTCTCTATGTTCAAGAATTGGCGGAATGAGATTCTTAATTACTTTGACCACCGCATAACTAATGGCTTTGTAGAGGGGAAGAATAACAGGATAAAGGTCATCAAACGTATGGCTTATGGATACCGCAACATCGACAATCTCAGAAGGAGGATACTTCTCGCAAACAATGAGATAGCTGCAGGCACCAAAGCTTCAGGAGGTTTTCACGCTTATTGACGAAGAGCCATTTGACGCGTGGCAAAATTCGAAATGCGAAAGATTTTTCAAGACTGGACTGCTATCGTTTCAATACAGTAACAGCCTCTTTTCTTTAAGCTTACCAGTCAAAGGGTCTAAGGATAAAGCCAGGGTTTCCAAGGTAAAGACACCGAGAAGGACACGGTCAATCAAGTCGGATATGAGCACATTTTGGACAGATTCCTTCCCGTCAATGCTTATCCTCGCAGAGGACCGGTGTAGCTCGATCTCCCCAGCGCCAGTCTCCACTACTTCCCTGGTGAATTGACCAAGTTCCAACTCCTGGGCAATCCTTTGGGGAATAACAGTTAACATGGCACCGGTATTAGCCACAGCTTCCACCTCCGTGGCTTTGGTCCTTTCCAGATTGGAAATTCTTATTCTGGCATATATATGACCCATTTGACTTTTACCCTTTTCCCATGTCACGGTAAACCTTATTTTTTGAGCTCGCCTCATTAAACTCAGGACAGGCTTTTCGAAGGGGTTTCGTGCTTAGAATTTAGGATTTCTTCAATGCCGTAGGGTCGGGGCTTGTCACAGACCGAGAGGCGGAGATGAACTCCGCCCCTGGTATTAAAGTGCTCTGTCTCACGCCCGGCGGCGCTTTAGTACCAGCAGGCTTGCCCCGCTGATAATCACCGCTGCCAGAGCAATCCAGGGTGCCAGGACAGCCAGCTTGTTTATGGGGTAGGTCTCCCAACCTACAGGACCTACAGGAGGTGGCACCGTGACTCTAACCTGCACGTCATCCCGCTCGCCCAGGTAGCCCTGGGCGTAACTGACCTCGTGGCCCAGCGAGTCAGTGCCGAAGCCCAGAGCAACGAACGTGGTCGTGGTTGTGATGGGACCGGAAGGGATAGTCCAGCTCCAGGTCTCCCCTAGATCGAGAATTCCGTTGCCGTTGTCACCGCTGTCAGGCGGTGCTACCAGCGTGGCAATAAGCGTGCCGTTCTTCCGGACCTCGACGCGGGGGTTAATCAGCGGGTCACCGCCGGTGTTCCGTTCGGTTACGGTCAGGTAAACCGAATCACCGGACAGGACCTTTGTCGCTGAGGCAGTAATAGTGGTTATGGTGTTGGGCTCGATTGTGTCAACGGTCACCTCATCCCGCTCGCCCAGGTAGCCCTCGTCGTAACTGACCTCGTTGCCCAGCGAGTCAGTGCCGAAGCCCAGAGCAAGGAACGTGGTCGTGGTGGTGATGGGACCGGAAGAGATAGTCCAGCTCCAGGTCTCCAGTGGATCGAGAATGTTGTTGCCGTTGTCACCGCTGTCAGGCGGTGCTACCAGCGTGGCAATAAGCGTGCCATTCTTCCAGACCGCGACGTATGGGTTGGTCAGCGGGTCACCGCCGGTGTTCTCTTCGGTTACGGTCAGGGCAACTGAATCACCGGACATGACCAATGTCTCTGAGGCAGTAATAGTGGTTATGGTGTTGGGCTCGAATGTGTCAACCGTAACGTCATCCCGCTCCTGCAGGTCACCGGGGTAGGTAACCAGGAAGTCCCCCGGGGCAATCCCGCTGCCGGTGGCAACGAACGTGGTCGTGGCGGTGATAAGAACGAGATTGATAGTCCAGCTCCAGGTCTCCCCTGGATCGAGAATTTTGTTGCCGTTGTCACCGCTGGTAGGCGGCCATACCAGCGTGACAAAAGGCGCGCCATCCTTGGTGACTGCTACCTGCGGGCTGGTCAGGTCAACATCGCCGGCGTTGTGTTCAGTCACGGTCAGGACAACCATGTCGCCGGGGACGACCTTGGGCGCCGAGGAAACGATGGTGGTGATGGTAGAGGGGCTCTGCTCGTATTGGATGGAGTCCTCACCGATGCCGTCATCCTCTAAGGAGCCCATGAATGCCCAGACTCTGAATCCAGCGAGCAAGGCATCCTGTCCTGGGAGGGTAGAGAAGTTCAGGATGGTGAACTCAAAATCCGGGGCGGCTGCACTTGGATTGGCATGGTAGCTTCCCGTGTTACCCGGAAGAGCCGTGCCGAAGGCAGACGAAGGGTTATATGGATCCCCCAAAGGGTCGAAGTTGGCGACCGTGAAGCCGCTGATGTCAGTCGTGCCAGATACACCGGCAATCACATCAAATGTCCCGTCCTGGTTCAGGTCAAAGTAGACCGCAATGGTTTCCGTGCTGCCGAGATTGGAGATATCCGTTCCTAGATTGGTTGTCAACCACGCTGAAGTCCCGCCGGGGGCGCCATCGCCATCGGCATCGCCAGCTATCCCGAAGGTATTTATCCCCACGTACAGGGTGTCGGTGGCCGCGTTATAGGTGAGCCGAAAGTCTACCATGTCCCAGCCACTGACTGTACCAGGCGGTGCATTCAGTGGCAGGCCAACATCTCCTACCCCACCTGGGTCAGGAATTGTCAGGATACCCGGTCCGGTAAAGTCAAGCGTCACATTACCCGTGAATGTGGGTGTAGCCGCCCCTACCGGCGTTGCCAGTGTGAGTGCCATACCCAGCACCAGCACCAGCACCATTATGGAATACAATGCTCTTTTTTTCATTCTTTCCCCTTTGTATTACTTTGCCCTTGTGTTACTCTTCCTGTTGCCCTATGCCCTCATCGACCCCGCTCAGCTCAGGCTCACCATCGGGGCATAGCGTCCTGGGGTAGCCAATTCTCGCTTTCATAAAGCATCACTCCATTTTCTAAGGGCAGAAAACCACCCCTCTTCCAGTCGGTTTCACTATTGGCTCCCCACCACCCAAGTGACCATTTACAGGCGGCAGCTCAATGCCCCTTCTGTACAATATCAAGTGTAATCCAGTTGGAAAAGGGATTGTACTCGTTCAGGTGATTGGTGACACTTTCTCCTTTCTTTTATTTTGCCAATGTTGTTCTAGATATTCCAGTGGTGTAAGGTAGCCCAATGCCTGGCTCGGACGAACAGTATCATATACTACTTC
>Ga0315543_1001113_pt1 | contig 30088 bp, 22 predicted proteins | sample SalMarSW160210MG_2_FD_203098 | JGI IMG/M metagenome (GOLD analysis project Ga0315543, IMG submission 203098) | Salt marsh sediment microbial communities from the Plum Island Ecosystem LTER, Massachusetts, United States - Salt Marsh Sediment SW1601-210 ... | reverse complement strand
CCGCCCAGTTGCTCTGTGTCGTCTTCCAGACCGCCGCGAGCGAATCGACCGTTTCAAGCACGCGTCGCAACACCTCGGGATAGCGTCCGAGCCGGCCCGTCGGATGGCCGTAGAGAAAAATCGGCTCACCCTGGCCAGAGCGATCGTGAATCAGCTCGTCGTAATAGTCGCCGGCTTCGGCCAGCGCGGCCGATCCACTGCCTCGACGCTCGGCCGCCTCGAGAAAGAGTCCCAGACAGACCGGGTGGACGGGAATCTGCAACGGGCCGCCCGGTGAGAAACGCAAAGGAAGCTCGTCGTAGGCCAGGCCGAACTCACCGCTGTGTGAAATCCTGAGTTCGGCCAGCGCCGTGTGCAGCTCGGGAGAGAACCGGCCGTGGGGCGCGGCGAACCCTCGCGGCTCGATGCCTGCTCGCCGGATCACCTCAATTCCACGGCCGATATTTCGCAGGTTCTCCTCGACGGTGCGATAGGTATGGTGCCGGTAGCCGTGCGAGCCGACGTCCAGACCACCCAGCCGCGTCCAGGCCTCGCCGACCGACTCGTAGGCTGCGCCGCTGACGAAGTGGGAAGTGCATCCTTCATGACCGTCGATCGCCCGCATCACCGCTTCGAAGTCGGCCGGCTCATACTCATCGTAGTCCATCCGGAAGTTCGTCGCGCTGCGATAGGGAAACGGATAGGCGGAGATACAGAGCCAAACGCCGCCGGCCTCTTCAACCGCGGCGCGAAGCCGACTGAGAACCTGCCGGCGGACCGCGCGGCGATCGACCCGGGCGATCTCCTCGGTGAGTGTTGTTGCACCGAGGCGCCACTCGAACCGCGCGGACTTCCAATCGGCCAGCTCGGCCAGTGGATCCTTCGATGAGATAGCGCACAGGGGGTCGACGTCGATCCACGTCTGGCCGCGCTCGGGCGACTGGCGACGGCGGCGTCGGGAATCGAACAGCACGAACCGCCCGGCCCGCGGTTGCTCCCGACGATCGCTAAACGGCACGCCTTCCTGTACGAGCAACTCGCGCAACTGGACCGGGACGTCGTCCAGCACCAGGGGCAGTAACGGTAATGGTTGTTGAAGTCCGCGCATGTCGTCCTTGACTACGCTTGATTTCCGCTTTCCTTTTCCCAGAGCCGGCGATGTTTGTCGGCCAGTACGAATTCATACCATCCGCTCAACAGACAGAAACCCCAGCCGGCCGGCCCGTCCAACAGGCCCTGCTTGTAGATCAACCGGCGAAACACTTCTCGCGCCGGCGCAAGCCACCGGTCGGTGGTCCGTGGTCGGCGCCCGGCCACGACACGGGTCTCGGCGTCGAGATTCGTGTAGCGGTGCATCTTGACGAGAAACTCGTTCAGGTCCGACTGCGTTCGATGGGTCAACCAGTGCCGCAGCCGCCCGACGCGGCCGTCGACGTGCAGGCGCTCGTGCACCTCGTCACGCCAGTGCGCCGCGCCGCGGCGCGCCAGGCGCACCGGGACGTCGTCCTGGGTGCCGCAGCGTCGTAACGGTCGTCCCAAGACCGTGCTTCGGATCGGCACGCGGAAGCCGCTTGCGCGCGGGTGGGCCAGGCGCCAACGAATCTCCCCCACCAGCGCGGCCGTGGGACGTTCGTCGGCATCGATCGAAAGCACCCAATCGCTTGTGGCCAGCGACAGAGCATGGTTGCGTTGCCGGGCGAAGCCGTCGAAACGGCGTGACGCGACTCGGCATCCAAAGGCCCGGGCCACCTCGAGCGTCGCGTCCCGCGAGCCGCCGTCGAGGAGAACCACCTCGTCGACCCAGTCCAACCGGGGCAAGAGCTCGCGAAGGTTTTGCTCTTCGTCCAGCACAATGACGGTGGCGGAGACGGTCGGCCGGCGGTTCATCGCAAACCTCCCAGCCGGCGAGCAACCAAGGCGTAGCGGACGATCCACCGCAGATGGTAATAGGCGGCCACCAGGGCCAACTCGACGGTCAGGTAACCGGTCAACAGGGCCACGACCAGCAGATGGACTCGAACGTCCGTGTTGCCCGGCAGGTGATAGCACCGGTGCAAGAGGCCGCCTGACGGAGACGTTTCGTCGGCGCTCGAGCAAGGGTTTGCCGGCTGCTTGCCGGTCTGCTGCTGTTCGGTTTGCAGTCCATAGAAGAACAGGTACTTGCCGGCCAACATGGCCACCAGCAAGAACCAGGGCAACGCCAGGCCCGTGAGCTGGGCCGCCGCGGCAGCCACGGCCACGTGCAGGCCCACGTCGACCAGTTCGTCCACGTTGGCGTCGAGCCATGCTCCCCATGCCGAGGTTATCCCCTGGCGTCGGGCAAGCAGCCCGTCGGCCCGATCGAAGAACCAGCAGCCGAGAACCAGCAAGGCGGCCAGCGGGCCGGCGGTGGGCCAGACGCACAAAACCCCTGCGGCCGCGCCGGCTGCGGCCAGCCCGGCGAGCGTCAGATGAACAGGGCGTACCCGAGAGGAGGAGAACCACCGCGCAAAACGATCGGCAGCCGGGCCGACGTACCATCGCGAGATCGGGTGGCGCCGAGCCGGCTGCTGTTGGATTGTCACAGCAAACTGGCCGAGTTTCATCGCGATCGACAGACCTCCCTTGATCCTTCAAGGAATTTCGGCCTGGCCGGGACGGCCCGGGCTCCTGCTTCGCCGAGAGGGGTCTGGGCGGTCGCCGCGCTGGGTGTCCCGTTTTCTGTCATCCCATTTCGCACAGCGAGCATCTTCTCCGGCGAAAAGCGTCGGAAGAACTCCCGTTCCCGCCAGAGTCTACCGGAGGGGCGAGAAAACCGCTTGCCGAAGGATGCTTTGACATCGCCACCACTGCGACGGGCAGCACGACTGTTCCATTGCCGCAGTGCGGCGGCCAACGCGCGCGTCAACGTCCATCGTCGCTCCGGCGGCATCCACGGCACCAGAGCCACTTCCAACACCCAGCGCACAGCCAGCCCCGCCAGACCGCGGACAACGTGGGCCGGATGGCGGAGGTTCTTCCACTCGAAGAGCAACGTGTTGCGCAACGCCAGCCGGTCGCAACCCGAGGTGCCGAACCGCTCGACGAACGTGGCCATGCCTCGATGCCACGCCAGCGCCTCGGGCACGTAGCACCCGCAGTAGCCTCGCAAGAAACCGCGATAGGCGAAATCAAGGTCTTCCAAGCGGCCGGGCAGATAGAGCGGATCGAAACCGCCGAGCGTGACGAACTTCCGGCGGTCGACGGCCATCACCGCTCCGGCCGAGGCGGTTGGCCCGGGCCGGGTGATCGCCTGCTGGTGGCCCGGAAAAAGAGCCGTCGCCTGAAGGAGTCCCCAACGCCAAAGAACGGCCGTTCGAAAACCTTCGTAGCTGGTATCGTCGAATCGGAGACACATCGGCGCCGTCATGAAACAGTCGGACTGCTCGGCCAACAGCGGCTCGACGAGCGGATCCAGGCACCGCTGGTCGAGCTTCACGTCGTTGTTCATCAAGACGGCGATGCGACCGGGCAACGAGGCGACCACCTCGTTGTAGCTGCAAAGCCCTCGGTTCGGCCGTCGGATCACCCGAACCTCGGGAAAGTGCTCCGAGAGCCACTTCACCGAGTCATCGCTGGAGTCGTTGTCGATGACGATCACGTCACACCGGTGGCGCGACACGCTGGCCGCGCGGAGCACCGACGGCAGGCATTCGGCCAGCAACGACCGGCCGTTGTAATTCAGAATCAGCAGATGGACCAACATGTGACGTTCGTCAATAAACCAGTCATGAGTCTGAAGCGCGGGTGCCACTGCTGGCTTGCCCAGCAGTGCCGAGACCACGGTCAGCTTGTGCGATCGCGCACTGCTGGGCAAGCCAGCAGTGGCACCCAAAATCAACTCGACAGAAAAAGTGCGATGGAGCACCAGGCACAACAGAACGCTTTAAGATAAGTCTTTTTGGCCCTCGGGGTCAATACGACTCTGTGGTCCCAAGCTGCCCATCCTTTTCATCGGGCCTGCTCGCCGTACCCCCTGCATTGCCCGTTGATTTCACAATCCACCAACCTTCGCGATAGACCAGTTGGTCGCCCGGGGCCGGCCGATACCAGGCGGCGAATTCGTGCTCGGCTGCCTCGTTGCATTGGGAGCGGATAACGGCGGCAATCGCCACCACAAGAGCCACCGTCGCCATCAGCACGAGATAGACGCGCCCCAAACGGAGATGATCGTCACCGAGCAGCCAGACCGCCACGGCCAGCAGGCCGAGCAGGTTCATCACCACGTGCATTTCGCAGAGCTTGCGAGCCAGCCAGGCCGCCAGTCGCAGAGGACGGCGAGGCATGCTCGGTTGTGGTTCCGGTCGTCCTCCTCCTCCGCCGTGAACTTGCAGTGTGCCGCGCAGACGCTTCAGCCGTTTCGTGAAGGCCTTGTATCGGGCATCGTGGTGCAGCGTGATGAGCAACGCGGCAACACCCCAGACCGTGCCGATCCAAAGCCAGGTCGCCTGGCCGGAGGCCGCAAACACCCCGTGGCCCACGCCCAGCGGAATGATCAGGTTCATCGTGTGGTGCATCAGGTAGTCGAGTTGCACGCCGTCCAACGACGACGTTTCACGCAGCCGGGCCAACTGGCCGTCGACGTGGTCCAGTAAATACCAGAGCTGCAGTAGCAGTGCGCCGAGCAACCATCCCGCCGGGGTGCCCCATGCCAGCGCGACGGCTGAGGCGGCACCGCATACCCAGGCCAACAAGGTCGCCGCGCCGGCCGACAATCCCCAGGGCGCAACGACCCAGGTCACCCGCAGCGCCATCGGCCGGGTGACCCGTCGGGCCATCCAGTTGCCAAGGCGGCGATGATCCGGTTTCTGGCACCGCGTTTCAAGTTGTTCGATGCTGGGACGTCTCATGGATTCACCCGGCGAGTTGACCTCGCCAACCTCCCCAGCGCCAAGCCGCTGCCGCCGAAATGGACCAGACGAGCACGACGAGCAAAGTCCGCACGGCCAAGCCAGGCAAGTCAACTCCGCCGACCGGTTCGACGCGTGCGAAGAGCCAGGCAACCGAAAGCGTCGGCAACAGCACAAGCGCGGTCATGCCGAGGTAGCGGAGTCGCTCGCCGCGGGGCAGCTCCACCCAGAGCGAGACACCCACAATAAGCCCCCAATAGCATGCATAGGCGGCCGTCGTGGCCATCGCCACGCCCAGCAGGCCCCAGCCGGCCGTCAGAGCCAGGTGGTTGGCCGCGGCGGCCAGCGCGATAGCCGTCGCCACGGCGGCCAGCGCCCGACGCTGCCGATTGATTGCGATCAGGTACTGATTGGCCGGCAGGGCAATCGCCAGCAGGATCGCGCCGGGGATCAACCAGGTCATGGGAACCAGCCCCGGGCGATAGCGGGGCAGCAGCCAGCCGAGCAGCGGTCCGGCCAGGACCAGCGACAGCCCACCGACCAGCGCCATCGCGGCGGCCTGGAGTTCCGCGGTGCGGGCGGCCAGATGCGCCACCTCGGCCCGGTCGGCCCGCGCGCCGTATTTCTCGCCGAATCGTGGGCTCATGACCATGGTCGTGATGCTACCCAGCCCGTAGAGCTGTGCGGTCACCATCAGTGCGAGCGAATAACAACCCAACTGGTATTCACGGTCACTCAAATAGGCCAGGATCATCAGCTTGTCGAGCGAGCGAAAGAGCACAAACAGGGTGGTGACCAGCAAGATAGGTCCGCCGATGGCGATCAGTCGCCGGATCTCGGCCGCGTTCCACGCCCAGCGGAGCGATGCCCCACGGTGTCGCAAGATGAAGACGAGCGAGGCGAGCAATACGACCAGCGTGCCGAAGTACAGCCCCGGCAAGCCCCATCGCCAAGTGGCCAGGCCGCCGACGGTGAGTGTCAAGAGGGCTTCGAGCACGGAGAGCCGAGAAGTTACACCGAAAGACTGTTGTCCACGCAGGATCGTGATGTGAAACGTGACATAGCGGGACAACACGGCCAAGAGGCCGACGACGACCAGGCCCAACGACCACGCCGGGGCAAATGTCCCACCGCGGCGCCAAAGCCAAATGCCCGCGGTGATCAACACGGCCGCATAGACCATGCTGCTGATCGTGTTGACCGTGAAGGCCAGGTTGAGCCCTTTCCGGGCACGCGTCGGCCGGCCGCTTCCCCGGGCGATCGTCAGCTCTCGGATGGCCCCTTTGCTGATGCCCAGATTGGCATAGTTGCCGTAGCCCAACAACATCTTCATGGCCTGCCAGATGCCCATCTGGGCAGGATCGAGCAGCACGCGGAGCAACAAACTGGTCACGGCGCCGACGGCATGGCAGAAGAGGGTCGTCGAGCCGACCAACAACCAGTCGCCCAGCGCGCGGCGCCAGCCGGTCACCGGCGAACCGGCGCGGGGCAGCGGCGCGGCGCGGGTGTCGATGGTATCAGCGGGCGTGCTCACGATCGTCCATGATCTTGCGGGGAGGAAAGAGGGGATAAGTCTGCTCTGTGGAAAACCTCCTATGAGGGTGCCTGGGCCATAGCGAAGCGGTGGCCCAGTGGGTGAAAAACCGGGCCTTCGCTGCGCTCATTCCCGGGCACCCAATTCGGGATGGAACCTTTTCTACAGAGCAAACCTATCCCCTTTTTCCTCCTAGCTCTTAGCCAGTTGCCGGTTCAGCGCCGCCATGCGGCTTCGCAGTGCCGGCTGGTGATCCAACAGATTGGCAATCCGTTGCCAATCGAGTTCGTCCGGCCCCAGAGCATCAAGAATCGTCAACAAGTGATCCCAATCTTCCTCGATATCCACCCTTAGCCGGAAATCATCCCGGTCCACCCGCGGCGGGGCGGGAATCAACCGCAGGCTGAACTGCTCCGGATGGCCGTAGATGAAGCGAGTGACTTCCCGACGATCCGCCGGCGAGGTGGCCTTGTGATCCGCGCGGCGCAGCGCGTCGGTTCGAATCCATTCCGCGTAAACCCCTACCGGAGAAAGGATGGCCGGACGGCCGTCACGTGAACAGTAGCTCACGTAATCACACGTCGTTTGTGCCTCGGCGGTCGTTACCAGACGGTCAATCAAGGTCGGGTCGACAAACGGTTGGTCCGACCGCACGCGAACCACCGCTTCGCAACGAAATCGCTCCGTGGCAACTACAAACTGCCGCAGGGGATCTTTCTCGTCGACGGTTAGAACAGGAACATCCGACGGCACCAACGCAGACAGGAAACGCCTCTGGCAGCGACTGTCCGACATGACGACGACACCGTCGAGCCGCTGGCAGTCGGTCATCCGACGCACGACCCATTCCAGCACGGACTTGCCGGCCAGCCTCCGCGCCGCGGTGCCTGCCGCACCTTCGGACTCAAGACAGGTTTGAACGATTCCGAGCGTGTTGAGCATCCGGCTCACCTACTTCCGTTTCCGTCGACGGCGCGCCGCCACTTGCGCAACCTCGCCGTGCCCGAGCCCGATCAGCTCGGGCAGGGCAATCCTACTCATAACGGAATTACTATCCGCTGGCCCTTGGCGATTCCCAGGGATGACGGAGGCGAAACGACCGGCCTAGCGAGTCGCGCAAGACCTCGGATGGATAAGAGAGGAATGAACAAGCATCTGGGAATCAGCACGAAGTCTAACACGCAGGCCGTCAAATCGTCAAGGGAAAACGACCTTGCCCAGGTTACCGTCCTCAAGGCTCCCCAGCCTGATTGACTCCCGGGCCGACGTGACTTGGAGACTCCGGCGATTCCCGGAGGGCCGGTTTGGCCGGCGCCGGGCCGGCCGTTTCAATCGCGCGACCACCATCCCCACAAAGCGTTCCGACGGTATACTTGGCGACAAACGGCGGCAAGTAGGCCTGGCCGAGCCGATCCTACCTCTCATGCCAAGGTTACCCCGTTTGCCTCTACTGACATCCTGACCATTGTTTCATCCATCACCTTGACACTGGCGTCATATCTGGGTTCGCTACGGCTTTGTCCGTCGAACGATCACGTATTACGCTTTTATTGATGTTTGCATTGTCATTGAGCGGTCCGTCATAGCCGAATGCCTTGAAGCCGGGCTCCCGTTGGTCGCCCTCCGTTCATTCAATACGCAAGCGTCAATAGTAGACCACCAGGACAGGCCGACCGCGCACAAGGCCGGTTTCGAGGGGTTCCATTTGATGTCTTCTTCGATTCGCTTTCCCAGCATCAGCCGAGCACCTCTTTTTGCCCTGGCCGAAACTGCCTTGGTCTTCGTGGTGTTTTGCCTCCACGGGGCGTGGCCGGTCCCCGACGTCAACGAGGCCCACTACCTGGCCAAGGCCATTCATTTCTGGAATCCCGATTGGGGGGCGGGCGATTTCTTCTTCGATTCCGAGGACGCGCACCACGTGTTTTGCCGTGGTTTTGGGTGGCTTTCCCTTTGGCTCTCCCCGGTCACGTTGGCTTGGGTGGGTCGCCTGGCTACCTGGTGGTTGTTGGCTTGGGCATGGCGACGGCTGAACTGGGCCGTCTTGGGTCGGCCGTGGTGGTCGATTGCCAGCGGCGCGGTAATGCTTTTCCTCGTTGACCATTTCGCCATGGCCGGCGAATGGATCGTCGGCGGCGTGGAAGCCAAGGGACTGGCCTACGTGCTGGTGCTGCTCGGGCTGGAAGCCGTGGTCCGCAGTCGTTGGAACCGCGCATGGCTCTGTTTCGGCGGCGCGTCGATGATTCACGTCCTGGTCGGCGGTTGGGCGGCCGTGGCCGCCGGCCTGGCGTGGCTGCTGTTGGGACACAACAATCGTCCGACGCTTCGATCCATGTGGCCGGGGCTTCTCGGAGGATTCGTGCTGTCTCTGCCCGGGCTGCTCCCGGCAATTCAGCTCAGCTGGGGAGTTGATTCGCAGATTGTGGATCGGGCCAACCAGATTTACGTCTTCCTGCGGCTGGAGCACCATCTCAATCCGGCCGAATTCGAGGCCCGTCATGTTCTCCGGTTTGCCGTACTGTTGTTTTTGTGGCTGGCGGTTCGATGGAAGACACCGGAGGGGCATCCCGTCTGGCGGCTCCATGACTTCGTGGCCGGTGCGGTCGCCATCGGCATGACGGGCGTCGTTGTTTGCTATGCTACAGCGGGGCGGCTCGATTGGGCTGCCGCCTTGTTGCGTTTCTATTGGTTCCGGCTGGCCGATGTCGCCCTGCCGATAGGAGTGGCCCTGGGCGTGCCGGTTCTGATCGAGCAAGCCCGGATCACCAGACCGAGAGTGGCCCGGTCGGCCGCGGCCGGCCTGATACTCCTGGCCGGCTGGCAAGTCGGCTCAAGCCTCGCGGAGCAGGCCCTTGGGCGAGAAATCCGATCCACACACGGACCTGAGGCCGTGCGGTTTGAGGACTGGCGCGAGGCTTGTACGTGGATCGCCACCTCCGGGCACATTCTCCAGGAAGCAAGGTTCTTGACGCCCTGGAGGTGCCGCACGTTCAAGTGGTACACGGGCCGCGCCGAGGTGGTCAACTGGAAGGACATTCCGCAGGACCCCCGCTCGATTGTCGAGTGGCGGCGGCGACGGGAGATCGTCCACGGCACCGGCAGCGAGGATCCGCTCAGGCGATGGTTCGACTCGCTGGCCGCTCAGGGTGAAGACCGTCTTCTGGAATTGGGCCGGCGGTACGGTGCGAATTACGTCCTGACCGTCAGCGAGCCGCGGTTGGACTTGCCCGTGGAATATGAGAACGACTCGTTTGTCGTCTATCGGCTTTCGGACGAGCCGGTCGGTCATCCCAACGGCGAATAGGCGGCCCACGAGATTGCGCAACCGGCGCCAGCGCTGCGCCCTATGCGCCAGGCATCCGTCCATCATTAACCCTGCACGAGTCAATGGAAAACAAGATTCAGTGGTTCCAAGCTCTATCGAGACCCGGCATTGTTATCCTGAGCACAGCGAAGGATCTCGCATCGAAGAATCTCCTTGGACAATCGAGATCCTTCGCTACGCTCAGGATGACCTGCTGCGGTATCAGCCAGCCAAACTTGGAACTGATGATCCTGAGTAAACACCACATTGACACTTGGGAGTTTCTTCCTCATGAAAGATTGCCGATCGACCCGTGTTCTTGCCTGGATGATCGTATTGTCGGTCGCACTGACAGGTCTCTTGCGGCCGTTGCACGCAGGCGAGCAGCCCGTCGCCCCCTCGACCAGCGACATCATGACCTATCGCGTTTGGCAGTTCCTGGACGACGATTGGGATTATCTCCGGACCGCCATCCCCAAGGCCCGGCAGGGCGGCATGAATCGCATCCAGTTGGGCCACAAGATCATCATGAACATTCATGAGATTTACAAATCGCCCAAAAAACTAAAACTGTTGCGCAACCTCGTTCGTTTGGCCCATCAACACGATTTGAAGGTCGATCTCTGGACGCATGAGCTGGCCGACGTACCATCTTCGTTGAAGAAAAACGGCAAAGTCGTCATCAACGACGATCTATGGGCATGGATGAAGGGCAAATACGCCCGCGCGTTCAAACTGCTCCCCGAGGCCGACGGCCTGGTGCTGACCTTCGCCGAGTCGCGGGCGAACATCTACAGCGACAGGGTCGTGTCCGAGGAGCCGCCGGACGCCCGGATCGCCAAGCTGATCGACGTTATGTCGGGAGTATGCCGGGAACACCACAAGACGCTTTTCATTCGGACGTTCGTTTACCAGCCCGAGGAACTCGAAGCCATGCGGCGGGCCATCGCCTCGATCGCCGATACGGTCGCCGACAAGGGCAACGTCGTGGTCATGAGCAAGTGCGTCCCCCACGACTGGACACCGTTCTATCCCTACAATCCCGTGTTGGGCGACACGTCGGGCTTGCCTCAGATCGTCGAGATTGACCTGGGCCAGGAATTCACCGGCCTCGGCAAGATCCTCCATTGCGAGGTGCACTACATCCACGCCGTGATGAACCACTGCCGCCGCAAAGGGCTTGCCGGCGCGGTGGCCCGCGTCGATCGCAACCGCGGCAATCGCGCCCTGGGCACGCCGGGCGAGGTGAACCTCTTCGCCTTCAACCGTCTGGTGCACGATCCGACGCTCACGGTCGACGCCGTCTGGAACCAGTGGGCCGAGAAGCGTTACGGCAAGCAAGCCGCTCCCTACGTCATCGACGCGCTGAAATCCACGTATGACGTCACCAATCTGACGTTGTATCCCTTGGAGCAATGGATTCAGCGCCATTCTTTTCTGCCCACCTGGAAGTACGCCAACAGTCACATCACGTTCGGCCCACCGGCCAAGTGGATCCCCTCGCCGCGTCAGGAGCTCGCGCGTGATGAGTTGCTGCGGCCCGACTGGATCACGCTCAAGAAAATCAACGCGGAAAAGGACACGGCCCGGGAGTTGGCCGAGACGTCGCTCACGATTCTCCAGCGGGGACGTCCCCATCTGGGCGAGGAAGACTATCGACAGCTCCGGCGTTACCTGGAGTTCGGCCGGGACCTCGTCGAAGTATTTCGCTACCACAACTTGGCCTTTTGCGCGACGCGGCGCTACCTGAATCGCAAGCAAGGCATCGGCATCGAGCGGCAAAGTCTCGACGAGTTGCGCGATGAAGCGATGGGCTTTCTCGACCAACTCGACAAAAGTGCCGAGGTCATTGAGAAGCGCTACGGCGAAAAAGTCTATCCCGGCAATCCCGCCACCGCCCGCCGGTGTGCCGCCGAGATGCGCAAGGTGATCCAAAAGGCGTCTGGACGGTAGTGCCGCGTTTCAGTTGAAATTGAGGGTGGCTGGGCCATAGCGGAGCGGTGGCCCAGGGCCTGTGTTTCCGGGCCACCGCTGCGCTATGGCCCGGGCACCCCAACTGCCAGAATCGACGGCAACGAGGTAGTAGTGCGAGGCAGCAGTGTACGTCAGGACTACTCCGTAGAAAGCCTTCAAAAGGGTGGCTGGGGCATAGCGCAGCGGTGCCCCAGACGGCCGAAAACTGGGGCTCCGCTGTGCCCAGCCACCACCCGCCCGGGGATTCCACGTGTGCCACTGTTTGCGCCCACTCTGGGGGGGCATGCCGGATTCTTGGAGGATTGGCCTCGCTCGGCGGGTCCTCGCTCGGCAAAAAATGCCATGGTTGAGTTGGATGGCGTCGGATCGTCCCACTCGCACCGCATTGCCTGTTGCCCATGTGCCCGCTCTCGCTCCGTCAAATCGAATCGGCCGGCGGGCTCCGCGCTTCGGCCGCGGCGTGGGATGATTTGTGGCGCCGCAGCGAAACGACCATTCCGACCGCCCGGGCGGAGCTGGTCGCACTCTGGCTTGAGCACTTTGCACCGAACGATCCGTTTCGGGCGATGGTCGTCGAAGAGGACGGCCGCATGCTCGCCGCGCTGCCGCTGGTGGAGAGGAAGACCTGCGGGCTGATTCCGTGTGGGCGTCTGACGTCGAACTACTGGTCACCCAATGGCGATCTGTTGCTCGATCCGGACATCGATCCACAGACCGTGCTGGACCTTCTGGTCGACGGTATCGACCGGCTCCGCCTGCCGCTATTCTGGTTCGACATGGTTCCGATCGGCGCTCGGCATTGGCAGGCCTTGGTCGACGCGCTTCGTCGGCGCGGGCTCGACGTTGACGTGCATCATCGGTGGGACGTGGGACAAGTTGCCCTGGACGGCGACGTCGAGGCGTATCTCGGTTCTCGTTCGAAGCATCTGCGGCGCAGCCTCCGCAAGGACGCGCGCCGCCTGGAAGAGAAGGCGCCGTTGGAATTCTGCCTGGAACAGCGGTTCACCCCCGAGCTGGTCCAGCAGCGCCTTCGCGAAATCTTCACCATCGAGGATCGCGGCTGGAAGGGAGCCGCCGGCGGCTCGGTGCTGCGGCAAGGGACCATGTTCGAGTTCTATCGGCAGCAGGCCCTTCGGTTGGCCGACTGGGGAGAGCTTCGCCTGGCCAGACTCAGACACGCCGGGCGGACGATCGCGTTCGATCTGGGTTGGATGGGCAAAGGTGTCTACCACTCCTACAAGGTCAGCTATGATCCCGACTATCGCCGGTTCGGGCCCGGCCATCTGCTGCACGAGCGGCTGGTCCGGGCGTTGGCCGACCAAGGCGATCTCCGCGCGATCGACTTCCAAGGTCCACAGACCGAGGCCCTGGCCGCCTGGTCGACCCACAGCTACCCGATCGCGCGGCTGGTCGTCGCGCCGCGGCGCCACGGCGGGCGGGCCCTGTGGGTTGCCTACCACGTGTTGGCCAGGGCCGTGCGACTTTGGCGAAAGGTTCCGCGGTGCTGGTGAAAGTCGGCCCGTCGTGTTATTCTGATCGGTTCTCTTTCCTGGAGAAAATGAGTTTCAGTAGTCCCAAGTTTGGCTGGCTGACACCGCAGCAGGTCATCCTGAGCGTAGCGAAGGATCTCGATTGTCCAAGGAGATTCTTCGCTGCGCAGATCCTTCGCTACGCTCAGGGTGACAATGCCGGGTCTCAATAGAACTTGGAACTGCTGAGTTTGCCAATTCGCCGCCCCTGACCTTCCGAGCGTCGATCATGCCCCTGCGTGCTGTTGCCTTCGACATGGACGGTCTGATGTTCAACTCCGAGGACGTTTATACGGAGGTGGGCCACGAGTTGCTGCGGCGCCGCGGCCGTGCGTTCACCAAGGAGTTGAAGGACGCCATGATGGGGCTTACGCCGCGGCACGCGTTCGAGGTGATGATCGAGTCGTGCTCGTTGGACGACACGGCCGAGGCGTTGATCCCCGAGTCGGAAGAGATCTTCATCTCGCTCTTGGAAGATCATCTTGCCCCGATGCCCGGCTTGCTCGATCTGCTGGCGTCGTTGGAGAAGGCCGAGATACCCAAGGCAGTCGTGACAAGCACGAGCCGACGGCTGACCGTCGCGGTACTGTCGAGTTTCGACCTGTCGGAGCGTTTCGATTTCATTCTCACCAGCGAAGACATCACCCATGGAAAGCCCGACCCTGAGGTGTATCGCCTGGCCGCGGAGCGTTTCGGGCTCCCGGCCGGCGAGATGCTTGTGCTGGAGGACAGCCATTTCGGCTCTCGGGCGGCGGCCGGAGCCGGGGCCTTCGCGGTGGCGATTCCCAACCACCACACGGTCGACCACGATTTCAGCATGGCCCGCTTCGTTGCCAAGAGCCTTGAAGACCGGCGCATCTACGAGGTTCTGGGTCTGACGCCTTGCTCCTAGCACGATAAGGTCAGACTATTGACCCTTGCATGGCTAATGAACCCAGGGCAACCAACGGGAGCCCGGCTTTCAAGGCAGTTCGGCAATAGCCAACCGTTCAATGGCCATGCAAACATCAATAAACACAGCCGCTTGGTGGTTTCTTCCAACGTAGCCAAATGGTTTCGGTGGGCGGCGCCCACCCTACGAGTCTGATCCTTCTCGGACCGCACGACTACTCGGCCCGTGGCGGAACGTTCAGATCGACTTCGTATCGAATCAGATAAGGACACGGCCCCCCGGGCTCTTTCAAGCAAATGCCCCAGCGGATGCCTTGGCCGTAGGAGACCGGTTCGGTCAGATCGGGCCGATAGCAGCCCGGTGCGATCGGCTTCGGCGTGGCCTTCAGTCCGAGGCGGTTGGAGAGAAAATCGACGCCGTCGGGTGCGTACTCGAACGTCTTGGTCTTGGAGGCATAAGCCGCCACGCCCTCGCGATGAGGCCAGATCATCACTTCGTGGCTGCCGGTCAGGATCGGCCGGCCGCCATTGGCGCGCACGTGCTTGCTCTGGGGCGTGTCGGCGATGGCCAGCCCCATGCACGTTTTGGACGGCCCGCGGCGGCCGTGATCCATGTTGCGTCCCTTGTAGTAGAGCCAGATGTCCAAGTCGCCGTCGCCGTCGTGGTCGCGAACCAACAGTGCCGAGTCGTCGACACGGTAGCTGTCGAAGGCCGATGGAACGTTCTTGTCGGTCGAAGGAAAAGTCGGCACCAAGACGGGGTTGTTCTTGATCCGCTCAAACGGCCCATCGGGGCTGTCGGCCACGGCAACACCGATGGCCGTGCCATCCGTCGTGGAGTTGTTCTCGAAGAGGAGCCTCTCCTCGTCGGACGGCTTGACGGCGTCGTAGTAGAGATAGTACTTGCCGTCAAACTTGACGATGTTGGGTGTGAAGACGGCGAAAGAGTCGAACTGGCCCCTTGCCCCGAGCCCCAGTGCTTCACCCTTCTCTTTCCAGGTGTGTCCCTCGTCTTTCGAGACCGCGTACCAGATCGTCGCCACGTAGCCATGGTGCTTCAACCGGCGAAGCTTGGGCTTGAGTTTTCGGTGATCGACCTTCGAGTACCAAATGTAGTAGGTGTCGCCGACCCGGATCACGTCGCTGACGTCGCGGCGAGTGACGTCCTTTTCGCGTCCGATTCCTTCGGCCGGTTGAAAGCGAAAATGCCTGCTGCGGAACTCGGGCCGGCGCCGCGCGGCGTCCGTCGCCGTTTCTTCCAGGCGCTGGCCGGACGACGGTGGGGCGCCCAACGCGGACGTGCTCAGGACGATCGGGATCAGCAGCAGAAGGTATTGGGTGTTCTTGCATGTCATCAGCGGAAACCTCGACTGTATACAGGATTTCGGAGGGGAACCGTTCTGGGGTGATTCACTTACGAGTGCTGACGACTGCCTGTGTGGAGTACGAGCTGCGTCAGCTCGGGCGGACAGTTGAGCCGGATGGGCAACTTGCCCGACAGCCCCCGGCTCACGTGGAGCATGGTGGGCGGGCTGTGAAACACACCCGAGGCAAAACGCACGCCCCGAGTGCTCGGCGCGAGGATCGCTCCGACCAGCGGCAGGCGAATCTGACCGCCGTGCAGATGTCCGGCCAGCATGAGATCGACGTCATGGGCAACCGCCCAGTCCAACTGGTCGGGGCTGTGCGAGAGCAGGATGCGAAGCGGCCCGCCGTCGGCGCCGCGGCGCGGCGCGCCGCGCATGTCGGCCGCCGGCGGAAACCAGGGCAACTCGTTACCGGCCAGCACGACCGAAGCGCCGTTGATCTCGCGCCGGATCCAACGACCGCCCAGGTCCACCAGTCCCACCTCACAGAGCGTCTGGCGAAGTCGCCTCGTGTCGACCTGCCGATCATGGTTGCCTAGGATGAAGTAGACTCCGTGCCGGGCAACCAACGGGCCAAGCACGTCGGGTATCCAATCGATGCACTCCTCCGTGTCGACCAGGTCGCCGGTCAGTGCGACCAGGTCGGGTTGAAGTTCATTGCTCAGGTGAACGACTTCCCGGAAAAACCCCTTGCCCACGCGACCGGTAAAGTGCAAATCGGACAAATGAACAAGGGAAAGCCCATCCAACGCCGGATGGAGTCGCGGCAGATTCAACGCCCGCTCGGCGAGGTCGATCTGCAAGATCTGGTTGCCGGGTAGATGGGCCAGGAAGTGGTGCATGTGATCTTCGGAGGCAGGCGATTGCCGCTTCCCGTCGGCCAACTTCCTGAAGCGGTTCTGTCGAAACCGCAATACGCCCACCGGGCGATGGGCCAGCCGACTCCAAACCCACCATGCCAGAACCACCACGGCCAGTACCCAGCAGAGCGCCACGTAGGCCATGCCCGCAGTTGGAAACGCAGACCACGTGACCGGACCCGTCAGGCGGAAGCCGAGACGGACGAACCAGAAGACGTAAACGACCGGAATGAGAATCACGGCCGCCACGCCCAGCGCGGTAAGTAAGCGAACCAGACCCCGTGAAAGACCGGTTGCGTGGATCCGATTGACAAAACCGATCCAACCGGCGGCATGGCCAAACAGGGCCAGAAACAGAAGCGTAAGATCCATGGGTTTAGTGGTCTGTCACAGTAGCTTTTCAGGGTCGGGTGCCAGCGGCAGCTTGTCTGCCGCTGAAGAATGGTCAACCGGCAAGGGCGGACAAGCCGCCCATGGCACCCCGAAATACTCTCGTGACAGAGCGCTAGGTCTTCACCGGACCGGATACATCGATCACCGTTTCGACCGTGTCGAGCAACTGGTCGAGGCGAAACGGTTTGTAAAGGACGGCCTGGAGGCCGGCCTGTCGGGCTTTGACAATCGAATGGCCCGGATCGTAGCCAAAACCGGTCATCAAGATCAACGGTACCCCTTCGGTTTCCATGATTTCCTGCAACTTGAGCATGAAATCGTAGCCTGAAATATCGGGCAGACGAATATCGGCGATCACGGCGTCGTAGCCGCCCTCGGGCAGCATGTTGCGGACCATGAAGATGGCCTGGGCGCCGTTGGGAGCCGTTTCGACGACGCAGCCATAGCGTTCCAGCAGCGCGTGGCCGGCGCTGCGCACGCTGTTGTCTTCGTCGACCAGCAGCACGCGACGGTTGTGCAGGGCGGGACGTTGCTCAAACGGCAACGGCTGTGGGTAAGCCTGGACGGGCGTCATCTTCTGGCCCACGCTTTGAATGACCTGCTTGATATCCCGGGCCCGGCGAAGGATTTGCTGCAGCCGCTCGACGACCTCGGGTTCGTGGCCGATGTACCGCTCCATCAGGTTGACCGCCTCGCCGAGAATCTCGTCGACCGGCAACGCAACGGCCGCGTGGATAGCTTCGATGCTCTCGGCCGCCGTCGTGGCCTTTTCGGCCACCAGCAACTCCAACGTGTTCAGTGCGACGGCAACGTCCCGGGTAAAGATCTCGAGAAACTGCAAATCGCTTTCCGAAAACGCCCGAGGCTCGGGGCTTTCCACGTTGAACGTGCCGATCACCTCGTCGTGCAGGACCAGCGGGACGGTCAGCGAGCTTTTGGCTCCCGCGGCTCCACTGAGATAGAGCGGATCTTCGGTCGTGTCCTCGCACAGGTAACTCTTGCCCGTGGCCGCCACGAAACCCGTCACTCCGTTGTTCTGCGGTTGGGCGAACAAGACGCGCGTGGCTGCCTCGGGTCTCATGCCGACCGACAGCAACGGTTCGAGCCGACCGGTCTTGGCGTCCAACAGCCGGATCTCGACGACCTCGAACTTCAGCAGGTCCTGGGTGTAGTGAAGAATATCGGACTTCAAGAGTTCGATCCGCTCGCGCACGGACATCCGTGACAGTTCTTCGGGCGCCAGATCGGCCAGGTCCAGACCCGCCTGGTGGATCGCGGCGAGCTTCTGCTGTTGGAGCATTTCCTCGGACACGTCGCGGATCGTCACGATGAGATGACGGGGAGGGCCGCCCACCTCGTGAACCGGCGCCGCGTGCACGTGGAAGAATCGATGGTCGTCGGCGCGCAGCGTCGAGCTGCTGGCGTTGCCGGTGGCCAGCGCCGTGTGGAAGGGACAGAAATCAGGCCCCAGAATCTCGGGGCTGCCCAGAGCACTGTAGAAGTTGGTTCCCAACAACTCCTCTTGTCCGCTCCATCGGCGGACTTGGGCGTTGGCCCAGAGGATGCCGTTCTCGCTGTCCAGAAGGACGACGCCGTCGGGCATGCCGTCGAGGATCTGTTCGTTCTGTAAGAACTTGCCGATCTCGAAGGCCTGCTTCAGATAGTCCTTGGAGACGTAGACTCCCTCGAACTGGTCGCGTGTCAGATACGCCAGCCCCCGCATCGGATTTGAAGCAAACACCACCTCGAAGTCGTCGGCGGCGGGTCCCAATACGTGCTGGGCGGTCTCGTGAGAATCGCAAACAAAAAGGATCTTCGGTTTGTCCGACAATGCCCAAGGGCTCCTTCGTCAATCACCGCGCAACCCCGTCATTTGGGTAGGCAACTCGCCTACAACCCAAAGTAATTATAGGGCGGGCTGCCGCCTCATACAACGGTAAGCTGTTCCCCTCTTACCTATGTCTTGGATCGGAACGCCTCCCGAAAAGATTGACTGTTGCTCTGGGGCGGAGCAGATTTCCGTGGCTACCGATTTCCTCTACGCGTTCTCTCCGATATGTCCGCTACAGCCGATAGCGCCGGGGTGGATTGCATAGGCGAAAAACACACCGTCGGTGACGCTGATGGTGACAGACTGCCGAATTCGGCGTGCCTCGACCCGTCGCATCCTTGGAGACGTCGCCGACGGTCGGGACCGGAAAGGTCGCAGGATTCTCTCGCAGTGACAAAACCAGTGCAATCCCCCCACAATCGTGACGAGTCCATGGGTTGTCCGGTCAAGCCGCTCTAGTTCTTCCGCCAGACAGGTCGATCAAGAATGACGCAGGGTGGTACGTGCCCGTGACGGCTGCCGTCCGAACAGAGAAACCGTCGGCGCGCGACGACACTCTCGTTGGCCTGACATTACGGAGGTGTTGCGATGTGGCGAGCGTTTTTCTTGGCAATCGGGATTACGCTGTGCATTGTGGGCGTGGAGTTCCTCGGGCTGGAGCAAGTCGTGCTCAAGATCCATGAGTCACCCCCCAAGGTGGAGGCCGACCCATTCAATCTCACGTCCGCGGCCCCCACCCCCGGACCACGCAAGACCATCACCGTCCGCGAATACACGCCCTGGAGCCTCTTGGCCCTTGGGGTGGTCGTTATTCTCTATGCCTACGACCTCCCCCGCCGAATGAACAGCTAGGCCATATTAGAGTGTCTGAGAAGTCGGGTGCCATGCTCACGCTTGCCGCGAGCATACTCCTTTATCCCCGGCATGGCCACGCTCGCGTCAGGGTGTCCGGCAATTCAACCCTCAGTAGTTCCAAATTCGCTTGAGAACTCACATTGTCATCCTGAGCGAAGCGAAGGATCTCGATGGCCAAGGAGATTCTTCGCTGCGCAGATCCTTCGCTTCGCTCAGGATGACAATGCTGGGTCTCAATGGAATTTGGAACTACTGACCCTGGGGAAACAGCATATTTCAGGCATTTGGGTGCCATGGCCATCCCGGCGCGCCGGGACGCGAGCGTGGCCATGGCACCCAACCATCGAGAACCCGGCCTCGGGGAAACCCACGTGCCAGGATGCCTCGCGCCGCTGGACTACTGCCCCTGGCGGAACCGATCGAGATACTCTTGGGTGTGCCGACGGTGTTTTCGGGGTATGTGCTGATCGGTCAGCGGATCGGTCTGGCTGTGTCTGGCGGCTTCAAGCTGATCCTTGATGATCTTGTCGGCCTCTTGTCTGCGGTGGGGACCCTCCACGTATTGGACAATGGCCATGGGGCCCTTGGTCACCTTTTGCGGAACCCGTGAGTCGTGAAAGGCAACGTCCGGTTCTTTGGCGCGTGAACCACCCGGGACGTGCCCCTTGCCCGCCTCAAGACCACCACCTGCCTGTTGGCCTTGGCATGCCTTACACCCGGCACCTTCACATTCAGGGCAGCACATTTCACTGCGGCATTGGGCTATCTGGTCCAGGGTTTCGTCAAGCATGGCAAGCTGGTCCGACTCTTGCTGAAGTTGACCGAGATTGTCGGCCAATTGTTTCATCGCCTGTTGGGCCTCGCCCATCTGCCCCTCCTTGCAACACTCGGAACACTCTTTTAATTGTCCGGCCAACTTGTCGAGGACGTCCATCTGCGGCAATTGTTCGCGCAGCTTAGCCAGTTGCTCCTCCAATTTGTTGGCCTGTCCGAGTTGGCCGGCGTCGCGCAACTTCTCGATTTGTTCTTCCAATTTCTGCTGCGTCTGGCGATGGGCCTCGGCGATTTTTCCCAACTTCTGGGCCATTTGATCCAGTTGTTGCGTCAACTGCTGGCGCTGTTTCTCATCGAGCTCGCCGGAGGACAACTCCTCGCCGAGCTTGCCCAACTCCTCCATGGCCTTGTTGAAGTCACCTTGTTTCATGGCCTTGGCCAATCGATCGGCCGGACCTTGCCTCAGATTCCTCAATTGTCTGAATCGATCTTGAAGCTTATCGGCGGCGGCCGATTTGTCTCGTTGCTCCTTGAGTTGCCTGGCCCAATCGTTGAGTTTCGTCAGGGCCTTCTTCCGATTGCTCAGGGATTGCTCACGAAGCTTCTTGATATCCTGCTGGAGCAGTTTCAGAACGTCGTCTATTTCTTTGAGCCCTTCCTTCTGGGCCTTCTTGCGCTGCCGGAGCAGCTCGCGCTCGAGTTTCTTGGTCGACGTCTTGAGTTGCTTCCGCACTTGAGCTTGGTCGGCCCTGGCCTGCGCGGCGCCCGTGTTTTCTGCCGGGCCGAAAAGCACCATCACCAGCAACACGATCGCGGCGGGAACCAGAGGGTAGAGCAGGCGACGTGACGGGGTTACCTTCATGCGGTCGGAGATGTCGATGCGCCCGACGCGTCGGGCAGCATCGTCGACCAGCGCTTGTCCCGCTTGGCTCCGGCGGTCCGTTTCGGCGAGTGCCCAGGCGCTGGAGACGCGTTCCTTTAGGCCGAATCGTCGATCGATCTCGATAGCCGCGTCGATCAGCTCGCCTGCGGTGGCCATGGTCCAGGCCCAAGCCGCCACGATGCCCAAGGCGACCCCGCCGGCTACCCAGATCCAAGGCGATACACCCGGCAGCCAGAATATGCCGGCCAGAACCAGGACGACACTCACACTCAGCGTGGCAGAGCATGCCCACCCAAGCGACCCGACGAAACGCTGCAGGCTCCGCCGCCGCTGTGCCCGATGAATCTGTTTCCCAATCTCGTCCACGGTCGTACCCCTTCAGGTGACATGCAATTCTGTTCCGGCTGGTAGTACCGCTAGAGCGTGTTTGAGAAGGGTGCCACTGCTGGCTCGTCCAGCAGTGCCGGCTACGGAACACGCCCAACTACAAGCGCGGACTAGCCGCCCATGGCACCCTCAGTAGTTCCAAGTTTGGCTGGCTGACACCTCAGCAGGTCATCCTGAGCGTAGCGAAGGATCTCGATTGTCCAAGGAGATTCTTCGCTGCGCTCAGAATGACAATGCCAGGTCTCGATGGAATTTGGAACTACTGACCCTCCATAGGGCGTGCAACGGCTTCTCGAAAACGCTCCAAGGCCTCTGGGGTTCATTATATCGCCTTGCCGCACCGGGGCATCCTCATTCGGGTTGCAAGAGGCCGCTTTTCAGTCCGCGCTGGTCTGCTATCATGAACGCTTTGATCCGCCGATTGCCCCTTGAGTGGGGAGGGGACTGTCCCAATTTTCGCGGCGTCTTGATCATGACGCAGCAAACGAGTGTTTTCGCCGCGAAAATGGGACTGTCCCCCTTCGGCTACCCAAGAAAACCCACCTTTTTCAAGGATTTGTCATGGCTGAATTCCGCGTCGAGCGTGATTCGATGGGCTCGGTCCGACTGCCGGCGGCCGCCTACTACGGCCCACAGACGCAGCGGGCGGTCGAGAACTTTCAAATCTCCGGCCGACGCCTTCCCCCCGCGATGATCCACGCCTTGGGGTTGGTGAAATGGGCCGCCGCCACGGCGAACCACGACTTGGGCAAGTTGACCGGATCGGGGAAGCAACCCCTAGGCGACCGGCAGGTCCAGGCCCTGTTGGCTGCCTGCCGCGAAGTGCACGAGGGAGAGCTCGACGACCAGTTCCCGCTGGACGTCTACCAGACCGGCTCGGGCACTTCCAGCAACATGAACGCCAACGAGGTGATCGCCAATCGGGCCATCGAACTCTCCGGCGGCGACCGGCTGGCGGCCGAGAAGCCGATCCATCCGAACGACCATGTCAACATGGGCCAGAGCACCAACGACACGTTCCCCACGGCGATCCACGTGGCCGTGGCCGTGGCGATCGACCAGGAGTTGATCCCGGCGCTCGAGCAGGCACACCAGACCCTGGCGGCCAAAGCGGCCCAGTGGCAGGAAATTCTCAAGATCGGCCGCACGCATCTGGCCGACGCCACGCCGATCACCCTCGGGCAGGAGATCGGCGGACTGGCCCGGCAGATGGAATTGTCGATCGCCCGCGCCGGGCAAGCACGCGACGCGGTGCTGGAATTGCCCATCGGCGGCACGGCCGTCGGAACCGGCATCAACACCCATCCCAAGTTCGGCGCCCGAGTCTGCGAGCTGCTGGCCCACGAGACGGGCATCCCACTGGTCGAGGCGGACGATCATTTCGAGGCGGGCGCCCAGCGCGACGCGCTGGTCGAGTGTCACGGCAATCTGCGTGCGATCGCCTCGACGCTTTTCAACGTGGCGAACAACCTCCGCTGGCTCGGCTCGGGGCCGCGCTGCGGGTACTACGAGATCCGGTTGCCCGACCTTCAGCCGGGCAGCTCGATCATGCCGGGCAAGGTCAACCCGGTGATGTGTGAAAGCCTGATGCAGGTGGCCGCCCGCGCGATCGGCAACGATCAGACGATCGCGCTGTGCGGCGCGGCCGGCGGCCAGTTCCAGTTGAACGTCATGATGCCCGTCATGGCCGACACGGTGCTGGAGAGCATCAGCCTCATGGTCGGCGGCACGTCGGCCTTTACCGAGCGGTGCCTGGCGAAGATGGAAGCCAACGAGGACGTTTGCCGGGCGGCGGTCGAAAAGAGCCTGGCAATGGCCACCGCATTGAATCCCTACATCGGTTATCAGAAGGCGGCCGAGCTGGCCAAAGAGGCGTTTGCCACCGGCAAGAGCATCCGCGAGCTATGCCGCGAGAAAAAAGTGCTCGGCGAGGAACAGCTTGACGAAGCGCTCGACCCGTGGCGAATGATCGAGCCCCAAGAGTAGGCCGGATCACGACCCGGCGAAGCGCTGCAAGGAGCCTGCCATGAAGCCTGCCACGAATCTGTTGATGCTCTTGCTTTTTACACTCGCCGCGACAAGCGTGGCCGGCGATGGTCTGACGCTTGCCCGCGATGGTCACTCTGACTATTTGATCGTATTGCCCACGAAACCCAGCAGCGTCGAGGCGACCGCGGCCGACGAACTGCGCGGTCATCTCCAGAAGGTAACCGGTGCGAAGCTGGAAATTCTCAATGAGAATCGCGCCCGTCCCGATCGAAAGGCAATACTCGTCGGCGCGACCGAACGAATGAAGCGGTTGTTGCCGGAGGTGAGCTTGACGTCGCTGGGGGCCGACGGCATCGTGATGAAAACCGTCGACGGGGACTTGGTGCTGGCCGGTCACCCCAAGCGCGGGACGCTCTACGCCGTCTACACGTTCCTGGAGGACGTGGTGGGATGCCGTTGGTGGACGGCCGAAGAGAGTTTCACGCCGAACAGGCCGACGCTTGAGATCCCCGCGCTCGACGTGGTCTATGCTCCGAAGCTGAAGGTTCGCGAGGCGTTTTACCTCAACGCCTTTGACGGCGTGTTTTCCGCCCGATGCAAGTGCAACGGTCATTTCAATCGCGTAGCGAAACAGTACGGCGGCCACGAACGGTTCGCCGGCTTCGTGCACACGTTCTACCCTTTGTTGCCGCCCGAGAAGTACTTCAAAGAGCATCCCGAGTGGTATAGCCTGATCGGCGGCAAGCGTACCCATCATCGTGGCCAGTTGTGCCTAACGAATGAGGAAATGCGGCGGGAACTCGTTCGCAACGCTTTGGCGCTGCTGCGGGAATCGCCCGGCGCCGGGATGATCTCCATCAGCCAGAACGACTGGCGGGGCAACTGCCAATGTGAGAAGTGCAAGGCGATCGAGGAGGAGGAAGGGGCGCCCTCGGGCCTGATGATCCGCTTTGTCAACGCGGTGGCCGAGCAAATCGAGAAAGAGTTTCCCAACGTGCTGGTCGAAACGTTGGCCTACCAGTATACGCGCAAACCGCCTCGCCATGCACGACCGCGCGGCAGCGTGGTGGTCCGGCTCTGCTCGATCGAATGCTCGTTCGTCCAACCGTTGGCCGACGGCCCGCAGAACGAGAAGTTCCGCGGCGACATTGAGTCGTGGAGCCGTATTGCCCCGCGGCTCTATGTCTGGGACTACGTGACGAATTTCTGCAACTATATCCTGCCTCATCCGAACCTGCCGGTATTGGCTCCCAACATTCGTTTCTTCGTCGACCACAAGGTGATGGCCCTGTTCGAGCAAGGTGACTACGGCAGTTCGATCGGCGACTTTGTGCGTCTTCGGGCGTGGCTGGTGGCCCATCTCATGTGGAACCCCGACCAGGATGAGAATCGCTTGATCAGTGAATTCCTGGAAGGATATTACGGCGCCGCGGCGCCTCATTTGCTGGCCTATTTGAACACGATCAACGAGGCGGGCCGGCGCAGCGGAGTCTATCTACGGTGCTTCATGAACGGCACGTCGGGTTGGCTTTCGCTGGATGACTTGAACACGGCTACCCGCCATTTCAACAAAGCCATGGCCGCCGTGGCCGACGATCCGGTGCTTTTGCGCCGAGTGCGGCGCGAGCGAATGCCGCTGGACCACGTCTGGTTGCGCCGTTACCGCTCGCTCAAGCAGATTGCCCAAAAGGAGAAGAAAGAGTTCCTCGGTCCCACCGATCCGGTGGTGGCCTGCCGCGAGTTCATCGACCTGGCCCATCGGCACAAGGTGGGCCAGTGGCGAGAACGCGTACCTTTCTCAGCCTATGAGAATCAACTGCGGCAGCTTTCTCGCCCGGCAGAGCTGAAACGCGGACAGAAGTAGAAAGCCCCATTCCTCTACAAATACCCGGCACTCGATTGGAAGTACTTGCGTCGCCGGGTCTCGGCGACCTCGGGCGCTTCGGCTTCCCGGCGGCGAAGGTCGATCAAACTGGCCTGACATATCCGGCATCCCACCATGTCGACGTGGAATGCGATGTGGTCGGCCAGCTCATCGGGCAGGCCGCCCAGCAAATAGCTACCCAATTGCTGGCGCGAGGGGCAACTCAGCCGATGACGTCGCCAGATCTCGCCCACTGTGTGCACGCCCGCGTCACGTCGGGCGTTGATCGCGGCAAGCTGCTCGACGCACTCGGGATGGCGACGCAGCGCGTGTTCGATCTGGGCCATCTCGTCCGGCGGCAGCGCCTCGTCGAGATAGGCCTCCAGCTCGTTCTGTGGCGGTGGTTTGGCCATAACAACTCAAACTGCGAATCCATGGGAGGAACCACAGATGAACACAGATACACACAGATGAGAAGCTGGGTGCCATGGCCACGCGAGCGTGGCCATGCTGAAATGTCGAGACAACATGCTCACGGCAAGCGTGAGCATGGCACCCGAATCCCCAAACAGCTTTGTCCTATCTGTGTTCATCTGTGTTCATCTGTGGTTTCAAATGGAACATCACTCGGCGGCATACAACTCCGGAAACACGTCCTCGGGCAATTCCTGATTGCGGACCGAACTGCGTAAGGAGGCCAGGAATTGAAACTTGTGATTGGCCACGGTCTGCTCGGAGATGTCCAGCCTGGTGGCGACCTCCTTGTTCGCCCAGCCGCGGACCATCAACAGCTCGATACACTTCAGCTTGAGCCAGTCACCGCGCCGCCGCCAACGCTCGATCTGCTGGTGGATTGCCTCGATCAGCGCGCTTTCCTCGATGTGCCGTCGCTCGTCGCTCCGCAGGATGCTGCTGGCCCGCCGGGCGCTGCCCGGCTGGTCCCAGGTCGTGCCGCTGCCGCTGGAGTTGCTCACCAGCGGAATCGTCGGCCGGCGCCCCTCGCGGCGCAAATGGTCGGTCAGCTTGTGTGCCGCGATGGAGAACAGATAGCTCTCCAGCGAGCGCCGCTTGTCGTAGTTGGGCAGGCTGGTGAGAAACCCGATGAACGTTTCCTGGACGATGTCCTCGGCCGCCGGTCGGCTATTGGCCCGGCTTCGCACGAAAGCCAGCAGGCGGCCCTCGAACCGGGAGATCAGCTCATTCCACGCGTCGGACTCCTTGGCCCGAATGCGGTCGATCAAGAGCTGGTCGGTTTGGCTCGATTCGGTCATGCGTTTTGCGGGATTGGGGATTAGGGATTAGGGTTCAGGGATTGGGTGGCACCGATGATTTTCCGCCAGCGACGTTGCCGGCGTTTTCAACTCATTCGGAAAATCGTCGGTGTTGCGGACCAACAAGAGGCAACGTATCCGAATCGTGAAGTGCCTCTTGCCGCTGCGCGGCACCGACGATTCCGCGATTGTACCACTTTCTCGTCGTAGCGCCGACTCCGCGGAATCATCGGTGCTACCCGTTCGCGGCCCGGCGAAAAACTACTCTACTACCGCTTTTCGACCTCCACCGGCCTGTCGACGGTTGTTGTCTCGCTCACGGGGGATTCAACGCGAAAAAAGACTTCGGCCAGCAAGAAGTACATAAGGATACTCAATATCGGGCCGGCGATGCCCATGGCCATGTGTTTTCGATAGGCACCCTTGGTCGCCAGATCGACTTTGAGGACGCCGTAGGCAAGAAGCAACACGAAAAGCACGCCGGCCAAGCCCATCCCGGCGTACAGCACGCGCTGTTCGACCTGCGCCTCATGCCACTTCTGCTTGAGCAGCTCGTTGGTTCTCGACGTGAAAGCCAAACGAACGTGCAGTTGCTTCATCAGCCCGACGCCCGTCTGCTTGGTTTCTTCCCATTCGCCCCGGATCATCTTGTCGTGTATGTAGTCGTTGGCCAGTCGTACTTGCCATTTGGCCTCGCGGCCGAGATACCGTTCGACATAGTCGGCCACCGCTGCCTGCAGCGCCCCGGGCAGGGCCTGATTGCATTCGTCCCGCGTGCTGAAAGGCCCGACGACGATGGTTTTTCCATAGCCGTAGGGCGTGCGGCCCTGCGGACTGTCGAGCCAAGCGGGCCGGTCGTGGGTCGGGTCCTTCGGTGGCTTTGCCGCCGGCGCGGCCGCGAGGCTCTCCGTTGCCGCTTCACTGCCGGGATGCTTTTCCTTCACGCCACGTTTCTTCTGCTCGGCGAGGGTCCGCTCCAGGATTTCCCAGAAGGTGTGCAGCGCGCTGCGCCGGTCGGCTTCATTGGGCAGTTCGGAGGAGACAAGCCGGGTCATTTTCCGGATCAGGCCGCTGACCTGCTCTTCGGAAAGGACGTTGGAATCGGCGGATTTCTTGGCTTTCTCGGGCTCGGCCGACTTATCGGGTGCGTCAGGCGATGTGTCGGGTGCTTTCTTCTCGGGTGGTGGGTCGCCCGAGTTGGCTGCCGGCTTCTTGCCGGATGTCCGGCTCTCTTCGACTTCGGCAATCGTCTCGATGATCTCTTCGTAATTGCCGGTCACATCAGAATCGTTTGCCGTGGCGGCGGATTGAACCGAGTTGACGGTTGTCCGTTGAATGTAGCTTGATGGTGCCGGTGCGATAGACCGCACCCCGGGCCAAAGGAACAGCGGGAACAAGACGAGCAAGACGGGCAACCCGACGGCCAGGCCGATGCCCCAGCGCCGGGTCTTCGGATTGACGATCATTGCAACGATCACGCCGATCAGCAGCACGGCCAAAGCGGCCGTGACCAGTAGTACTAAGACGCCCGGCAAGATCGTCGGCTCCGAAGCGTATACCATCTTCTTAATCCTCCGGGCTCGCCTGGCGCAGCCGCGGATTGACCCAGGGGCTGGCGATCTGCACCGAGATGGACATGATGCCGGCGACTATCGTCAGCACGATGGTGGGAGGCTCTCCTGTCAAGATGAGCAGCGCCGGAAGAAACATGCTTGCCAAGACGCACCAGAGGCTCAACCGCGCGGGACGCAACGGATCGGCCTGGCGCCACCACCGGACCAGGAGCATCAGTGCGCCGAATGCAACAACGTGCATCAACAAGGCTTCACTCTGAGTTGGCTCATGACGAACCGTGAATGCGGGACTGATCGTTACCAGTTCGAAACAGCCCCAGGCAAACGCGCCCAAGACGAGCCCTACGGTCATCATGACGAATCGGCGCACCATGGCATCGCCCTGGGTCCCTTCCCAGAACTTGCACGGCACCATGACGGCCCAGGAACCCGCGATGCTCACCAATAGCAGATAAGCGGGAAATCCGGGATGAAACTCTCCCGATGCCGATGCAACCACGATCACGACGACCAGCGTCATGATCGCGGCCACCAGCGCACTGAGCAGCATCGAGCCGAGCAGTTCGACCAATCGTTCCCGAAACGGCTTGACGATCAAGGCCCGGGTCGGTTTTTCATAGGGGCGGAAACGCCGGTAATGCTTTCGCCGCGCGTGGGCCGCCTGCCGGCCGGGACCGGGCTCCAGCGGCGAGTCTGCTGCCGGCGGCGAAGACGCTTGTGCCACTGCCGGCGACTGGGCCGACGACGGCTTGCGGGCCCGACGGATCGCCCGGACGACCCGGCAGAGGACGTAAACGGCCACCATACTCAGAAGAACGGGAATCGTCAGCTCCTTCGCAAAAACGACGCCGACCCCGACGATTACGATCAAAGTTACTTGAATGCCGTCATTGAGGCTGTGCCACCAGTTCTGCACGTCAACGCAGATCTGGCGCAGTTCCCCAAGGATGGGCTCTTCATCGACCGCCTCGGCCACGATCGCCGCCGGCGTGTCGACTTGCCCGGCTGCCTGTGCCGGTTGGCTCTTTGCCGAACCGTTTGCGCCGGAACCAATTTGTGTCTTCTTTGCCTGGGGCAGCAAGTCGGCAGACCGCTGGATCGGAAGCTCGGCAACCATCTCCTCGACTGAGGAAAAGCGTTTTTCCGGGTCCTTTTCCAGTGCCCGGGCAACCACGCCGCGATAGGGTTCCTCGAGCATCGAGACGTCGGGCTTGGCCGTGAGGTGTTTCATGAGCACCTCACCGACGCTTTCTCCTTCGAAAGGCAAGCGGCCGGTGAGCATCTCGTAGAGAATGATGCCCAGGGCGTAGACGTCGATTTCCTTGCCGTAGCGACCGTTGGCCACTTCGGGGGCCATGTAATGGACCGTGCCCACGCTCTCGGTATGGCCGCTGCGCCGGCTGCACGAGATGAACTTCGACAGCCCGTAGTCGCCGATCGAAACACGTCCTTCCTCGGCGAAGATGTTTGCCGGCTTCAGATCGCGATGGACGATGCCGTGATCGTGCAGATAGCCCACGCCGGCCGCGATGCCGGAGAGCCACCCGAGCGCTTCCTGGACGAGCATCCCCTCCGGATGTCTCGCGATCACGTCGTCGAGGCAATCGCCGGCGACGTATTCCATGACCACCCAGTAGTCACCCCGGTCGTCCTCCCTGATGTCGAATACGCCCAGGAGATTGGGATGTTTGAGGTTCAGACATTGCCTGATGCCGCGCAGCTCGACGTCGAGGCTGCGTCGGATCAGTTTCAGCGCGACTTCTTTTCCGCCGTCACTCGTGGCGTAGTAGACCTCACCAAACCCGCCGTGGCCGACGCCGCGCTTGATCGTGAAGCCGTCTAAAGGCCTCGATCCCCCGGCGTAGGTGAACCGCTTGGCTTCCGGAGTGGCCTGGCCGGGACTGCTCGTCTGCGTGGGTGGTGGATTCATGGTTACTTGCCCTGCTGGTGCACTGAGGCACCAA
>Ga0315543_1001110_pt1 | contig 30137 bp, 28 predicted proteins | sample SalMarSW160210MG_2_FD_203098 | JGI IMG/M metagenome (GOLD analysis project Ga0315543, IMG submission 203098) | Salt marsh sediment microbial communities from the Plum Island Ecosystem LTER, Massachusetts, United States - Salt Marsh Sediment SW1601-210 ... | reverse complement strand
TGTTTATTTGATTTGCTTGAGCGCAAAGAGATTGGGAAAAGAGTATCAATGAAAAAACAATTAAAGAAAAAATAGTTCTCATATTACTTATGCTCCTAAGTTCTGAATTAGTTAATTAAACAAATTAACGGCATATGAACAATTGTTTATATTTTTCTTTTAATGACAATATAGCTTCCTTCATAGAAATCTTCAATTCGACATAAAATTTTGATAAAGTATTTTTGTTGAGCGTATACAACCTCTTGGCGCGTGAGCTGTTGAAACATGCCCCATATTCCTTGAACAAAAATTGGTTGGCAGCCATAATTTTATCTCCTTGTCACTTCTTAATTCATATCAGGACAGATTATAGCCTTGAACGGGGAAAAGGCAAAGGGAAAAATCCCGTTCCCCGGCGCCAAGGGCGAGAGAATAGAAAATCCCCCGATGAGATAGCCCAAGGGACATCTCACGGGGCAGGGAGAGTCGAAAATGGAAAAAAAGAGAGTTAAATTTTAAATAGATTCTTCGACCCATTCGGCAGGCTCAGGGCAGGCTGCGCTCAGAATGACAATGAACCCGCCTGCTTTTTTTACAGGGGGTTTTTAACCACGGATCCTGCTGGCCTACTCGGCGAACTGAATACTCATTCCCTTTTCGATTTTGCCGCTGCCTTCGAGGGCCCTGCAATAGGCAACCTTTTCCTTAGCCCTGGTAACTTCAATAAGGCCGACCTGCTTCATCTCCACATCGAGAACTTCGCCAGTATCCTGGTCAACGATTTGCTCGACACTGCCTACCTCGAATTTCTGGCCGATTTTTACGCCTTCACGCTCGCCGCGATTGATAAGTATTTTGCCGTCCTTTACGAGAGCAATAGAACCTTCCCAGGGGATTGTCTCAAGCTGTTTGATAAGGAAATCGACGGCCTGCATGACGGCATCTTCACAGGCCTTGCCGACATTGTCATTCTTGAAGCCGGATACTCCGCCTGTTACACCGCCCAGACCGATGCCATAGTAACCCAGACTGCCGCGTTCTCGTCCGGATTTTCCAACGACCTGCGAGGTTGCTTTGACCTGTCCTGTTTCCGAATCGACAAGATAAATAGTAATGTTAATCTCGGCGTGGTCCTTTGCTCCGCCTACCCGGATACCCCGGATATCTATCACGCCGCCGCCGCCGGTAGTGCTTCGCTGAACGTGCGTAATGGCTCCCTTAACGAGCAGCTGGGCGGGGGTCATACGTCCTATTTTTGGAGTCTTTTTTCCCTGTGCGACGCGACCGCTTTCGCCGAGGTCCTGCTCCTGCATCGCTTCGGCGCGCATCTGCTTGTCGCCGAGAACGATAAACCAGCCTGACTCCTGCAGGGCATTTGTCATAATTTCAACAAAGCCGTCGCCGAGATTCCACCGGCCGCTCCAGCCAGACTTGTTTTCAAAGCTCGAGACGGTAATCGAATACCGCAGATTGCCTTTCGGCCTGCCGGCGGTGGATTGGATTCTGTCGATGACCATCGCTACCGGATAATCTTTTTGGCAGGTGTAATAGACCGTGCCCCAAACAGTGACGGGCCGGTCCTCCAGCCATGTTTTTTTGAGGCGGTCGCCTGTTCCGTAATTTCTGTACATTTCCAAGACGGGCGAGCCGCTTGGAAGGTACGCATTGAAATTTTCATCGGGCGCGCCCGGCCGATAGAGTTTGACCGCGACGTATTTGCCGGCGGTAATGCCCTTGCTGTCGAGCTCGAACGAGCCGCTGCCGATTTCGCCCAGGCCTGCCCTGAGCTCGACGGCCTGACCGTCAATGCTCGCTTTGGATTTTCTGAGTTTCCTGAATGTGAACTCTTCTGCGCCGAGCGCAAGCGAAGAAAGAAAAATTACGGCTGATATGAACAGCAATAAATGAGTTTTTTTCATACGGCACCTCCCAATAAATTATCGGATAATATTGTCTGGTATTAAACCATCTGCCTGCAGCGAGATGCTATTAAAAGCCGGCAGCTTTTGCAAGGACAAATATCTTTATAGCGGACAAGTATCAAAATTTAAAATATTTTTTGACGAACCCTGCCCCCCGCATTCGCGAGGGTAAACTCAGTGATGGCAAGGCTAACGGACAAAATAAAACCCCCAACATAAAGTTGGGGGCTTTAGGATTTTAACAAATCCCGCCATTGTCCGGCGGGGCTAATCGAAAACCATACCAATTTTGTCCACATAAACGCGTAATTTTTTTACAAAACGCGCAACTTTTTTCGTGCGCGTTTTGAAAATCTCAAAAAAATTTCGCCCTTATCTGACAAGGGTTTATGAATTTTGACCCCGGAATTTTGGCCTGATTTTTTGCAAAAACGCGCAATTTTTCAGGTAATACGGGGGGAGTATGTTGCCGGAGGCAACATGGAAAATCGAGAATCGAAAGTCGAAAATTGAAATCCAGAATTCTCGATTGCGGTCAAATTTCGATTGTCGATTTTCGAAAAAAGGCAACATAAAAAGTCGAGAATAGAAAATTGAAAAAACAAGGGCAAAAAAGATGGTAACGAAAAAAAGAGATTATCTGATGCTTAAAATCAGAGGCAGGCTCGTAAAAGTCGACCCGGATATCTTCTATAAAATCGTAAATACCGGACACGAGCCGCCCTACAAAAAATACAACGGCAATATCACGTCGCTGCGAATCTCCAGTGCAGGCTACCCTGTAATCGTCCTCGGAAGAAAACACTGCAAACTTATCCAGCTCTCACGGTTCGTAATGGATGCCAAAGAAGGCCGGCTCGTCGACCATAAAAACAGAGACCCGCTCGATAACCGCAGGACAAATCTGCGAATTGTAAATTACAGACAAAACAGCCTGAACAAAAAACGCAGGACAAATACCGGCCTTGTCGGTGTCTGCGTTCGACGCACAAGAGGAAAATACTACTGCATAGCGCAATTCCAGGACGGAAACGGCAGACGATTAACATTCCATATACCCGACAGCCCACAAAACCGAATCGTCGCGGCTCTTGCACACGATAAATTCGTACTGCAGGAAGGAGAAGAGGAATACGCACCGCTGAATTTTCCGTGTTTTAAAAACGAGCCTTTCAGAAGTTTTCTATTGGCGGAGGATTTAAAAAAATACAAGAAACAAAACAAGGAAACGCTGATGAGATATATCCGCCAGGCTATGACGGGCTGAAATTCAACGGCCATTTCGGCCAGGGGCCGGCAGAAATGGTCGCTCCGCTTTTAAGTGTCTGCAGCAAAAAAACTCATACGAAAATCCGCACTTATTTTACCGACCATTACGGCCGGGCGGGCAAAAATCGTAATTTCTGCTTAAAAATTTTATCCCGCACAACTCATTACGAATAAACGTTTTAAAAAATTCCTTTAAAAAATTCTCTGCAGGCACGCGGATTGCAATTAATAAGAGTGAGGGCGAGAAGACGTATCGTCTGAAAGAAGGAAATGAAATGCTCGTCCTTGTAAAAGCAAATATCGTAGTAGTGGGACTCGGAGGCAGGAGCGGCGTTTTAAAAACGCTGCCGATTCGAGTTTCGTATGTTGCGACCGGCCAACAAGCCGGATGCTCTTTGAAAAATGAAAATGTGGACAGCATCATCAGCACCTGGAACCTGCCTGACGCACCTGACGGCCGATTCCTGCGGTCTCTGCGAGCGGCAAAACCTTATATGCCGATTATTGCCGTGGTTGGCTCAAATAATGCAAGGCAGGAGATAGCGGCTCGGAGCATCGGGGTAGCAGCGGTATTAAGCCGCGATGTTCCCGATGAAGTATTCAAACAGGCCGTTATCGAGGTCCTCGAGCTTGGTGATGTCGGAGCGATGAAAGAAATCTGTGCCGTTGCAGACGATGAAGAAAAACGCTGAGCGTTTTTTAGAGTCGTCAAGTCGGATGTTGGCCAAAGACCGAACAGAATCTAAAGGGCTCAACTCTCGACGTGCAGGGCACTGGTTATAGGGAGGGAGGAATTGAGAAAATCGGAACAATAACTTCTTCTCCTCCTCCAAAGTGGGTTGTGACCGGACAGTGACAAATGGTTACAGCCCGCTCGAGAGCAAGCATGGCTTAGCCATGAAAGTATAGGGCTCAGGAAGTTTTCTCCTCCTCCCAAATGAGATGGGCTTGTGATCGGACAGTGAAAAAGTCGGTTGCAGCCCTCTCGAGAGCAAGCACGGCTTTTGGGAGCCGTGATAATAATAAACGCTCACGATGAGTTTTCTCCTCCTCCCACGAGAAGGGTTATGGCTGGACAGTGATTAAGAAGGCTGTGGCCCTCTCGAAAGCAAACACGGCTCGGCCTGGGGCCGAGCCGTGATAAAATAAATTTTTCCAAAAGATTTTATCTTCTACTCCTCCCAGGGAATTAGGGTTGTTGACCGACGGTGAATTATTCGATTGGCTGCAACCCGCAAAAAAATACATGGCGTAAAAGCCATGTTCGGTGGCTTGCTAATGTGTGAAGCATCACCCAATGTAGGCCCCGGCCAAGATCACTGTTCGGTCTTAGGTCGGGGCCAGTTTTTTGCGCATTTCGGAAACTATAATTAAAATAATTGAAATCTGAGGGAGATAGTCTAAAATCAGTCTGTCCTGGCTGGAGGTAAAGATGGGCGAGATTGATTTAGAGAAATATTCATCGGCATTTACGCTGTCGGATATGGAAATATTCTTATTTCCGGAGCTGATGTACTGTCTTCTTTTGGCGAATATAATGAGCCCGGCTGTGTGGAAATGGCGCGATGAAGATTGCTTCAGGAAACTCGAAGGCAAAGGCCCATATAAAAAACTAATGCGGCTGCGCCAATTCATAATGGACCAGTTCGAGTTCAATCTCGATTTGCAAACGTGGGGACTGACTGATAAAAGAGCTGAAATCAAAAGATTCGAAAAATACCTGCCTGCAGAAGAAATTTCCAAAAGCAACGCCCTGTTCGGATACGAAGGCGATTCATACTACTATGACGTCGATATACGAAAACACTTCGGACTCGACAAATACAACGGCGATATAATTCCATACTGGAAAACTGAAACCGTAGAAGCTATGCAGGCATTCGGCAAAAAGCAAGGCTATAAAGCCGGGGCAGGCGAGTGCGTCTCGCTGTCAACCTTATACGCAGCCGCGGCATTTATCGTCTGCGGAATACCGCTTGAAGATATTTATATGGTACTTACGCCGCTGCATTCGCAAAACTTCATCGATATCAACGATGGCGTTATTACCAATAACAGAAGATTAATTACCAAATCAATGTGGTTTAACGGGACTGAACTTTCCAACAAAGCGCAGCGAGCTCTGCGAAACGAACAAATAACCATCGTCGCACACGCCAGCGGACTTGTCCACTGCATTTATAAAGACGCTGCAATCGACAAAAATATCTATAATGATTTCTGCGGCAAACTAAAAGGCTTTCTGCAGGCAGAACTGTCAACCGCTGCGATGGTTAATTTCCTGCGAGCAAATCCCGATTATCAAAAGCATTTTCAGTTCTGCAGGGACTGCCGGGGAACCCCGCAGTTCGTCAAAGCAGAAGACCTTTTTAATTACGAACACCTGAGCCCGCTGAGAGTCTCCGAGTGCACACATAAACAAATGCTCGATGAGGTTTTTGACGGCGAATTCTCAGGCGTGCCCTTTCCGAATCGGGTCCACTGCGAACAATTTGCGGAATTCCTTCAAAAGAAAAAACCCGATATCAAAACCCAGCAGGGCAGAAAAGAAATGGCAGGGCTGCTGGCTGATTATATGCCTTATGGCGAAAAATTAGTGAATGAGCTTTATGATTTTCTGCATATTGAGCCGAAACTGCCAGGCGGAGAAAAAAACTACATACCATCCAAACCAATAAAAATCTCAACAGAAATGTCGAGAGAGCAGATAATTGATTATCTGCAAAATCTGCGAAAGACAAATATCGTTGCCGACCTTGCGTTTTATGCGTATCGTGATATGGCAAGCTGCGACTGGCGGCCATTTATAAAATCGGCAATCGAACGCAGCCCGGTCTCAATCGAGATGACAAAAGATATGAGCGCAAGTGAGTGTTTCCAGTGGCTTAAAAATATGCCAAATGAGTCGATATATGATGCCCAGAGACTGGCGCAGCCTGATGAGGTTGCAAATTACAGAACCGGCGATGGGCTGGAAAAGGCAATTACACTTGCAAATATACTACACGCAAGAGACCAACAAAGCGAAATATCAATAAATATAGATAAAAACAGAGCCATTGTTGATACAGGAAGAAAATTTGAATTTTCTACTGTGAAATCATTAGAGAAAACGATAAAACTTTACAGAGACAATTACCAAATACTATGACAGAAAAGAAAAATTTGACAGAATTGTTGGCAAAGGGAGTGGTAATCGGCGATGGGGCGATGGGGACGATGCTCTATTCCAAAGGCGTGTTCGTAAATACCTGCTTCGATGAGCTTAACCTCACAAATCCAGACCTCGTAAAAGAAATCCACGCCCAATACGTCGCCGCAGGGGCTGATTTTTTAGAGACCAACACATTCGGTGCAAATGAATTTAAGCTCGCAAGGTTCGGACTGGCCGACAGGCTATCGCAAATTAACGCTGCCGCTGTAAAAATCGCAAAAGAATGTGCAGCAGGTAATGCCCTTGTCGCAGGAGCCGTCGGGCCATTGGGAATTGATATCGCACAGGGCAGCAGGGTAAGCGAAAAAGAGATAATAAACACATTTGCAAGTCAGGTTAAAATCCTATCAGAAGCCGGGGCTGATTTTATACTCTTCGAGACGTTCGGCAATCTAAAAGAAATTCTTTTGGCAATAAAGGCGGCAAGCGAGGTCTGCGAGCTTCCAATTGTAGCGCAGATGACGATAAACGAATACAAGGAAACTCTGTACGGCGACAGACTCGATACGGCAATGAAAAGCCTTGGCGAGATTGACCGCGCTATCGCAGTTGGGCTTAACTGCTCGCTCGGGCCTGTAGCGATGCTTGAGAGCATTGAAGTAATAAAAAAAGCGACAACAAAACCTATATCATTGCAGCCAAACGCAGGGCTGCCGAGAAGCGTCGAGGGCAGGACGCTTTATATGTGCACACCTGAATATATGGCGGAATACGCCAAGCGGTTTTACGAAAAAGGAGTAAAAATCATCGGCGGCTGCTGCGGGACAACGCCTGAGCATATAAGACAGATTGTAAAAGCAGTAAGGCCGCTGGAAAAGGCGGTTTCCGCAAGACCTGCCGTGATTGAAGTAAAACCAACAATCAAACAGACGGTAAGACAAAAACCTAAAGAGCTTAAAGACAAATCGAAGCTCGGCGCTAAACTCGCTGCGGGCCAAAAAATCATAACGATAGAGATTTCCCCGCCCAAGGGAGCAGATGTCAGCCGGCTTTTGGAAAAGGTGCGCATCTGCAAAGAAGCGGATGTTGATGCGGTAAATATTCCCGATGGGCCGCGAGCAAGCTCGAGACTCAGCGCGATGATAACTGCGATAAAAATCGAGCAAAGCTGCCGATTAGAGACAATTCTGCATTTCTGCTGCCGGGACAGGAACATAATAGCAATGCAGTCGGACTTGCTCGGGATTCATACGGTAGGCCTGAGGAACGTACTTGTAATAACGGGCGACCCGCCAAAGCTTGGCGAATATCCCGATGCTACGGGAGTATTTGACCTCGATTCGATTGCACTGACGAAGGTCATCAGCGATTTAAACTGCGGCCTTGATATCGCAGGCAACGGTTTTTTACCGCCGACTGCGCTTGTCATCGGGGTCGGTGCTAATCCTGTCGCTGCGGATTTGGAAAGAGAAATTGAAAGATTTAAAGCGAAGGTCGCAGCAGGAGCCGAATTTGCCATAACCCAGCCGGTGTTCGATGCCGACAGTCTGAATAAATTTCTCGATGCGACAGGCAACTGCAAAATACCTGTAATCGCGGGCATCTGGCCTTTTACGAGCTTTAAAAACGCGGAGTTTATGGCAAATGAAGTGCCGGGCGTCGTAGTGCCGCAGAAAATTCTCGATAGAATGAGTAAAACTAAAGACGCCAAAGACAGCAAAAAGGCAGGCGTTGAGATTGCGGCAGAGCTTATGGAGCAGATAAAAGATATAACGGCCGGTTTTGCGATAAGCGCGCCGTTCGGCAACGTGAAAATGGCCCTTGCGGCAGCGGGAAAGACAGACATTAACCAAATTTAGATTTGCTTGTTATTTTGTTTTCCAGAGCTGAACCGGAAGTTTTTTTCGAAGACTTCCTCGAAGTCATAGACGTTTTTGAATTCGTCCACTGAATCTTCGGGCCGGGCATACATCCATTTGTGCTCAACGAGAAGATAAACAACATTGCCGAAATCATACGTGGATTTTACGCCAAGCTGATTTAAAACTGCCCTCGCCAGATAACCCCATTTGTCGGCGGCAAGCTCTGCAAGTCCGATGCAGAGTTCTCTGCCGGTTACGTGATGCGGGCCTTCGCTCTCGGTGCCGTCGCCGTAGCATTTCTTTACAGTCCGCCCAAGACCTTCGTGCACAAATTCAAACGCCCTTATCGAATACCTGCCGTCAAGCCTGGCAATTTCTTCAATACTTTTCTTCATAGGTTTTTTAATGCACTCTCTGGCCCGGTTTTGCACCGGCATCTACGGCGAGAATAAAAATATCTTTGCCGCCGGCACCTGCTGCGAGAATCATTCCTTCTGACAGGCCAAACTTCATCTTGCGGGGCTGGAGGTTAGCAACACATATAACCAGCCTGCCGACAAGCTGGTCGGGATTGTACGCCTGTGCGATGCCTGCAAAGACGCTCTTTGCTGTGCCGCCTAAATCAAGCTCAAGATGCAAAAGTTTATCAGCGCCCGCAACCTTTTCGGCTTTTACAACCTTTGCGACGCGCAGGTCAACTTTTTTGAAATCATCAATAGTACATTCCGCTTCAAGAGGTTCATCGAGCGTTACAGCCTGCGGTTTCTGCTCGGGCTGCTCGGTTTTGCTTTCTTCTATCATAGCGACCACCTTCTTTTTTTCAATTCTTTCGGCAAGTCTTACATATTCGTTTATTCTGTGATTTTCCAATACATTATCAACATCAGCAAATGACAAAGGTTTTACGTTGAGAATTTTTTCAATTCTTTCGGCAAATACGGGTAATACGGGTTTCAGATATACCGACAGTATTTTTACTGCGTTTATAACCGCTGTAAGTGTTGTTCTGGTCTTTTCAGCATCGGTTTTTATCGTCGCCCAGGGCTGGTTCTGTTCGATGAAGCGGTTAGCCGTATCGGCGAGCGAAGTTATCTGCCTGATAACGGAAGCGTAATTGAGATTTTCATAGTCGTTTATTATTGATTGCCTGGCGGCAGTGAGCTGATTTACAAGCTCTCTGCCGTTGCTATCGAGTTTCCCAAGCATTGAGTCGAGTTTTCCCGTTAGCATTGTTACCGAGCGGCTTGCGAGGTTAGCAAGGTTTCCTACGAGGTCTGAGTTTATCTTTGCGACAAAGTCATCGAGGTTAAGGTCGATATCGTCCACGCCATCGGTGAGTTTGCTTGCGTAATATAAACGGAGGTATTCCGGGTCGAGATATTTCAAATAAGTCTCGGCTTTTATGAAAGTGCCTTTTGACTTGCTCATTTTCTCGCCGTTGACGGTGAGAAATCCATGCACAAAAAGTTTATTTGCAACCTTAAAGCCGCTTGCCATCAGCATTGCCGGCCAAAACAACGCGTGAAAATACATAATATCCTTGCCGATGAAGTGATAAAGCTCCCAGTCTCCGTTCCAGACCTTTTCAAAATCGAGGCCGTTCCTATCGCAGTAATTTTTGCAGCTTGCAATGTAGCCGATGGGGGCATCAAGCCAGACGTAGAAGAACTTGTTCTCTTCGCCGGGGATTTTAAAACCAAAGTAAGGGCCGTCGCGTGAAATGTCCCAGTCCCTAAGTCCTGCGGCAAACCATTCGTCGAGCTTGTTGGAGACGCTTTTGCCGGTATAGCCTGAGGCGATGAGCTCTTTGAGCCGCCCTTGATAGTCGGCGAGTTTGAAGAAATAATGCAGACTTTTTCTTCGCACGGGCCTGCCGCCACAGGCTGCGCAGGCGGGGTTGATTAAATCAGTCGGCTGATACGTTGCACCGCAGCTATCGCAGGAATCGCCGTATTGGTTTTCAGCCCTGCATTTCGGACAGGTGCCGCGGATGAATCTGTCCGGCAAAAACATTTTGCAACTGTCGCAAAAAGCCTGCTCGACTTCGCTTTTTACGATGGAGCCCTTCTCAACGAGCCTTTTGAAAATCAGCTCGCTCAACTGCCTGTTTTCCTGTGAATGAGTGGAATGGTAATTATCAAATTCTATATGAAAATTTTTGAAGTCTCTTATGTGCTCGACGTGAACCCTTTCTATAAGCTGCTCGGGTTTTATGCCTTCACAGCGGGCGCTAATCATTACAGGGGTGCCGTGCGTGTCGTCGGCGCAAAAATACAGGCATTGATTGCCGTTTGCTTTTTGAAACCGCACCCATATATCGGTCTGGAGATATTCTACAAGATGGCCGATATGAATCGGGCCGTTCGCATAAGGAAGTGCTGAGGTAACAACAATTTTGCGGCTCATTTACGGCTCCTGCTGGTCCTGGGAATCCGCAGGGCTATCCTGCCCGCCTTCATCACTGTCAAAATCATCAAGGTTTTTTTTATCGGCAAACTGCTTATAAGACGATGTATCTGTTTTTTTAATTTGGGGCTGTTTCGGAGGAAGTCCGAGAATTTCTATTTCTTCCACCGGCACGGCAAAAACCTTTCCATCGTCGGCTTTTACGGAAACGAGCTGCGTAAGTACCTGCGTATCGACAACAATGCCTTCGCCTTGCTGGGTTTTTACGCGTGTTCGTTTTCGCGGCAATCGCCTGACAAGCTCCCTGTATGTATGGTCTTCGTATCTTAGGCAGCATTTTAGCCTGCCGCAATAGCCGGAGATTTTTGAAGGGTCGAGAGTGGCTTTCTGGAGCTTTGCCATTTTCATATTAACGGTTTCGAGAATTTTCAAAAATCTTGCACAACAGCATTCCTGGCCGCAGACCTCGATGTCCGAGGCGATTTTGGCGGCATCCCTTGAGCCGACCTGCCTCATTTCGATTCTCGTCTGAAATTCTTTTGCCAGCTTTTTTACAAGCTCTCTGAAATCAATTCTGCTGTCGGCAGTGAAATAGAAAATTATCCTTTCGCCGCCAAAGACGTGCTCAATGTCTACCAGTTTCATCGGCAAATTCATTTCCTTTATAAACTGGCGGCATTTGCCAAGCTCCTGCTGAGCATCGGTGTTTATATGTCGTTCTTCATTAAGGTCCTGCTCGGTGGCGTAGCGTACGAATTCCCCTCCAGCCGCTATCGGGCAGTTTTCTGCAGGCTGGCCGTAATAATCGATAACGGCCTGCTCCGATTTTTTGAAGACGCCCGACCTGTAGCAGAACCTGCCGACCACCTCGCCGATTTCCAGACCCCTTTCGGTCTTTATCATCACCCTGCCGCGAGCCTTCGGCATAGTCCTTTCCTCATGCGTAAACCAGCCGACAAGACCGGTCCTGCCGTAGCGGACAAGCATTTTCTTCTCCGCAGGATTGTGCTTAGGCTTTTGTTTTACTTCGGTATCGTCCATATCACCATCATAGCAGAATTTGCAAAATTTAGCAACATACGCTCAAAAACGAGTTTCTCATTGACGGAAGCGTCGATAAAACGACTGGTCTGGAAACAGTCTTCAATCAGCTCTGCACATCTTTGCGGGTCGTGTTTTTCAGCAAGAATTTTTATCTGCTCGGGCTGGTCGAAATTTACCAGTTCTGCCGATTTTGTAATGCCCTGCTTCATAGCGTCGTCAAGAGCAGATATGAGGAGCTGAACAAAGATTTTTTTAACCTGCCTGCCTATATCGGATTTGCTTGTGTCGGCCTTCAATGCCTGCCAGGACTCGGTCAATTGTGCAGCAGTTGAATTTATCCACTGTGCAAGCTCGACACAATCGGCCAGGCGGCAGGCGCAGAGGCGCTTGAGGAACTGCTTTTTGATTTCATAAAAGTGAGGCTCTAAGTCAGCCAAAAGCCCGGCTCTGCCGATGCTGCCTGCTGATAATCTTGCCAGGAATTTTGCCTCGTTTTTATCGGTGCCGGCTGCGGCCAAATGAGAAATTATTTTCTCCTCGCCCACAGGGCCGAAACAAACAATCTGACAGCGAGACCTCGTTGTCGGCAGAAGACTGTCAAGTTTCGTGCATAACAATATAATAAAACTTTGCTGAGGCGGCTCTTCAAGAGTTTTTAAAAGCGCGTTCTGGCCGGCGGTGCTGAGCTTTTCAGATTCGTTTATGACAAATACCTTTGCCGCTGAAAGAGAAGGCTTTATCTGAGCTTTTTCAATGACAAATTCACGCACAACATCTATCGGCAAATCAATCGGTGTTCTTTTCCTATCTTGCGCATCTGAGACAAACCTGATAAGCTCCTTGTAAATATGATGGAAGTCGGGATGCGAATCGGCCTGGAAAGCCCGGCAGGACGGGCATCTTCCGCAACTGTCGGCAGAACCATCTTTTTTTACGGGCGAACTGCACAATAAAAGTTTGGCCCAGCAGCAGGCTGTTATGAACTTTCCCACGCCTTCGGCGCCTGCGAAGATATATGCGTGAGGAATCCTTTTAGCGGCGAAAGCCCGCTGTAAAGTATCAACAGCCCTGTCCTGACAGTAAATATCAGAAAAATTCATATTTAGCCACAGAGTTCACAGAGAACACAGAGATACAAATTAATTAAGAATAAGGATTGAAAAATTTTTCTATTGTTCTAATAATTTCTTTATGAACCGTTTGCCGGTCTGCCGATGCGTCAAGCACGACAATGCCATTGCGCAGCCTGGCGAGCTTGAGAAAGCCTGCGCGGACTTTTTTGTGATAGGCAGCGCTCTTTTTTTCCATCCTGTCAAAATTGCGTTTTATTCTCTTTTTTGCCGTCCGAAGGTCAATATCGAGAATAATCGTAAGGTCGGGCCAGCTTCTTTCAAGCGAATGTTCGGCTATATCTAAAACCATCTTTATACCCAGCCCGCCTGCAAAACCCTGATAAGCGCAGGTACTTGACAGCCAGCGGTCGAGCAGCACGCAATTTTTGTTTTTCAGCGCCGGTGCGATACACTCCCGCCAGAGCTGCGGTCGGCTGGCCATATAAAGCAACAGCTCCGTCCTGTCGCTGATGTGATTTTTCGGGTCGAGAAGGATTTTTCTGATTTTTTCGCCAACAGTTGTTGAGCCGGGGTCGCGAAAAACAGAAGTTTTTATGCCCTGCCCTTTGAGGTATTTGGCAAGCATAACGGTCTGCGTGCTTTTGCCGCAACCATCGGGGCCATCGAGAACTATAAAACATCCTTTTAAATTCTTAAGCATATTATTTTCAATAGTTTACCTGATTATCACCGTTTGTCAATTATTTAGCGGCCGCCATTGGCAACAACCTGCCCCCGCCCCGAGCGGCGGGAGCTAAGTTTTCTTTACTTTCTTTTTCCTGTACTTATTCAAATCCTCTTCCAGCAAAAAGCTTTTAAAGGGCTCATATTTGAAACACGGGAAATTCATCGGAGCGTAATCTTCTTCCCCGGCCTGCAGGACAAATTTATCGCGAGCAAAAGCCGCAATGATTCGATTTTCAGGACTGTCAGGCAGAGAAAAAGAAGGAGCTTTGCCGCTACTCAACTGGAACCGCGCAACACAATAGTATTTTTTTCTTTTGCGATAAACGTTAACGCCGACAAAACCCGCCGAGGACTTTAATTTTCTATTCAGGCCGTTTTGACGAGGCGTTACAATCCGCAATTTACACCTGCGGTTATCGAGCCGGTCTCCATCTATATGGTCAACAATCTGGCCTTTTTTGGCGTTCATTACGAACCGGGAAAGCGCAATATATTTTCTCGGCTTCGCATTTCCGCATACTATAAGGGGATAACCATCCCTGGAAAGCCGCATTTCAGCAATATCGCCATTGTACTTTCTGTAAGGCGGTTCGTGCCGGGTACTTCTGATTTTGTAATAGATGTCGGGGTCAACTTTTACGAGCCGGCCCCTGATTTTGAACATCAGATAATCGATTTTGCATTTAGTCGCCATAATAAAACTCCCTGGAAATTTAACGTGATAATTTAGATGGGTTAATGGGTAGATATAAGGAAGGTTTTGTTAAGCAGTTGCGGTTGCGCAACTCGTCACGGTTACGTTAAACGTAACCTGTTTTCTACAAAGATGTTACATACAAAGATGCGAAATATTAACTAATTGTCAAATAACACGGGTATTTTAACATATCATTTAACAAAAGTCAAGGAAAAATTCATTTTTTTATTAAAAAATGTATTTTTTCCTGGTTAACCCTAACCCCGGTGGATAGGGGAAAAAAGGTGTCAGGAACCGTTTTTTAGATTGCGTTTATCGTAAAAAGGATTTTTAAATGGCAATTGACAAAACCAGACTATTTTACTATAAAACCTATCGGGCTTGATACAAAGAGATGGGTTTTAATTTCGAGGAAAAAAATGAGTGATTTTGCAATACAGTGCCCTTGTTGCTTTGAGTGGACAGAAGGTTTTTTCCATGAAATCACTGTTTTTAGAAAAAATCATTTACCAAAGCTTCTAAATGCCTTAAGTAAACTTAAAGAGGTCGATAAAAGGAAAAAACATAAAGGAATAATCCAATGTAGCAGTGAATCATGGGCTTGTCCTGCTCCATTTGAGGCTGTAATTTACCAAGCCCAAAAACCTCTCGACAAAGACAACATTATCATACCAGCTTCCTGGATGGATATTTATACTTTCCGGTTGCGAAAAGAAAACCACATCAGTCGTTTTGATGATTATCATGTGATTCTTTTTTGTACCAAACGAGTGGAACGTCTGCCGAGTGTAGAACTTGGGCATCTACTGAGTTTTGACCTGATGAGTAAAGCCATTCATGGAATTTGTGCTCAAGTTGATAGCCCCGTTACCATCTATGCAGCAAAAGAAAGGAAAGATAAAGATGGAAAAGATGAAGTCTTTTGGCTGCCGATAGAAATATACGAGAAGAAAAGAGAAAATCCTCTTCTTCCATATAACTACAACGATTTCTGCCTTCAAAAACGTTGTATGTTCTATGAGCACATGGGCCGAATAACTCCCATTAAAAAAGAAGGGGAGGAAAAGGAAGGGTTAAAGTTACAGGCATGTTCGTTAGACTTCGATGACCAATGCGGGAAAACAGTTATCTGTTGGAGAAACGAACAAAACCTGTGCCCTGTTTTTTTTGTGAAAAAACGCTCAACCTACGATACTTGTTATAAGTCAGATTGGAATGAAATTAAAAAGATACAAAATAAATGGAATAAACATAAATACGAAGCAGTTAAAATTTATGAATATCAATGCGAACCAACACATTTTCAGGAAAGGGCCATCCCCATAATAGTTCACGACCACCTTGCCAGCGTAGCCTTTTGCGGGCAGGCATTTGATAAAAGGACAATAGAAGCTATTAAACCTAAAATAGAATGTAAGTTCTTCGATGATCATATAGATGAACTAGAAAAAGCTATGAAAGACAAGGAATTTGATAAGAGTCTCATACCATTACAAAAGAAAATCATTGAAAAAGTCAAAGAAGATAAAAGCTCTTGGATAAAAGCATTATCTAATACTAAAAAGGAGATATCGAAAACTTTCTTTTGGTTTTGGGGAGACAGGAGAAAAGATAAACAGTATTTTTTGCCAGAAAAGCTTGATGGAATAGCAGAAGACCTTGATAAAAACGTAGAAGAGATTCAGAAACTGGCAAATACAAGATACATACACTTGCGGGTAAGAACTGAATATTTTTTCAGAAGAGAAATACTTCAAAGAATACGGAAAGAAAATCTACCGGTAGCAGATGTATTGAATCGCATGATAAAATTCTGGCTCTTTAAGATAGGCATTGTACTTTCATTCCACTATCATACAACATCACGTCAAATTAAAATCCACCACTTTGAATCACCAAATAGAGCGAATCTGGATGGCTTTGATGACAACTTGTTAAACATGATTAAAGCTTCTTTATTAGACCGTAAAGGTATAATTCGTGCGTTACTCACATTTAAAAATACTCTCCATTTTCTTTATGAAGGCGAAACAAAAGATAAAAATAGAATTTTACTGCCCTCGTCCGAAAAAAATTTGATAAAAATAGTTAAGAATTTAAAAATTCAAATGGAAGGTAAAGAATACACTTTTGAAGATAGTAAGAGAAAATTCATTGTTTGTGTGCCATTTCATAACCAAATATGGTTATTTGTGTTCATCGAAAGGGACGAAACCGCTTTGAGCTCTTTAAGATCTAATAGCGATCCGCAATCAATCAGCCCTCTTTGTCGAGAGAGTATAAGGGAAACATGCATCGAAGTTGCGCACGAATTCTCTTGATACTCTCATAAAATCTCTACATCAGGAGATTACTCTGTGCCTATATTTTAGAATCTTTCTCAATAACCTTTTTGCGCTGAGCCTGCCTGAAATCGGCAAGTTTGGCGGCCAGCTTTTCATCGCTCAGGGCAAGAATCTGCACGGCAAAAATGGCGGCATTTACCGCCCCTGCCTTGCCAATCGCCATCGCGGCAACTGGTACGCCAGGCGGCATCTGTGCAGTGCTTAACAGCGCATCAACGCCTGCAGGCGACTGGGACGCGACAAGAGGAACACCAATTATCGGCAACGTCGTTCTTGCAGCAAGGGCGCCTGCCAAATGAGCGGCCATGCCGGCGGCGGCGATGATTACCTTTATGCCGTCTTTGGCAGCCGTTTCGGCAAAATCGGCAGCAATGTCAGGCGTCCTGTGCGCTGAAATTATCCGAACCTGAGGCTCTATGCCGAATTCCTTTAATTTATCAATGCAGGCCTTCATCGTCGGCATATCGCTGTCGGAACCCATAACAACTGCTATAATCTTATCCATAGTATTTCCTGAAATTTAAGATTAATATTTTTTATTTATAGTGATATAATATCTTTTTACAAAAGAGAAAGCAAGTCCGCCGTAGGCGGGTAAATAAGGAGATAATTATGACAGCGAGAAAACCGGTTGTGGCAGGACAGTTCTACCCGGGCAGCGAAAAGCAGTGCCGAAGCGAAATCGCAGACTGCCTTGCCGAGCGGCCTACACCGGTCAAACTGCCCGACAAAATCGTCGCAGGAATCGTGCCGCACGCAGGCTGGACATTCAGCGGCGATTTGGCGGCAATGGTCTTTAATACTGTAAAACAAGCAGATAAAACTGTTGATACCTTTATTGTATTCGGCGCTACACACAGCTATTTTGGGTCTTCTGCCGCTGTTTATGACAAAGGAAGCTGGCAGATGCCGATGGGCGAAATAAAAATTGATGAAGAGCTGGCTGCGCTAATTTGCAAAAAAAATCCATCGGCCCAGCCAAATCCCGATGCCCACATACATGAACACAGCATCGAGGTGCAGGTGCCTTTCATCCAGTATCTTTTTAAAGATGCGAAAATCGTTCCCATACTGACCCCGCCGGCCGAATTTGTGGTCCGGCTCGGGACCGACATAGCTGAATGTATAAAATCCGCAAGCGATAAAAAAATCGTCTGTATCGGCTCAACAGATTTGACACATTACGGCCCGCGATACGGCTTTAATCCTCAGGGCAGCGGGCAGGCGGGATTCGACTGGGCAAAGAACGTCAACGACAAGGCATTTATCGACCTTGCCTTGAGCCTACAGGCAGAAAAGATACTTACCGGCTCATTGGAGAAGGAAAATGCCTGCGGCCCCGGGGCAGCAGCAGCTACGATTGCAGTCGCAAAGGCATTCGGTAAAACACAGGGCATTTTACTTGCCCATACTCACAGCAACGAGGTAATGGAAAAACGCTTCGGCCAGACAAGCTCCGAGAGCGTCGGATACGCAGCGATAGTTTATTAGCCACAAAGACACTAAGACACCAAGAAAAACAAAAATTAATAAAAAGTGCGATTTTTCGCCAAAAAAGGGCTAAAAAACGCAAAATCGGGCAAAATCGGCGGCAGACTGATAAAAAAATTTTAAGAAAAAACAAAAATTTCCTGAACAAATCAGAATTATTCCTATATAATAATTGTTCTTAAATAAATTCAGGATTAGGCTAGGCTTCAATGCTTTGCAAAAATAAAAAACAAATGCTGGACGAATTTCGCGGCAGGTGTAAAATACATCATCTGAGAATGACGCCGCAGCGTGTCGCAATTTATGAAGAACTCATAAAATCCTGCGACCATCCGCGCACGGAAGATATCTTTCACAAGGTAAGAATGCGTTTTCCCGATATTTCCATTGACACCGTATACAGAACCATTACAACATTCTCGCAAATAGGACTGGTAAATGTAGTCGAGGGATATGGAGAGGCAAAAAGATATGACCCCGATACGCAGCTTCACCATCATTTCAGATGTATAGAGTGCGGCAGGATTGTGGATTTTGTCGAAGAGAATTTTGACAGGCTCCGCGTTCCTAACAGGATTAAACAGAAGTATAACGTTTTGGGCCTGAAAGTCATCATAGAGGGCCTGTGCAAAAAGTGTTCTAAAAAGAAATGAAAAATTTTTGCGATTTAAATAAGAATAATTCTTATTTAAGAAAAGATAGCATTTTCTGATATTGTCGTGTTTTAAACCGTAAATGGAAACTTAAGTGAAAGGAGCTTAAAAATGGCCAGAGTAGCAAGAGAAATGGTTGAAAAAGCAGGTATCAATGTTGACGAGCTGGTGGAACTATTGGTAAAAAATGCCGCAGCGGAACTGACAACGTTTTATTACTACACAATTCTAAGGGCGAACCTGATTGGTTTGGAAGGCGAAGGAATCAAGGAAATCGCAGAGACTGCCAGGATTGAGGACCGCAATCACTTCGAGGCCCTTGTGCCGCGCATCTATGAACTGGGCGGCAAACTGCCTGATGATATGAAGGCGTTCCACGATATGTCGGCCTGCCCGCCCGCATCATTGCCGAAAGACCCTGCCGATGTCAAGGCAATCCTAAAGGTGCTGGTCGCAGCCGAAAGATGTGCCGTAAAAGGTTACACGCATATCTGCAATATGACCGCAGGCAAAGACCACCGCACTTATGCCCTGACACAGGCAATTTTGAACGAAGAGATTGAGCATGAGTCGTGGTTCTCCGAGTTTTTAGGCGAAGGCCCGTCAGGCCACTTTCTGCGCAGAGGCGAGACCTCGCCTTTCGTATCAAATTTTATGAGATAATTTGCAATTGCAAAAACAGGAAGATTGGGGACACTACTCAATCTTCCTGTTTTCAGATTAATTCACTCGACGCGGGCTGAGTTTATCACTACTGTCTCGACGGGAACATCGCCGGGGCGGGTCTTGACATCTGCAATTGTATCAACGACATCCATTCCCTCGACGACTTTGCCGAATACGGTGTAGCCTGCATCGCGGACGCTATAATTCAGAAAATCGTTATTTTTATGATTTATAAAGAATTGTGAAGTTGCGCTGTCGGGGTTTGATGTCCTGGCCATTGCGATTGTGCCGCGGTCGTTTTTAAGGCCGTTTTTAGCCTCGTTGGCAATCTGCGGGCCTGTCTGCTTTGGCTGCATATCGGCGGTCATTCCTCCACCCTGAATCATAAAACCATTTATGACACGATGAAAGATTGTGCCTTCATAAAACCCATCCCGGACATACTGGAGAAAGTTTTTGCAGGTAATCGGCGCCTTTTCCTCATTAAGCTCGACTACAATATCGCCTTTGTTTGTTGAAATCCTCACTTTTGCCGCGGTTTTGTCTTGTTCCGTCATACTTTTTTCACCTTTCTGAACCGGCTTTTCGGCCCTTTGGGAATCCCTGTCGCAGCCCGCCTGCAGGACAATTGCAAATACTGCCGATACAATCAAAATCTCCCATACTATCTTGTTTTTTATCATTTTTGCCGTCCTTTAAACAATTTTGACATATTTATACCAGTTTTTTAGTCGTTTGGCAACTTTTTTGACTTTCCCAAATCGTTTCCATCCTGTATATTCCCTAACAAAATCTTAGCAAAACATTAACAATTCAGACAACAGGATAGAGTTATGGACGGTAATATCGTTCTGGAGATGATTTTCAGCATTGTCGGGGGTCTGGGGATATTTCTCTTCGGGATGATGAGCATTTCCGAGGGTATGCAGGCCGTTGCGGGTGAACGGCTTCGCAAGCTTATTCATGCCGTGACGAACAACCGTTTCATAGCCTGCGGGGTAGGGACGCTTGTTACTTCAATAATTCAATCAAGCTCGATTACCACCGTAATAGTCGTGGGAATGGTAAATGCAGGCCTGATGACCCTCAAGCAGGCTATCGGGGTTATCTTCGGAGCAAATATAGGAACGACGGTAACCGCCTGGATTTTAGTGATAAACATCGGCAAATACGGCCTGCCGATATTAGGCATTTCAGCCATGGTTTATCTTTTTACAAAGAAGGAGAAGATTCGTTTTACCGCGATGGCCATTATGGGCCTTGGTATGGTTTTTTTCGGTCTGGAGCTGATGAAAAACGGCTTTGCTCCGCTGAAAGAAATGCCCCAGTTCGAGGCGTGGTTTTCCCGATTCTCGCCTGATTCATACGCCGGCGTATTAAAATGCGTGCTTGTCGGCACTATTATTACCGCTATAATTCAGTCATCATCGGCCACCATCGGCATCACGATGGGCCTGGCCTTCAATGGCGTGATAGACTTTCCCAGTGCGGCGGCGCTGGTGCTGGGACAAAATATCGGCACGACAATAACTGCACTACTGGCAGCCATCGGGACAACGCCAAACGCCAAAAGAGCAGCAATCGCACATACACTATTCAATGTCATCGGCGTATTGTTGATAAGTCTGCTATTCTTCCCATATATCAAAGGCATTGAAGCATTAGTCCATTGGTACAGCGGGATAGATGTGGCTGCTACAGCCGTAATCAACGGGAAAGTCATATATCCCCATACAATGCAGGCAATAGCACTGGCAATAGCACTTACACATACATTCTTTAACGTATGCAATACCCTCATATTCCTGCCATTCGTACAACCGCTGGCCAATCTGCTCAACCGTATTATCCCGGAAAAAGCAAAACCCCAAAGGCCGAGACTTACCGCCCTGGACGTAAGACTGTTCGATGTGCCGGCACTGGGGATTGAACAATCACAACAGGAAATCTTCAAAATGGCCGATCTGGTCTCGGATATGATGACGAAACTAAGAGAAATAATCATGCTCGGCGGCGGGGCAAAAGAAAAACAGGAAAATATCTTCCAGCAAGAAAGAGACCTCGATATTAGGCAGAAGGAAATTGTCGAATTCGTAAGCCATATGATGTCTGGAGTTATCCCGCATGACGTTGCAGAGATTGGAAGAAGGCAGATGAGAATGGCCGACGAATACGAATCGGTAAGCGATTATATTACAAACATCCTCAAGATGAACCTGAAACTGCGGGACGCAAAACAACAAATTACCGAAGAAGGGAAAAAAGCAGTTCTCGATTTGCACGACCAGGTGACAAACTATATTTCGTTCATAAATGACGCCGTCAAGGCAACAAATAGTGAGATGCTAACCGAGGCTGAAGGAAGGGGCCGATTTATAACCAGCCTTATGAAAAAATACCGCGAAGAACATATCGCAAGAGTGGAAAGCGGAAAGGCCTCACCGTTAAAAAGCCTTATTTACACCGACATACTCAACGCATACAGGCGAATAAAAGACCACGGCCTGAATATAGCAGAGGTTCTGGCTGGAGAGAAATAGTCTTTAGTCGTCAGTCAGTAAATAATACCCAAAAACAATCCAGCTATGCCTGCTGGTTCGGCACTGACGTTGCCGCTGTCAATATTCTGGCTGCTATTTTCCTGACAATCATCACGCTGACAAAAAACCGGAAGAAACCATAAGAAATCGGTATGCTAATGACAAAGCCAATTCCGCCGGCAATTAATTTGATGGACTGAATATCCGCTCCGGCCGCTCCCATAATTGCTCCGGCAATTCCACCTGCAATGGCACCTAAAACGAACCCTCCAAACGTAACACAAAGCCAGAACACCAGCCAAGCAAGTAAATACTCCGACTCTTTGACTAATTTATTCATAACACCTTCCTTTGAGCATAAAACTTGTTTCCTTAAAACCAATACCTTATAATACCCGAAAGGCAGGCAAAATGATAACAATAATCGACTATAAAGCTGGAAATCTGACGAGCGTTCAGCTTGCATTCGAATCCCTGGGCCAAAAGGTAAATATCACCGACAAGGCCAAAGACATTTTGCTCGCGGAAAAAATCGTCTTTCCGGGCGTAGGGGCGGCAAAAGCGGCAATGGACAATCTTAAAAAATTAAAACTCATCGAGACAATAAAAAAAACAATTGCTCAGGGCATCCCTTTTTTCGGTATCTGTATCGGTATGCAGTTACTGTTCGAGACCAGCGAGGAGGACAGCGGTACAGAATGCCTTGGAGTTTTGCCCGGAAATGTGAAAAAATTCAAGACTAATGATAAATCGTACAAAATCCCGCAGATGGGCTGGAACGCGGTAAAAATCGCAAAATCGCATCCTGTTTTTGCAGGTGTCCCGGACCAGAGCGAATTCTACTTCGTGCACAGCTACTGGCCGGCGTGCAGCGATAAAAATAATATAATCGGCCAGACCGAATACGCAGACACTGTCTTTGCAAGCGCGGCAGGAAAAGAAAATCTTATCGCAACACAGTTTCACCCGGAAAGGTCGGGGCGTATCGGCCTGAAACTATTAGAGAATTTCAGCAATTGGGACGGAAAAACGGCCACAGAGAAAAATGAACTACGAATTAAATTAGCCACAGAGGACACAGAGAACACAGAGAATTAAATATATAAATATGCTGACGAAACGAATAATACCGTGCCTGGACGTACGGAACCGCAAGGTAACCAAAGGCGTAAGATTTCAGAACAACATTGACCTCGGCGACCCTGTGGAAATGGCAATCGCCTACAGCGAAGGCGGATGCGATGAGCTGGTTTTTTACGATATAACCGCCTCTACCGACCAAAGAGACATAGATATTGAAATGGTCAGCCAGGTTGCAAAAGCGATACGCATTCCATTTGCGGTCGGAGGTGGAATAAAAAATATCGAAGATATGAGGCAGGTGCTTCTGGCGGGGGCAGAAAAGGTAAGCGTAAATTCCCTTGCCGTGCAAAACCCGGATATAATAGCCGAAGGCGCGAAACTGTTCGGTTCACAGTGCATTGTTTTAGGTATGGACCCTGTTAAAGTTGAAAATAGCGAAAAGTTCCCAAGCGGATATGAAATCACAATCGAAGGCTTCAGGAAAAGGACGGGGCTCGATGCGCTGGCGTGGGCAAAAAAAGCCGAGCAGTCAGGCGCAGGCGAAATAGTAGTCAACAGCGTCGATGCCGACGGCACAGGGCAGGGATTCGAACTCGAACTTACAAGAATGATTGCTGAAAACGTCGGCATACCGGTAGTTGCGAGCGGCGGAGGCGGGACATGCCGGCACCTGATTGACGTTTTTACCGAAGGAAAAGCAGATGCGGCAATCATAGCAAGTATGATTCATACGGGAATGTTTACAATAAAACAAATAAAAGACGAGCTTATCGCTGCAGGGATTCCAATAAGAAAAAAATGGTAGGAGATTACTATGAACACATTAAACAAAACAATAAGTGTAATCGAGCCGGTAAACGAGGCCATTGCAAGGACAAAAACAATCCTATTTGCGCCGTTCAACCTGGAAAAATGGATGATAATCGGCTTTTGTGCATGGCTGGCAGGGCTGCTTGAAGGAGGGATAGGCGGATTTAACGGCGTCAGACATCGATACCACGGGGACACAGCAGAAATACCGGCTAAAGCATCTCAAGCATTTGAAGGAGGGGTGGGCGGATTTAACGGCGTCAGATACCACGGGGACACAGCGGAAATACCGGCTAAAGCATCCCAAGCAATCGAGTTCTGCAAGGCGAATATGCTGATTGTAATCCCAATAGCCGCAGCAACAATCCTTCTGGTTGTTTTTGTGATGTTAATCCTTTTGTGGCTCAGCAGCAGAGGAAAATTTATGTTCCTCGACTGCCTTGCAAAAAATAAGGCCCATATAAAAGAACCGTGGAAGACATTTAGAAAACAAGCCAATGGACTGCTTGGTTTTCGACTGCTTTTAATGGTAACCGCTTTGTTATGGGTAATTGCCGTGGGTATTTTGACAATCTGGCTTGTTTCGCTTGCAAAATTCTCAAATGCCGGTGCCGTGATAATCGGTATAATAATCTGCGCAATGATTCTGCTACTTATAATAGTATCATTATTTTTCGGGCTTATTCAGGTATTAACATTTGATTTTGTTATGCCGATAATGTATCTGCAGCGAACGGGAATATCGGCATCGTGGGCAAAGTTTCTGCCCCTGCTGCGGCATAATTTTTGGAAGATTTTCCTCTACCTGTTATTCAAGATTGTGATAATATTCTGCATAGGGACCATCACGATGGTCCTTGTCGGCGTGAGCTGCTGCTGCTTATGCGGCATAGGTATAATTTTGTTCATACCTTATATAGGAACAGTGATACTGCTGCCTCTGCCGAGTTTTTACAGGCTTTACTCGTTGTGTTATCTGCGGCAGTTTGGCAGTGATTACGACGTTTTTGCCGCCGCAGCGTAACTGCAGTTTACTGAGTCTGCTGCCTTAACAGACGCAGGATGGCTGCTGCAAACCGCTGAGCCACTGCGGAACCGCTGCCCGATACCTGAGAGTCATCAGGGCCGCTGGCTGTTACCATGTTGCCGTCAACTTCAAGCGAGGTATTCTTCCACTCGGCGCCGGCATGAATAAGCTTTCTGCGCTGCGATGGGAAACAAGCAACATTTCTGTCTTTAACAACGCCGGCATCGGCAAATATCGTAGGGGCATTATTGATGGCAGCAATAATTTTACCCTCTTTATTTGCCGACCGTACAAGATTCGATACATCCCTGTTGTTAAAATACTCTTTAATACCCGGCCCGCCGATAAACACAAAGGCGTCATAATCGTCAGCTTCCATATCTTTGACAAGCACCGTTGCCTGTACGATATTTCTTCCAATGCCTTTTACTTCGCCGATAACCGAACTTGCAATAACCGACTGAACACCCGCTATCTGAAGAGTATCCTGGACACTGAAAAGCTCATCATCATTGAAATACTTGCTTGGCACAATAATAACAACCCGTTTTGCCTGGATATCGCCGGCCGGCCGAGCCTGCGGCAATACAACAGGAGCAACGGTAATGGCCGGTTTAAGAGCGGGTTTCGCAACGGGATTGCCCGTACAAACCAGATACAGCACGTCAAGGCCTTCAGGAAGCCTGCAGATTCCGGCAGCCGATTTGGGGTCAAAAACGCCGATTGGTACAGAACCAAGGCCGAGAGTAACGGCCTGCAAATGAATATTCTGAGCAATATGGCCGGCCTCAAGATAACTAAACTTTTCACCTCTGCCGCGATACTTTGCTTCGAGCTTTCTTACTGAGCCGGCAATTACAAAAGTACCCGGCGAATTCTGCACTACCTTTTGCCCGAAAGCGGCTGTGGAAAGCATCGGCCTGACATCGCCGTTGATTTGCTTTTTGAGACTGTGGCTTTGCGGCGAATAAAGATAAAGGCCGTCCGGCAGAGCAACATATAACTGTATCGGATACAAGGCGCCTGCCGATGGAGCGGCTCGCAGACCTCCGTTGGGATCGGTTATGCCCTGCGCAGACCAGCACAACTGGCTCATCTGACTCAATTTTAAAGGCTCAGGAGTAAACTGGCGGATGCTCCTGCGACTTTTAATCGCCTGCTCAAGAGAAATCCCGCCATTCAAATCCGGTTCAGGCAGTTTTACCGTTGCTGCAACCGGAGCGACAGGAACAGGCTGTGCAATAAGAGCATTTGAAATTAACAACAAAATAAAAAATGCTTTTTTCATTTTAATCGCCTTCCGATAATAATCAATCCTCATCCTTTTCAATTACGGTAACTTCGCCGGTTTGTTTATGCTTATGTATAAGATGCAGATTGCGAACGTAAATAAGCGTGTTGAGCGAGAAACCAAGTATGAAAATGGGCTCTGCCCTGTGAATGCTGTAGGCAAGCAATATAAGACTGCCCGCCAGAGACAAATACCAGAATGCCAGCGGCACATGAGACTTCTTTTTGTACTCGCTGACAAGCCACTGCAATATAAATCTGCCACCGAAAGTAACCTGTCCCACAAAACCAATCGTTGTCCAGACCGGCTCCTGTGCAAGCTCCTTTACCAAAAACTCAAACATATACTTCTCCTAATAAAATAAATTAACTGGTTTATGATAACCAAATATGATATAAAAACAACACTTTCCGTAAACTAACGTTATGAAAATAACCAGAGAAAAAAAATTCTTCATTACTGTCCTGATATTTTACTGGCTGGGGATATTTATCGCCACACATATTCCCATACCCGGCTGGACAAGAAAAATGGGCATAAGCGACAAAACTATGCATTTTGTCGCCTATATGATACTGGCGCTATTGTTGTGGCTGGCCGCAAGCTTTGAGCAAAAGGCCGACTGGAAAAAGCTTCGCACCTGGCTGCTGTCTGGAATCGTCCTGCTTTACGGCGTTGCGGATGAACTGCTACAACATTTCAGCAAACGCTCCGTCGATATCAGAGACCTCATGGCCAATATGCTCGGCATAGCCGCTGCAATGGTGATAGCTACCGTTCTGCCTGCCCGCTATGCAGTAATGATACTCGTTACAGGCTGTCCGTTATTTTTACCGGCTGTTGTAAGGTCACAACTTATAATACAAGGCTCGATACTTGAAGCCGGCATTTATCTGGCAGGTTTTACGGTAATTACTATCGCCTGGATAAAGTATCTATCGCTGGTAAACCTGCCAAACTTAAGACCGATTAGACTACTACCATTATTCTCAGCAGGGCCGATAGTAACCCTTGGGATTGTAAAACTGTATGCAATCCTGACAGATAAACCTTTAGGTATGACGGCAGCTTTGAGCGCATTTGCCGCAATAGTCCTAACAGTCAGCGTTTGGCAACTGGCGATTCAAAAAAATGTTACTTAATGTTGAGCCTGTAAAGCGGGTCACCTATCAGGACAAGCTGCCAGGAATTACAAGGATTTGTCCTGTAAAAAGCCTCGACAAGACACTTGCCGTCAAGCAGCTCGGCAAAAAATTTATTCGGCAAGGGAAATGAAAGCAGGTAAGGTTCGTCGACCGGGCCGAGAGTTGCGGTTATGCCGTCCGAAAGCATAGCAGGACACCAGTTTGAACTTAATGGATTGCGCAAATCCATCGCCTCAAAGCTCGCAATATGAAACCCCACGGCGCCGGCAACAAAATCAAAAGCATCGACATATTTTTTTACACTGTACCAGCCGCAGTAAATCGCTGTTTGCGGACAGGAGCCCGGCTGAAAAAGCGAGCCAGTATTCTCAATGATAACCTTCATTGAAGTACGTTTTTTCAGCATATCGGCAAGCAAATGCAGCGATTTATCAAAAAATTCAAGCGAATACGGCTCAGGCTGCTGGGCAATACTCAGGCCCCGCGTATCAATATACGCTTTGCCGGCAAGACCATTCTTCTCGGCTTCGATTGCCTTATCAATCAGGCCGGCGGCGATTTTTGCCGAAGGGCCGTCGAGTCTGGAAACCATCAGCGTCTTTGCGGACAGCCATAACGGCATATTCTGCAGGTCATTTTTCTGCCAGCGGTAAAGGTCGTAATCACCATACAAAACCATTGAAAGCTCGCTATCAACGGAAGCAGCGGTCTCGGCGCCTTCGCATCTGCCTATATTAGCCTTGAGATTTGAAATAGCAGTGATAAGACCGCCAACGGATTCAGCGGCCTGATAAAAATTCATTTCAATTTTCTTCTCTACGGACCAATTGTCCTGTTCCGACATTTTCAAAATCAGATCGGCTTTGCGCAACCGGTCTTCCTCGAGTCTGGAAAGTTTAAATGACACCTGCGGTAACTGGCCGGCCTGCCGCTGAGCATAAGCAGGCCCGTAAAAACCCTTCAGGAGCACCACCAAACTATTATACTGCTGTTTTCTGGTATCCTGCTGCTCAATATATTCAATTCTTTTGACGGCCTGTTTTATATCGCCGGCCAGATGTTTTAAGACGTCCTCATAAGATTCCATCGGAGCAGCATTCTGGTTTATCAATTCCTTCCTGCCGAGCCGATTAAGTTGGTGCAATAAGCTCCTAAACTCCTTCTCTTTGGCATCAAGCATCCGTGTCAGCTTCAAAACAAGCTGCTGGGAATCCTTTATAGGTCCTGCCGGACCGACCTTTATCGGCACACCATACAAGGTTAAAAGACACTTAATCCGGCCTGACTTTCTGTTTTGAGTAAGTTCCTTTCTTACTGCGGCAGCAAGATTATTTACGTAATCCTGCCGGCTTATCTGTTCCGCAAGCTCTCTTCCCAACGGTATTTTGAGAATATTGCCGGCGGGAACAGCCCTTTTGCCGCAATAATACTGCGCAAGCCGCAGTGATTCATTGACATCAGAATTTGCAATTATGAGAATCTGTGAAGGCTCAAGGGCAAAAACAAACGTTGGCGCAGCGATGACGGCTAAACAAACCGCCAACATAAAGTTGTGAACCGGACTTCTAACCTTTCTGCCCTCTTGTTTCCTCTGTTTGTGAGTAGCGTTTTTCATAAATACTTTTGCTTGTCAAGACCTGCCAAATCGTCAAAAAGATTATTTTAAAGTCCAGCAGCAGCGAAGCTTTTTCGACATACTCAACATCGAATTCAATTTTTTCTTCTCTTGTAAGCGCACCTCTGCCGCTAATTTGCGCAAGGCCCGTAAGGCCTGGCTTAACGAGAAGTCTTTTCTTCTGCCGGTTATCCCACTCGGCTATCTGCTGGATATACAACGGTCTTGGACCAACAAGGCTCATATCGCCTTTTAGTACATTAAAAAACTGCGGCAGCTCATCAAGCGAATACTCGCGCAAAAAAACGCCTGCCCTGGTCAATCGTGAGTCTTTACCTGATTTAGGGCTTGCGCCAAACGGGTCCACATCCGTTCTCATTGTACGAAATTTATAAAACGTAAAAGGTTTTCCATTTTTGCCGGCCCTGGTCTGGCGAAAAACCACCGGTCCCTTGCTGCCCAGTTTTATTGCTGCAATTATCACGGCAAAGACTGGCAGCAATATCAAAATTGCCGGCAAAGAAAACAAAATATCAAATAATCTTTTTACAAATTTATACAACATCCATTTCCCCTATTAAATTGGGCAACTTTAGAATCGAATCAATCTCATAATGGGGCAGCGCTTGCTGCGATGGCGCCTGGGCCAAATGAAGCCGTTTTGCACGAACAACCCTAACGGTCTTAAAACCCATCTGATTCGGCGACAAAAAATCCTTCTTAAGATTATCGCCTACATAAACACATTGATTTGCAACGACATCAAGCTTGTTCAAGAGCCTTTCAAAACCTACCGGTGAAGGTTTCCAATACTGTCTGCCGAGTTTTTCCGTATATAAAATATAATCAAAATATTTCTCGAGTCCCAGGGCTTTTACCTTAAGCTCCTGAGCGGGCAGGTAGCCATCTGTAATCAGCCCAAGCTTAAACCGACCCTTCAGGTCCTCCAAAACTGTTCTGCTCTCAGAAGGAAGATGTATATCAGGTTCATGACTGCGGAACACATTCACCAGTTTGTTTACATACGCGGCATCAAAGACAACCGACAATTTTTCAGCGGCGGCATCAAAAACGGTTTTGTGATTTCCGGAATTAAAAATCTGCCATAAGGTTTCAAAGATAGTTTCACCTGCCAGTCCAAAATCGTCCTCTATAATCCGGCTCACCGCTATAAAACCACTTTTATAGTAGTCTATCTCGTCGTAAAGAGTATCATCCATGTCAAAAACTATGCACTTTATCACTCAAAAACCCTTTTAAATCAGTCGAAAATCAAGTATGCCGTTATTGTTACAATTTTCTGGACAAAAGCCCTATAATTGTTAAACTTTCATTA
>Ga0315543_1001109_pt1 | contig 30138 bp, 31 predicted proteins | sample SalMarSW160210MG_2_FD_203098 | JGI IMG/M metagenome (GOLD analysis project Ga0315543, IMG submission 203098) | Salt marsh sediment microbial communities from the Plum Island Ecosystem LTER, Massachusetts, United States - Salt Marsh Sediment SW1601-210 ... | reverse complement strand
TCTCATAATCGGGGAAAGTGCCATCAGCACCTACGAAGCTATACCGAATTGCCTCGGTATCAATAATCAGCTTCATTCCGTCAAGGCTCTCACCGCTTGCCTCAAAGCTCAGGTTGACCCGCCTTGCTCTACGCAGGGCGTTGGCTATGCCAATCAGGTCGTCACGGACAATCAGGGCTTCTCCCTCGCCGTCAAAGTCTATGGTCTGGACTGCCAGCCTGAAACCGTCGGCACTCACCAGCTTTAGCTTCCCCTCACCAGCCTTGAACAGCACACACTGTAAAACAGGTCTGTTGTCCTCGGTAGCGGTGAAGGGTAGCGTTCTTTGAAGTGCCTCGGCAAGCTCCACATTCCCGATGTTGGGCTTGACGATGTTGTTAGGGCTTACCCTGACCTCGGCTATGGTCATGGGGGTATTCTCCCCAATCCACGCCATGTCCTCAAGGTAACTGGTATTGCTACCGCAAATCACCTTGAGGCGTTTCCCGATGCCATGCGACTCGCTATCAGCACCATTGGCGGGGACAACCTTGACTACGTTTGAACCCGCAATCGCCTTAAGGTAACCGAGTAACCCTTTACGCCCTACCGTGAAGTCCAGCAGCATCAGCCTTTCAGCCAATGCCCTTGATAGAGCGTTTACCAGCGTAGCTCTATGAGCTACAAAGCCGTTACCTGAACGCTTGCCCACAATATTAAGTTTTTCCAGTTTAGTCACCCCTTTTGGCTATCTGGCTAGAGGGCAAATCTGCCAGCTTCACCTAGTAGTCAGCTACCGTCAAGCTGCGATACGCTAGCCTTAACAGTGCTGCCACTATATAAGTGTCCGAAACCGCCTGAAATCTCCCCCCCTTACATGAGCTTTTTTTGCTCCCGCCGCCGCCACTTATACAAGTGCCGACTTTCAGCGGGTGTTAAGTTCTCTCCGTCTCTTATCTTATAGGCTATTCGCTTAAGCCGTTCTGGTGCTCCGAGCAGGAATGTCCGAGCATCTATCCAAGCGTCTAAGTCCAGTGCCCTGTCATCGGCTATCAACTCTCCGAGTTCGGTTATGTTGCCTTCAGCATCAATAATAGGCTTGTTTAGCCTCTCTAGTTTTACCACTCTGGGACAATTGCCATACGACCACTCCTCTTTACACTTTTGCCGTTGCGTTTGGCTACAGTGTCCACAATCTAGTCCCATCGTGAGCTTGTAATACCGATACCAGTAGTGAGCTTGGGTGTAGCTGGCAATCCGATACATTTTAGCTTCGGTTAACGGTAATCCACTCGCCCTCTCAGCATCGGCAAGGGTGAGTATTATATCGTGGAGTAAGTCCTGCTGGTCGTCAGCCTTTGCCTTGTGAGCAAATCGGGAAGCTACCTTATAATAGGTTAGCCAGTCGCCGTCTAGCTGGTCATAGCCGTTACCGTTACCGTCGGCTTGCCTTTGCTTGCGCCGTCGGCTAGACTTGATATGGCGGGGCTTTGAAGTGGAGCTTTGACAGCTTGCGGGCTTATTGCACCACTGACAAATGCCCTGCCTTTCTTTTAGTGTCCAGACCTTACCGCATCGGCTACAATGCCCTTTATGATTGCCGTTATCGCCGTTTGGTGCTGCTGGTGCTACTACGTTTGAACTCATGCTTACCCCCTTTCAGGGCAAGCGTTCAGGTCGGGCTTGACGCTATTCAATTGTTAAGGTGCGCTTGATTCCTAGCCTAATCATCCAACAAAAGGAAGGAAAGTGATATTTCAGAATGAACCTATATTTTCATGGTTTTCGGACGGCGACGTTTTCACGGGGCAAAGATTTTATGCCAGTCGGGCGATGGGGTTCGGACATGCCGGCGAAGATGGCGGAGAATTTGCATACTGATTGGTTGGCAATCTTCAGAAACCGGGTTATTCCCTTTAGCGAAGGGGGCATCGCCGGAGAAATCACAAGGACCATTATGGTTGACATTGCAGAGAACATTGTGCCGTAAGCAGCGGCAGGGTCCAGCGCCGGCACGGTAGGCACAGTCCGGTTAGTGCCCGACGGCAATATGATTCCGCGTACTATCGGGGTGAAAACGAGGGTTTTGAAAACGACTGCTTACGCTAAAAATAGCTATAAATGGTTTTCAAGAGCTTGTTTCTATTGTCGCCAGGAGTCAACACTTCGGAGAAATAGCTTTGAAAGGACTGGGAAGTACCTGTTTCTATAGTCAATGCCCGTTAACGCTACCGGAAATAGCTTCAAACTGTCGACTTCATCCCTTTGTAGAGTAAACATATGTTCGCAAGTTCCTGTTTCTATCGTCGCCAGACCTTGATGATTCCTATACCAAGGGCAGAAAGTAGCGTTAGCTCCCATCACGAAGAGCCCGAAGGGGATTTGACCAGGCAGTATCACTGGCTTCTTTTCCTGCTTTTGTGAGGCGAAAATACCGGCGCGGAGGACCCGGAGGGTAGTGCTCCTGGAAAGTAGACGGCTCTTCCCTGCCAGTAGCTTCGACCCATCCTAATCTCTGAATGGTTGAAAAGTAGACAACAAAACTGCGGGAACGGCAGCCCTGTGCCTTGTAAGGCATACGGGCCAGATATCTCTCAGCAAGCCTGTCGATGTTGTCGGGGTTGATGGGTCGTTTGTCCCGCCTGGCTCTCTTCTCTTCTGTTTTCGTTGCTCTATCGAGCGCCGTGGTTCGCATCAGAGCCATCTTGTAGTGATGAAAGATGTCGGCCTGAGGCGCGCCAACAGTAGGGTCTATCTTCGGTGAGTCATATGGCCCTTTCCCCAGGAGATATTCCCGGATGAACCAGCCGCAACCGAAGGGACGAAGAAAACCACCTCTGACCGGCTTTAATAGCTCAACCAATTGCTTTCTCCTTCAGGTGGAAGTAAATGCTCATGAACCCTTCTTCTTCCATAGTTTCTGGTACCAATCATGGTGCTCTTTACCAGAAACCTTTCGGTACTTGGCCGTGGTATTAAAGTTCTGATGTCCCAAGTGCTCTTGGAGCATCCTGAGCCCGTCCCCCGAATCGTTTTGTTTTACCGCCATGACGGCGAATGCGTCCCTTAATTTGTGAGGACTCACATTGTGGACTCGACCCGTTTCAGGATTAACGAGCTTTGGTAGACCTGCCTTGTCGGCACACTCTTTGACGATTTGCCATGCTCTGTGCCTATTCACACCAAAAATCAGGTTCTTTCCATTACGGAGAATTGGACCGCCACGTCGGACATATTCTTTGAACAGCTTCAAGGTATCAGCGTCAATGGGCAGCACTCGCTGCCGGCGGTGTTCCTGCTCTTCAGTCTGACTCTTCTCTATCCTACCGCCGCATTTAGGGCAGAAGATATGAGCTGCACCAAGCCTTTCTCCGCAGTTAGTGCAGGACAGCTTCAACCGCTTTTTCAGATGTTTGATGGTTAGAAGAGCCTGGCCAAAGTCTATGTCCTGCACGGACAATCCCAAAGCCTCGCTGACTCGGCAGCCGAGATGGAAGAGTACGCGGATAAGCAGCTTGTCTCGCAGGTTGGATGCTGCCTTCTCCATCATAACTACTTCATCAGGTTCTAGGTATGCCTTCATCGCTTCGTCGCCTCCACCCGCAGAGCGAAGGGGAATATGGGTGTATTGTGCTCATGTAAAAAACTGGTGTTGCTCACGGCCAACCACCTTAAGCTGTTGCTCTATATCCTGTAATTGAGTATCACACATGCCTAGCTGGTCTGGTTCAAGGTATGCTTTTAAGTTTCGTGTCGGAGTAACCTGCGTCACCTAGTTAACCTCGTCCTTATTCTTCAATAGTCTGCCATTCAATAGTTTTTCTAGGGCAACTTTCGGAACCAGTAGACGCTTCCCCACCTTGACTATCGGAATTTCACCTCTAGCTATTGCCTCATATGCTGAGTTCCTTCCCACGCCCAAGATTTTTGCAGTTTCATCTACAGTTAAGGTTAGTCTGTCGTTTTCCATTTTGACTCCTTCCATATTGACATTAGTGTTGTCTCGTGTTACCATATAATATCATCATAACACGTAGCATAGATATATCAATGTATCTGGTGCATAGATAAGTAGATGACAAGCGTACAAAGGAGTTAGCCCATGGCAGGCGGCCCTAAAATCACCGAGCAAATTCAACAGCTGATTGTGGATACATATCTGGAGCATCACGATTGGGTGGCAAAGCAGGTGCAGGAAGCGGTAGACGATGAAGTGAGGAGGAAGGGGTTAGCAACACAAGGGCCAGGATTAAGTGCTGTGCAAAAGAAACTGGCGGCATACCGTAGCAGTTTCAACAAACAAGCCTCACTGAAGACGTTTAAAACGCCATGGAGCCTAGGATCATTGTTGCAGGATGATATGTCTCCTGAAGCGATCCAAATGGTGCTACTTGTACAGAAGTTCAGGCGCTCAAGAGATGAAGGGCCCTTAACTATTCCGGAAGCGAAATGGGTTGCTCGTTTGTTTAGATTTTTCGACCCTATATTAAAGACAGATAAGCTCCAATCTATGATAAACCTAGATAAGCTCGAAAACCTCTCAATATGGGCACAGTGGTACGCTGCCCGGGAGTTAGCTAGTAAAGTGGGCAATATTCCACTTGATACCTCTGATTTTGACCTAGCCATGGCTGCGGGTAGGATGGAAATAATTGCCAAGTTTTTAGGCACGACAAATACGGTCTCGGAGGTTGTGAAAAGAACACTTGGCCAAAAGCTTACCCGGGAATTTGAACAAAAGGTATTTGGCAAAAGCCTGGATGAATATAACCTGAGCGGTAAAGCATGGTGGGCGTACCTATATGGGATCGGGGCGATGGTACAAAATGACAAATGGGAAAATATGGATGATGACCGGCAGAAGTCTCTAATTATGGACTTGCGTAATTGGATAATCAAGAACGAGCAAAACCCTAACCTGTTCGAGGACACAGATATCAAATGGCGTAACGAAATAGAGGGGGTACAAAAATGAGAGGCCACATAATCAAGCGGTATGAGGATTCCTATAACATCGTCTTGAACTTAGGTACTGATCCGGCTACAGGCAAGCGTAAGCAACAATGGATTACTGTTAAAGGAACTAAAAAAGAGGCTGAAAAGAGGCTTGCTGATATGCTTCACCAGCTAGATACCGGCACCTTTATGAAGCCTAGCAAAACGACACTGGCAGAATACCTTGAGAGGTGGCTAAAGGATTACGCCTGGCCCTACCTTGCCCCCAGGACGGCTGAAGGTTATGAGTCTATCATACGTCAGCACCTTATCCCCAAACTTGGCAATATTACCCTGACACAGCTTAAACCTGAGCATCTCCAAAAGTATTATTCTGAGATGTTACGTAGCGGTCGCTGTGATAGCTCGTGCGGATTGAGTGCCCAGACGGTAAGACACCACCATACCGCCTTACATAAAGCCCTTCAAACTGCTGTAGAGTGGGGGTTATTATCACGAAATGCTGCTGATGCTGTTAGACCACCCCACGCTGAACGTCCAGAAATGCATACCTGGAGTGAAGATGATATAACCCGCTTCCTTGAATCTGCCAAGGACACACCCTATTATGCGTTATTTTACACTGCCCTTTTCACTGGCATGAGACGGTCTGAGTTCCTAGCTCTGAAGTGGTCTGATATTGACCTGCTCTTATGCCAGGTATACGTTAACCGTAGCCTTCACCAGCTCCGGGATGGAAGCATTGTCTACCGAGCGCCTAAGACAGCTAAGGGGCGCCGGATGATTGCGCTTTCACCATCTGTCACCTTAGTCCTTAGAGAGCATAAGGAACAGCAGGAAGCTACCCGGGCCCAGTTGGAAACACTGCTGAAAGATGATGACTTGGTATTCAGTACCGTGGACGGTAAGCCCTTACGCCCCAATACCATCACCCGCGCCTGGACTGTGTTAGCTGCCCGTGCCGGCCTTAAGGTTATACGACTTCACGATGCCAGGCATACCCACGCTTCAATTATGCTAAGCAAGGGATACACCCAAAGATTGTCCAAGAGCGCCTCGGCCATTCCAGTATAGCGATTACCCTAGACACTTACTCGCACGTGTCACCGGGGCTTCAGGAAGCTGCGGCCAAACGCTTTGACGAGGCATTTACAACAAAGTATAATGAATCAGCCGCTGAAAGTGTCCGTTAGCTATCCGTTAGCTAAACAGTATTATGTATATTTGATAAATGAGTTGTTTAAGATTAATTTAGCTACAAATTAGGTACATGGAGGGGTGTCCGAGTGGCCGATGGTGACGGTCTTGAAAACCGTTGTATCCGCAAGGGTACCGTGGGTTCGAATCCCACCCCCTCCGCCAGCCCATCTAAGATAACTTTTCCCACCCAGGCCACCCTCGTCTCATTTCCGCCTTAGCCCGCAATAAAAACCCTATTTTTCCCTTTTTATAAAGCGAGATTAAGGAGAAAAGGCTAGCAAAAATCACTACCGGACAGAGCAGCACTATCCAAAAGTCCTGAGTGCGAATACTGGGTAAAAACCACCAGTAAATATGAAAGTGCGTTATTACCAGAATAAGGGTTGACAGTATTCAAAAAAAAACCCCCAGCGAATATCATCAGAAGTAGGTTAAAGGGGAATGCCATCGTGACTGATTCCGTGCCTGGTAAAAGGAGAAAAATGCTCTGTGTCGTCCGGCCAAAAGCCTGTAAAAGATGCGGGGGTGACCTCTCGCTGGAATGTGATATCTACGGCGTTTTTATCGAATGTATCCAGTGCGGCGCCACCTGGAACCGCAGCGACTTGACACTCAACAAAATTAAGGATGCCGTGAAAGCGGCAAAAGCCAGACCGGAAGCCACTAACCCACGTCAGAGCCGACCTCGGGAATAATTTGGGTCTTTAAAGAGTCCCTCCACAGGGCATTCAATCCGTCCATATCGAATCCGTACACCTTTTCCAGGGCCTCGTCATACCCGCTGCCCTCTTTGAACGTACTGAGCAGCTCGAACATCTTTTCCCGTCCGTAATTATCGATGAGATACTCCACCAGTTTATAGCTCTCGGCATAAGCCAGGAGAGACTCGTCGGTATAGGCGGAAAACGGACTGGACAGACTGCGCACCGAGATAAGGGTATTATCATTCCGGGCTTTTGCCAGAGCATCGATAAAAACTGACCGTAGGTCACCCTCGGCTGTCATCGCCAGCCCCTCGTCGAGCCAGGTGGGTAAAGTGTTATAAGGGTTAAACACAACCTGGTGTATCACCAGATGGGTCAGCTCATGGGCAATGACCCGCTTACCCCATTCTACATCGTACAGGTCGGGCGAAATCCCGATAGCGATAATGCCGTAACGGGTAAAAGCGACGCCCCCCGTCCACTCCTGGGGATAAATCATCGACCCCTGCAAATCTTCCGAACTGGCGTAGATATAAAAGCTCACCGGCCTCTCCAGTTCAGCGCCGGTATTTTCCGCCAGGCGCGAAAGCGCGACCTGCGCCGCTTCAACCAGTTCCTCCGCGAAATCATTATCGCCCCGGTACCAGTAAAGCGTAACTTCGCCCTCGGTAATACGCCGCCAGTCATAACGATTGTCATCTATTTTAACCCGGGTCGGTACTGTCCGCACCTCTTTCCCGCCGGCGTCGGTCACCACCCACCAGTAATCCAGGTTCGACCCTGGCGGCAGACCACCTGTTTTTCTCATGTCCAGGACGTACTGGGCCGTAACGGAGGTCGAGGGTGCAAATCCGACATATATCTCGCTGAATATCTGGGCGTGTTCTATGCGCTCTACCACGTAGCAGAGTCGAATATCTTCGATGGTAACGTCACTCTCGGCAGATACTTGAAAGACTAACCTAGCGGGAAAATCCATCTCCGCCGAGTTGCCTGTTACGGCCAGTCCGTCGCCGGCCCGTACTGCGCCGGGACTGAATAACACCGGCAACAAACAGACGAACAGTAATATTAAGGAAATCCTCTTAATCATTCTTCCTGACCCATCGAATAACGCAGGTACGCATCGATAAACCCATCCAGTCCCCCACCCAGCACGGCCTCGGTGTCGCTCATCTCATAATCAGTGCGGTGGTCTTTGACCATGCGGTACGGGTGCAAAACGTAGCTCCTGATTTGATTCCCCCACCCCGCCTCTATCCTCTTCCCCTTCAGCCTGGCTTTTTCCTCCTCCCTCTTCTCCAGCTCCCGTTCCAGGAGGCGAGCCCGGAGTATCTTGAGGGCGAATTCCTTGTTCATGTGCTGGGAACGCTCGCTCTGGCAGGTCACTACCAGTCCGCTCGGCAGGTGCGTTACCCGCACCGCGCTGCTCGTTTTTTGCATATGCTGTCCCCCGGGCCCGCTGGAGCGGTATGTGTCTATCTTTATATCATCGGGAGCTATATTGAGGTCGATATCCTCCTCGGCCTCGGGCATTACCTCCACCAGGGCGAACGAGGTATGCCGGGCATGGTCGGCATCGAAAGGCGAGAGACGCACCAAGCGGTGGACGCCGTGTTCCGACTTTAAATAGCCGAAAGCGTACTCCCCGTTTACCGCGATAACCGTGCTCTTTATCCCCGCCTCATCCCCCGCCGAGGCGTCCAGTATCTCCGTCTCGAAGCCCCGCCGCTCCGCCCAGCGCAAATACATCCTCATCAGCATCTCCGCCCAGTCCTGCGACTCCGTCCCGCCGGCGCCGGCATGGATGGCCAGGATGGCGTTCCGGGCATCGTACTCCCCGCCGAGAGATAACTGGAATTCCAGTTCGTCCAGTTGAGAGCCGAGTTCATCCAGTTCCTTTTCGATTTCTAACTGGAGTGATTCGTCTTCTTCCGATATTGCCATCAATTCGGCCGTATCGGCCAGCTTCTTCTCCAGGCCCCGCCACTGCTGCACCACCCGGCTCTTTCCCGCCAGCCGGCGCATGATTCCCTGGGCGCTTGCCTGGTCGAGCCAGAAATCGGGTTGAGCCGACTGCTTCTCAAGTCTGGTAACTTCTTTTTCCTTACCGGCTACGTCAAAGACGCTCCAGGGCCAGCGAAACTCTGGCCTTTAAATCTTTTAACTTATCTTCTAATTCCTGCATTTTACCTCACGTTCTCAGACTAAACTCTTTACGGCAATTTTTAAATTGCCGCCCGCCGTCTGGTGGGCCAGTCGGGTCGGCTCCGGCAGGCGGTAGCCCCGGCAGCATTCCAGCACGCGGTGAACCGCTGTCGACAGATCAATCTTATGGCCGATGGATACATATACCGGCTTGACGCCCGCCCTGGTGCGCAGGACCGCCCCGATAACCTCATCATTATCCGTAAGCTCGGCGTAGCTGCCTGCCTCGTAGCCCGGCTCATCGTGGCGGCCGCACAATCTCGACTTCGCGCAGCCGATGGTCGGGATATCCAGACAAAGCCCCAGGTGCGATGCCAGGCCGATACGCCGCGGATGGGCTATCCCCTGCCCATCCACCATGAGAAGGTCGGGCATGACCTTAAGCTCCTCGCAGGCCGCCAGTATCAGCGGCGCCTCCCGGAAAGAAAGCAGCCCCGGTATGTACGGTAAATTAAGACTATCGGTAACAACCTTTACCTCTACCGGTTCAAGCCCGGGATAGCTCAGCACGACCACCGCCGCCGTGCCCGTCTTTTCCCACCGGTTGACGGAAATATCCACGCCCGCTACCATACGTGGATTGGGTATATCACCGCTGCGCGATACCTCCGCCGCCAGTTCTTTCTGAAGTCTTATAGCTTCCGCCGTGGTCACCCGCCAGCCGTGCCGATGCACTATCCGCATAACTGATTATAGACGTATCGGCGGACTTGAGGCAACATATACACAAGAATAACGCTTTATTTTTTGTCGTAGATATTGGTCGGATTACACTGATTGATGATATCTTCCATACGCGTCTGCATAAAGGGTATATATTGTTCGGCATTGGGGAGGATATAGAACTTTTTTTCTCTAATAGCATTAAAAATAATATCGGCAACCTGTTGTGGTGGCATTCCACCTTCAATCATTTGCCTAGCAAACCGTATTCTTTCCTCAACAAGCGGATTTGCCATTTTTATTTCTGTTTCAGCAGGAGCATTCTGCAGCTCTTTGGGACGGTTGCGTGCGCATTCCATTATGTTGGTATTGACATATCCCGGGCATATCACGGAAACCCCGATTTTATAGCCTCCCTGTTCCAATTCACGGTAGAGTGCCTCGGAGAGCGCCACTACTCCATGCTTGCTGACAGCATACTTGTTACTTGATACTTGCTGCTTATATACTATTAACAGGAGGTGCCCTCATTAACATCTTCAGTAAAGCCTTAAAACGCACGCATGATACCTGGTTCGGCCGGGCCATGGGCCTGTTCGACCGTAAAGCTGTTGATAAAGAGGTCTGGGACGAGCTTGAAGAACTGCTTATCTCGGCGGATGTCGGCGTCGGCACCACGGAAAAGCTCATCAACGCAATCAAACAGCATGCCGACGAGGAAAAGCTGGACGGCTCTCAGGTCGGTGCCGCCCTCAAAGAGGCAATGGTCAAAATCCTCAGCGTTCCCCTCCCTGAAAAATTAGACAATATTACCCCCCCTGAAGTCTGTCTCGTCGTGGGCGTCAACGGCAGCGGCAAGACCACCTCCATCGCCAAGCTCGCCTATCAGCTGAAAAAAGAGGGCAAGAACGTCCTCCTGGCGGCGGCGGATACCTTCCGCGCCGCCGCCATTGACCAGCTTAAAAAGCAGGCGGAACGAGTGGGAGTGGATGTCGTCGCGCACCAGCCGGGGGCCGACCCCGGGGCGGTCGCCTATGACGCCCTCCAAGCGGCGAAAAGCCGGGGAATGGATGTTGTCATTATCGACACGGCGGGTCGTTTGCACACCAAGTATAATCTCATGGAGGAGCTTAAGAATGTCCGGCGCGTAGCTGCCAAACTGGACTCCGCTGCCCCGCACGAAGTGCTTCTGGTGCTGGATGCCACCACCGGCCAGAACGGCCTGACCCAGGCCAGGTATTTCACCGAGGCTGTCGGCGTCACCGGTATCTTCCTGGCCAAGCTCGACGGCACGGCCAGGGGAGGCATCGTGCTGGCTATCTGCGACGAACTGAAAATCCCCATCCAGCTTATCGGGGTTGGCGAGAGGCTGGAAGATATGGTAACCTTTGATGCTGCCGCCTTTGTGGAGGCGTTATGCGCCTGATATCCTCCTCCTGTCATTCTGAGGCATCCTCCTCCTGTCATTCTGAGGGAGCGGAGCGACCGAAGAATCTCGGGGAGGAGTAGGCGTAATATAGTATAATGTATTATTATCTTAAAGTCCGAACTCCGGACATTCTGGATATGAGATGATTTACAACAATGTAAGCCCCATTGCCTTTACCATCGGGGAAATTAGTGTCCGCTGGTACGGCATCATGGTTGCCCTGGCGGTGCTGACGCTGGTCCTCTGGGCGCTGTGGTCGGTAAAAAAGGGGGCGAAGCTCTCTTACGATTCGGTTGTTTCCGCCGCCATCGTCGGCATAATCTCCGGCGTAATCTTCTCTCGCCTGCTCCATGTCATTGACTTCTGGGAATACTTTATGGAGCACCCCGGCCAGATAATCGGCGGTTCGGGACTGAGCATCTACGGCGCCGTTCTCGGGGCGGCATTAGGTATCTGGATTTTCAGTCGGTTCAGGAAAATTTCTTTCGGCTACTTTGCGGACATGCTGGCGCCCGGGATTATCCTGGCCCAAGCTATCGGCAGAGTGGGCTGCACCCTGAACGGCTGCTGTTACGGGATAGAGAGCCACCTGCCCTGGGCTGTTATCTATACTCATCCGGAGAGCTTCGGACCGCTGGGAATACCTGTTCACCCCACCCAGCCCTATGAAATTATCTATAACCTCATTGTCTTCGGTGTGCTGCTCTTGTTGAGGAATCGGTTCCGCCCCGACGGCTCGCTGTTCCTGATTTATCTGACTTTCTACGCCGTATGGCGACTCGGCATCGACTTTATCCGGGAAGGCACTGATTTCCTTTTTGGCCTGCACGAAGCCCAGGTTATCTCCATCGTGGTTTTAATCATCACCATCACCCTGATGGCTTTAAGAACAAGGTGGGTAAAAAAGGGGGAGGAAGAAGAAACCCCCACCCCTTAACCCCCCTTTCGCCTGTTATCTTTTCCCACCCAATCCACCCTCGTCTCATCTATCGCTTATCCCACAATTTTACCCCACCCCTTTCCGGGTATTGACGTCCCTCCTTCGTAAGGAGGGACAAGAGGGAGAATTAAGTTTCCCCCTTTGAAAAAGAGCCTGTCCTGAGCCTGCCGAAGGAGGGACTAAAGGGAGATTTTCATAAGCTTATCCCGTAGTTTTCCACCCATTTCCTCGCCTGTCATTCTGAGGGAGCGTAGCGACCGCGAGAATCCATGCCCCCCTCCCCTCACAGGAGAGTACGCAGCGAGAGGGGGTCAGGGAGTGAGGCTATGTCTCTATCCCTGGTGCCGGTTGATTATCGCCGTCTTCCAGGTACGGTTATCCCCGGAACGCATGCCGCCGATGGCGCCCACCCTTATGTCGTCGCCCTTATATGACGCCGCCGAAATCTCATAGATATACCCCGCCAGCTTCTCCGGCGTGTTCACATCGCACGCCAGCGACACCGGGTGCCCCCCGGCATCGAATGCCCCCGGGCTTTCCATGTCGCCTTGGTACGTGCTGACGCCCGCCAGCGTGCCCGGCTCAAAGGTCAACTCCCAGACGAACGCCGGTTTACCGGCAATCTTGATGCTCATGAGAAAAGCAGGCCCGGTTTCCCCCGGGAGATTGGTGACAACCCCGGCGATTCTGGGGGTATTCAGGCTGTCCGGCTCGGCGCGGGCGCCGTCCATCAGCTTTTTCAGGTAGCTCTTTGCCGGCGCCGAACCCACCTGGAACAGGAGCTTGTACGTCTCATATATGGCCTCGGTCTGGATGCCGTTGCTGACCGCGGCCAGCCCGGTATCGTTGTCGTATTTCACGGCGGTGTAATGTCTCAGCGGGTCGTAGGGCTGGTCGCCGATTGGCCCCATTATTATGCTGTTTTCAACCGACGTCGCCTTTCTTTCCCGACTCTGCGGGCTGCGTCCCGTAACGAGATAGGCGAAAGCCGGACTGCCGTCCGCTGTCAAACCCAGGAATAGCTGTCTTCCCGGGTAGGGGCCGTTCGGGTTCTTCATAACGTGTTCTCCTCTCTACCCGCTGTTCTTAAAATCAAGTATGTTCAGCCGGAGTTGCCCCTTCCCTCTCCAGTTGTCTATCTCCAGGTTATAGACGATGTCCAGTCGCGGCGACGTTTCCGCCGTGTGATTAGCCAGTCTGAAAGCCACCCCGTCCCAGGTCGTGCCTCCCTGCCTCAGCTTCATCCTCAGGTGCTCGCCGCCGTTGCCCATGGTGCGTCGCTCCAGCACCTCCACCCCCCGACTCATAAAAACAGGCACCGGGTTGCTTATCCCGAACGGCGCCAGCAACTGTGTCGTCTGGTAGGTGTTTCCGCCAAGTTCGGGCAGGGTGACCAGGGCGTCGATATCCAGGTGGGGACGCAGCTCCACCCCCGCCAGCTCCTCCGCGACCAGCGCCGACAGTCCCTCTTCGAGCTCGGGAAGATTCTTCGTGGGCAGGGTAAACCCCGCCGCCGCGGCGTGCCCGCCGTAGCGCGAAAACAGGTAGCTGAACTTTCCCAGGGCGGCGATGATGTTAAATTCGGGGATGCTGCGGCAGCTGGCGTGGCTGACTTTATCCGCCGTGTGTATTACCACGGACGGGTGATAGAACTCCTCGGTAAGTCGACTCGCCACCAGGCCGGCGATGCCCATGGGGTATTCCTTGTCGGCGGTGAGTAGCAGCGGCGGCAGCCCCCCGGCGACGACCTGTTCCCTGGCCCTGGCCAGCGTTGCCGCGGTCAGTTTTTGCCGTTCCTCGTTTATCCGGGCCAGCCATAACGCCAGCTCCTGCGCTTCCTGCGCCGACTCCGTCATGAGCAGGTTATAGCCGGTCAGTCCGTCGGCCAGCCTGCCGGCGGCGTTCAGGCAGGGAGCGATAACCCAGGAAATGCTATCCGCGCTGAGGCTGCCCGCTTCGAGTCGCATCTGATTTATCAGCAGCCTCAGGCCAAGCCTCGGGCTGGTATTCATCTGCTTCAGGCCTTCTTTGATGAGGTAGCGGTTTTCGCTCAGCGGCGGCGACATATCGGCAACGGTGCCGATGGCTACGAGGTCGATGACCTTTTCTAATAGCTCCTCCCTGCCGAGGTTGCGGTACAGCCCCTGGAGTAATTTGAAAGCCACCCCCACCCCCGCCAGTTGCTCGAACGGGTAAGCCGAGCTGGCCAGCTTGGGGTCGATGACGGCCACGGCCTCCGGTATCTCTTCGAGGGGATTGTGATGGTCGGTAATGATGATATCCAGCCCCATCTTCATCGCCTTTTTTACCTCAGCCAGGTCGGTCACGCCGCAATCGACGGTGATAACCAGGCTTACGCCCTGCTCGTAAAGCTTCTTCAGTACGCCGGAGGTCATCCCATGCCCTTCCGTCTGGCGGTGGGGTATGTAGGGGACGGCCTTACCCCCGAGGAGCGCTAATCCCTGCACGAGGACGGCGGTGGCCGTGATGCCGTCGGCGTCGAAGTCTCCGTAAATCCCGACGGTCTCTCCGGAAAGCAGTGCCTGGTAGACTCTGGCTATCCCCTTTTCCATGTCGGGGAGCAGCAGGGGGTCGATTAAAAGGCTCTCGTCGCTGGCGAGGAAGGACTCAAAATCCCCCGGCCTCGTGACGCCCCGATTATGAAGAAGCTGCACCAGCAGGGGAGGAAATCCTGAATCGCTGTCCTTCTGCGGAAGGACGGTTACGGGCGGCAGCAGGTTCCAGCGACAATGACTCAAACTTTTGCCTCAGTGTATCTCCGTAAAATTAGCACCGAATTGTGCCCGCCGAAGCCGAAGGAGTTGGTCAGGACGGTGTTGACCACGGCCTTCCTGGCGACATTGGGAACGTAGTCCAGGTCGCATTCGGGGTCGGGATTTTCGTAGTTTATCGTCGGCGGTATGATTCCGTTAATAATCGTCATGATGCTGATAGACGGCTCGATGGCGCCTGCGCAGCCGATAAGGTGGCCGGTCATCGACTTCGTGGAGCTGATGGGTACTTTGTAGGCGCGCTCGCCGAAAACTGCCTTGATGGCCTTGGTCTCCATTGCGTCGTTCAACTGGGTGGACGTGCCGTGAGCGTTTATGTAGTCGATTTCCTCCGGCTTGACGCCGCTCCTCTTCATGGCCAGCAGCATGGCTTTAGCGGCTCCCTCGCCGCTTTCCAGCGGCTGGGTAACGTGGAAAGCGTCGGCGGTGGCTCCGTAGCCAACTATTTCCCCCAGGATGTTGGCGCCCCGTTTCCGGGCGTGTTCTGCGCTTTCCAGGATGAGGACGACCGCTCCCTCGCTGACGATAAATCCGTCGCGGTCCCTGTCGAAAGGACGGGAGGCTTTTTGCGGGGCATCGTTCCGGGTGGAGAGCGCTTTCAGGGAACTGAAGGCGGTGATGCCCAGCGGATTGATAAAGGATTCGGCACCGCCGGCAATCATTACCTGGGTATTTCCGTTCTTGATGAACTCGTAGGCGGCGCCGATAGCGTCCGAGCCGCTGGAGCAGGCCGACGTGTGGCACATATTGGGCCCTTTTACTTCCAGCGCAATCGATATCTGGGCGGCGGCGATATCCGCTATCATCATCGGCGCCAGGAATGGACTGACCCTGTCCGGTCCTTTTTCCACGAGAACTTTGGCTTGTTCGAACAGCGTGGTCAGCCCGCCGATGCCGCTCCCGATGAATACGCCGATTTCGTCCTGGTTGGAAGCGTCGATTTTTAGGTCGGCGTTCTTTACCGCCTGTATGCCGGCGGCAACCGCCAGCTGGGCGAAGCGGTCCATGCGGCGGACATTCTTGCGGTCGATGTAATCGGTCGGCTCGAAACCCTTGACCTCGCCGGCGAACCTGACCGCCATATTCGAAGCGTCGAACAGGGTGATATAATCAATGCCGGATTTACCGGCGATGAGATTTTCCCACGTTGTTGCCATGTCCAGGCCGAGCGGCGTCAGAGCCCCGATACCAGTAACTACAACTCTGTTTAATTGACTGTTTATTGTAGTAACCTCCTTGTTTTTACACTAATGGAGGATGAGAATTCGGAGTAGAATTAAGTCATTTTAACCATATTTTGAGATTAATTTCAAGTCCGCAGGTGTTTTGTTCTTAGCATATCCCGTCTTTTCCCCCCACCCCTTAACCTCCTTCTGTGATACCTTTTCCCACCCGCGCCGCCCTCGCACCATTATCTGCTTATCCCATAAAATATTCCCCTCCCAGTTTCCCCCTTTGAAAAAGGGGGACAAAAGTGGGATTTTCACTGGCTTATCCCGTAGTTTTATCCCCGCCCCCTTACAGTATCATCTTCCCCCTTTCGTAAAGGGGGAATTAAAAGGGGATTTAACCCCTCCGTCATTCTGAGGGAGCGCCGCGACCGCGAGAATCCATTCCCTCCCCCCCCACAAAGGGGAGTGCGCCGCGAGAGAGCCTGTCCTGAGCTTGCCGAAGGAGGACGCCAGCCCCCATATTAAAAAAGGGGCGTCTAAGAGAGGCGAAGCCCCTCTTCTATATTATTCCCCCTTCCCTTCACTAATACCCAAGGGAAGGGGGACACAGGGAGATAGGTTCACCTCAAAAACAGGGGGTGAGGTAATATATCTCGCTCAAATACTGGTAAAATTCTTCGCTTTTGACCCCGCAGGGACAGTAACAGTATAATGTCTTACATTACCGCCGGACGCTGAAAACAAAATTATATGAAAAAAAGAACGGAAAGAACCACGGTGGCCCTGGACAGCCTGGGCTGCAAGCTGAACCAGGCGGAGATACAATCCCTGGCACGACAGCTTGCTGGAGCCGGATACAGGCTGGTATCTCCCTCCGACAAAGCCGATATCTATATCCTGAATACCTGCACGGTTACCCATGTCGCCGACCGTAAGTCGCGTCACCTGCTGCGATTGGCCCGCCGTAGAAATCCGGCGGCGCGGCTGGTAGCCATCGGCTGCTATGCCCAGCGGTCTCCTCACGAACTCGCCGGTATTGAAGGCGTCGAACTCGTCCTGGACAACCGGCAAAAATGGCACCTTCTTGAACTGCTGGGAGACACCGACAGCCCTGCCACGCCCTCTCCTGCCCTGCACGAAGCGGGGCGCCGCACCCGGGCCTTTATCAGGGTGCAGGATGGCTGCCACAGCTTCTGCGCCTACTGCATCGTGCCCCTGGTGAGGAGCCTTGAGGAAAGCGTGCCAGCGGAAAATGTTATTTCCCTGGTGGGAGAACTGGTAACGACCGGCTGTCAGGAAGTGGTTCTTACCGGTACGGAAATCGGTACGTATAACTCCAGAGGCGTCAACCTCCAGGGTCTCCTGGAGCGTATCCTTTCGGAGACGCCCATCTCCCGCCTGAGACTCTCCTCCCTCCAGCCCCCGGAAATATCTCCGGGGCTTGTCGGCCTCTGGCAAAACCCCCGACTCTGCCCGCATTTCCACCTGTCTCTCCAGAGCGGCAGCGACTCCGTCCTTAAGCGGATGAAGCGGCGCTACACTCCTGCCGATTATCGGCGAACGGTTTTTCTCATTCGCGACTCTCTGCCGGATGCAGCCATTACCACCGATGTTATTGTCGGCTTCCCCGGCGAGACCGATGAGGAATTCCAGGAGACCTGCGATTTCTGTAAGCAGATGCAGTTTGCCCGTATTCATGTTTTCCCCTATTCCCCCCGCCCCGGCACGGCGGCCGCTGCTATGCCGCAGCAGATACCTGAAAAAACAAAGAAGCAGCGCAGCCAGCAGATGCTCGCTTTAGCCGAAGAGAGCGCTAAAAATTTTTATGAGCGGTTTCTGGGCAAGACGCTGGAAGTCCTCTGGGAACAGAAATCCGGCGGTATCTGGTCCGGCCTGCCGGGCAACTATATCAGGGTATATGCCGGAAGCCGGGAAGACCTGGCTAACCGTCTGCTGCCCGCGAAGCTGGTGAGACTTTACCGGGATGGGATTTGGGGGGGGCTTAAGTTTTAAGGTCTTCCATTTTCTCAGCTTCTTTCGTCGGGTTGACCGCCTCGCACGGTACTCCCGTCTGGCAGAATCCACAGCCTAAATGTCTAACGTTGTACTTCTCTCTGAGATGCTCAAGTTCGGAGCGAGCATAATCGAGGCATTTTACCTTGTCGTGCCCCTGCTCCGTTATCGCTCCGGCCGGGCAGCGCTTTATGCAAGCATCGCATGTTCCATCGACGTAGAACAGGCAATTGGAATACGGCCCTGGGGCAGTCCTGAGACTGGGGGGCAGTTCCAGGCTGGTGACCAGACTGCTGCAGCGGTGAGCGATGCCCCGCTCGGTAATGAAGCCATCAGACAGGGAGAAGGTGCCCAATCCGGCAGCATAGGCGATATGCCGCTCCGACCAGTTCGAGAAATAGCCTTTACCTCCAGCCTGAAATGTATTTTTATAGTAGGGCCGTGTCGTGGGTGCTACCACCAGGTGCCCTTTTTCGGCGAGGAGTTCCATCACGTGTTCCCTTAAAGCATTGTTGAAAATTTCTCCGTACCACCGGGTATATATCCACTGACGGGAAGGGACACGCGTCTGGCGGCGATTGGATACGCGGGTGGCCTCGGTGACAGGCAGTATCCAGCTGATAACCGAGAGTCGTGAAGGCATATCTTCAGGGCTTTTGTCGTAAGCTCGGGCCAGCGCCTCACGGGGGGTTAGATGGGTGCTGTCGATAATACTCTTGTATTCGTTAAAAATAGGGTCGTCACCGTCAGCAAACTGCACCAGCGGCTCGTCGAAGATAATGCCGTTATCCGCTGTGGGCATACGGTTCGCCGGACTTTGAGAGATAAAATGCCTTATTTCCTTGATAATGGCATCGGCATCCATACCCGGCTATTACTCCATCACCGGGCGATTTTCCAGTATCTCTTTAAGTGATTTGGTCGGCATCAGAAAATCGGCCTCGGAAAGGTATGACTCGCCGATGATTCTCATCTTTTCCAACAGCGCATAAAAGTTAATCGCCCACCCGATGCCCCACGCCTCCGGGGTAAAAACCCGGCTGTTATCCGTGTTCCAGTAAGATTCCCTGAACCGCTCGATTGTCGGTAGCCGGAAATCATAGGGTATGAAACCCAGCTTCCCGTACCAGTGCCTTTCCTCCTTGGGCTTCTCCAGTTCCTGGCACACCGCCGCAACAACGACAGTAATGACTGCCGCCTGTACCAATCTGCTTATCCACACATTTCCCATGATAGCTCCTTTTCAGTTTTTGCATATTTTTATTCCCATAACTACCGAGGTTTCAATCTGGCGCGGGGGTATGTCCCAGTATTTTACCAGCAGTGCATCTTTATCTGATAGAAGACTGAACCCGCGTTTCCGGTAAAATGAAATCGCCCAGTATGCTGCCGCCCATGTGCCCACCAGCAGGCTCGGGGTAGTTGTCAGTTCCTTGAGGTGGTTAAGCAGCCTGTCGCCGATTCCCCGGTTCTGGTATTGCGGCAGTACGTAAGCATGGCGGATGAGAGTTACGCCCTTAATCGGCTCGATGCCCATAACGCCGACCAGTTCCCCGTTGTCTTCCCACCCATAGAAGGTTACCCGTTTCATCTCCTGTTCCAGTTCCTCCTCAGGCATATAGGGATGGTGATAGCAATCGGGCGTGATGACGCCATCATAGGCTTTGGCGGCCTCGTTAATGATGCCGTATATTTTCCCGGTGTCTTCTGCCCCGCATCTGCGAATCATAAATAGCTGCTATCCCTTATAATTAATTATTATACATAAGACAATTTATTAAGGGAAGCCCGTAAAATAAAAAATTCAGGGGATTGACACTGTTTTTTCTAAATAAATATGTTATAATTTGAGTGTTAGTTATTAGTTTAACCTCCGGATTACCGGGAGGTATTACTCAAGGGCTTATGCCGCGCCCGCTTTTTCTCGCCGTTTTTATAATGCGGGAGACATTGTGCAGGTGACTGGCAAAGCCTGATTAAGTTTCAGGGAGGTTTGATATGAGTTCGAAAATCAATCTTGACGAGTTTGCCCGTACTGCGGAGAGAGTCAGGGAGAAAGCTAAAGCCGAGGGTAGATTGCTGGAAAATCCCTCCGACGCGGAGTTGAGAGTGCTGGTGGAGAAGCAGGAGGGAGTCGTCAAGACGATTTACGATAACTTCGTCGCCAAAAGCGAGCCCACCTCGCGGGCGCAGGCTTTTACCAAAAACAGCGTCGACGAACCCTTCGGCGAGGACGAGATAAAGCTCCTGGGCCAGTGCGAACAATCTCTGGCTAAGGAGAAACTGGTATCCATCGACCGGATTGTGGGCAACTATAGCAGCAACACGGTAGTCAGGATGATTATCCCGGAGAAATTCGCTCATCTCGCCTACGGTGGTAGAAACCTGTTCGTGCCGGTGAAAAAAACCGTCGGTAAACCGGACTACCAGCTGGTCTTTTTCGGTGATGAAGCCTGGGAGACCAACCAGTCAAAGCCGCTTCCTCAGAAAGACATCGCTATCAGGCTAGCTTTCCTGGATGACGGGCGTGCCGTTAAGATTACCAGAAATAGTAACTATATCGGCGAGTATAAGAAAGGCGTCTTCGCCTGCGAGGACTGGGCAGCCAAGACGAAGAAGGGTGGACTCTTCCTCCATGCGGGCTGCCGCGAGGACTTCCTCCAGACAGCCCACGGCGCTTATAAGCCCGCGCGGACATTACTCATTGCCCTGAGCGCTAACGGCAAGACCACAACCACCTGCCAGATTCTCGCCCGGAAAGGTATGGAGAGGTCATGGCTGATACAGGACGACGGCGGCACCCTCATGCCGGATGGCTCCTTTTACGGCTTTGAGCAGGGCGGCGTTTTCGTTAAGACGGAAGGTGTCAACCCGGGAGAGCAGGTCGAGATATTCTATGGCCTTTTGAAGTCCGAGACCGTTCTTGAAAATGTTTACGTTACGGAACAGGGCGATTTCGACTTTGAGAACTTCGAGAGGACGTCCAACGGGCGGGCCGTGGTCAATAGGAAAGACTTCATGCACGCCAGTTCTCATATTGATGTCGAAAGAATCGACAACGTCATCATCATCACCCGGGGGTCTACCATTCCGGCGATATCCAAACTTGACCTGGAGCAGGCAACCGCGCTGATGGTGCTGGGACAGGCGATGGAGTCATCGGCCGGCGACCCCACCCAGGCAGGTAAAATCAGGACGGAGTTCTTCTATGACCCGTTCATGGCCGGCGACCGTACCGCCCACGCCAACCGCTTTTACGATATCCTTTCCAATCTGCCTCACGTTAATTACTACCTGATGAATACGGGCTCCGTGGGGGAAGGCTACCGCTTCAAAGATATAAATGTGGGCCATACTATGAGCATACTGGACTCCCTCCTGCGCGGCGGCCTCGAGGACTGGGTGGACTCCCCCACCGGATTCAAGGTGCCGGCTTCCATCCGTGCCGTCGACGATATCCTGGTGCACCCGGAACGACTCTACACGCGCAGCGAGTTCGAGGAGAAGCAGAAGAAGCTCCACCAGCTCCGCTACGAGGCGGTCGAGAAAATCAGCGGCGGCCTTAACCCCAAGGTGCGCAAGGTCTTTGATAAGATTTAGGGCAGAGATTTAAGAGTTAATAATGTGAATGCCCCCTGAGTGAAACTTGGGGGGCGTTTTATTTTAATTAGTAAAGTGCTATAGTCAGATTACGATTGATACTTACAGTCACGTTGCACCTGGATTACAGCAGGCGGCGGCTAAGAAATTTGATGAAATATTGAGTCGAACAATTCAGAATCATATTCCGACAGTATGATTTTTTATATTGAAACAAGGTGAATTTATGAATAACGAATATAAAAATGATATCGACAAGAATAAGGAAGAACCTTGGAAAAGATTCCAAAAACATATGCCACGGTCAAATGACATTACTCTTATTATCTTGAAAGGGCATCTACTTGTCGAACAGGAATTAAACGATATCCTTGATATAGAATTGCGTTATTCAAGAGCACTCTATGATGTTAAAATTACTTTTTATCATCGACTTGCTATAGTTAAATCTATTTATGGGACCCCACTATCTGGTGGATTCCCATATGATGAGATCAAGAAATTAAATACATTAAGAAATCGCCTTGTTCATAGTCTGGAACCAAAAGACCTAGAAAAGCATGTTGAGTTATTCCTTCGAATGTTCGAAAACCCAGACTCTGCTAGCGAATTCGCTAAACAGACTTTAGGAAAACGTCTGAAACTTTGCCTAGCTGGTTTATGCGGATTAATCCATGGTTTTGAGGAAGGGTGGAAGGCAGGGTTAGAAAAACGCTAGCAAAACATAAATGAGATAGATTTTTCTACCGCATTATTACTTCAAATTAGCTTCAAAATCAAACGCGCCTGGAGGGATTCGAACCCACGACCCCCGGTTCCGAAGACCGGTGCTCTGTCCGCTGAGCTACAGGCGCATGAAGCTAAATTTTGCCAGAATGTTTAACATAACACGATTTTGTCAATAAGTTGTCAATAATTTTTTCTGGCAGCATCTTTTTCAAGCTCATTATACCTTGCAGTAAATGCCTGGTCAAAGCGGGCGGCGGCAGCCTCTTGAAGTCCTGGGGCAACGTGAGAGTAAATATCAAGCGTAACCTGAATAGAGGCATGACCTAAACGCTCCTGGACTACCTTTGGGTGTGTGCCCTGTTTAAGCATTAAAGAGGCATGGGAATGACGTGCATCGTGTAGCCTTATTGGTTTAAGTCCGGTACGTCTTACGAGTTTAATCCAGTTATGGGTAACGGTATTTGGTAGTAACGGCTTGCCTTCGAGGTCACTGAAAACCAAATCATCATCTTTTAGCGGTACTCCCAGCATGGCCCGGTCTAGTTGTTGCTTTTCTCGGTGTTCTCTCAGGACTGAGGTAGCCAGTGGTGACAGGTCTATCATACGCTTCCCTTTAGCTGTTTTGGGTTGCCTGATAATCACCTTGCCACCTATCAGCACGTGCAGGCTCCGGGTAACATAAATCTTGCAGAGTAATAAATCGAGGTCACACCATCGCAAGGCTAATAGTTCACTTCGCCTCATGCCAGTGAATAGGGCGGTGTGATACAAAGCAAAGTAGGGTGTCTGTCTGGCAGCTTCAAGAAAAGTGGTAATCTCATCGCTGTCCCATGTCTGCATTTCAATACCCTGGGCACGTGGCGGGCGGACAGCATCGGCGGGATTCCTTGCCAACAATCCCCACTCTACAGCCGTTTGCAGGGCTTTGTGTAAACACGTATGATGGTGTCTTACCGTCTGAGCACTCAGGCCGTTAGATAGCTTCTCAGAATAGAAATGCTGTAAGTGCTCAGGTTTTAAGCCGTTCAAGGTCACATTCCCCAGGGACGGTATAAAATGATGCCGGCAGATATGCTCATACCCTTCGGCTGTCCTGGGGGATAAGTTCGGTAAGACATAATCCTTTAACCAGTCCTGTAGGAATAGCTCAAGGCGAATTTTACCGGACTGAATAAGTACGCCGGTGTCAGCTTGGTGTAGCAGTTCCGTGAGCTTCCGTTTAGCATCCTTCTCAGTCCCCCGAACGGTAGTCCACTGGTAGCGGTACCTTTTCGTTTTTAAGTCCTTACCCAAGCTAACGGCTACATTATAAAGACCCTTGCCACGTTGCCGGATATAACCGCGCCCGTAGGCTCTTTTTGCCTTTGTCTCTGTATCGTGATTATTCATTGGTTACCCCCTTTTTCTTCGCGTCTTAAAGGTCTGTTCATCACTATCCCTAATCCCCCTCTGTATTACTCCCCTTATCTGTTCGGCGCCATCCCTTGCAATAGAATAGCTAGCTTTACCCCTTTTTGTCCTCTCATGCTGTACCTCCTCGGGTTTAACTTCGATAACTTCATCAGTAACTTTGTTGAATGCTTCCATTATCCTCTTTTTTTCTTCCGGTGTTTTTACTTTTAGAACCGGACCCTTGAAAGAAGGAAGGTACTTCATGCACGAATTCAAATAATTTGAGTAGTCTTTCTGTACGTCCTTAGGCTGCGTTAACCAAATAGGCGATATAACCCAAATTTTCGATTTCTCGGGTTCGCCTTTTGATTGAAATAAATCCAAGTCTAATTCGAAGGTTTCAAAATCTTTTAGATTACCGTGCTTGATTTGGTATATTTGCTCCAACGTACTATATTCATAAACCCACCAAGAAAGCCACCATGTGATGTTGGGAGGCTCTTTACCTTCATTAAAATTCAATATTGTGGGGTATAACCTTGATACCCATACTGCTTCGCGCCTGCTCATGGGCTTAAATCTTTGCTCCATCCAGTAAACTTGCATTTTTAGCAGCATTGTTAAAGAGCCTGGGGAAAGCGGGAAATGTTCTAAACTCCCTAAAGTCCAGGGTCTTTCTTGAGGACTAGCCCACATGTCCCGCAAGTTAGAAATATTATCGGCTATTATTTTTTGAATTGATCTTTTTTGAGGTATTTCTTCTTGCTTCAGGCCATATTTATCGTGCTCCCTAAGTAGATGGTTGCGGATCTGATTAGCGGAGAAATCCCGGTTATCTTTCTTCACTTTAACGATTGCATCTATAACGTAATTTTCTATATTCCTGGAATGTCCCCTTGGCATATTCGCACCTCTCGATACCAATTAATACACATTATCTTACCATTAAGCTTCATTTAGATTAATGCGCATATCAGCACAACTAGCTTCACTCATAGCACTCATGAGCTAAATATGTATGCACACACATGATATCATAGTACTAAACAGGACTGGTGTCAACAGGGAGGTATAGAAATGGCGGACGAAAGATTAACGTTGTCGGTAGAAGAGTGCGCAAAACGGCTTGGGATCGGGCGCAATTCCGCTTATGAAGCTGTAGCCAGAGGCGAGATCCCGGTAATCAGAGTCGGGAAACGCCTACTAGTGCCGAAAGCCCAATTGGACAAGCTTTTGACTGGTGAAACTCCTTTGTTTAAATCACAGAAAAAAGGAACGGTCGAGTCCTAACAGAACCGGCAAAGGGAATGGTTAACACTTTTTTCTCGTTATTCGTAGTGAAAGTGACTTGGCTGAGTGCGTTACTTATCCATGCTTGGCTATATAGTCAGGACAGACCATTATTGCCGATTAGTCGTAGTGAGAAACCGGCGTGCAAGCATTAAGATTAGGAGAAACGGTATGCGGCGAAGGGAATCCATAAAACCCTTACAGAATGTTGGAAGAGCTATCAGAGCGAGCCGAGCCTACTTGAAACCCGATGAGATAGCACGCCTAGAGGAGTCAGCTGCCAACCTCAGGGATAAGCTGCTCATCAGACTTCTATTTCATCTTGGCTGTCGAATCAGTGAGGCCCTGGGTCTTGAGGTAAAGGATATAGATTTTACTCAAGGCACGGTTACCATTCAACATCTCAAGATCCGAATTAAGCTTTCTTGCCCTGAGTGTAGCGCCCGACTAGGGAAGAACCACACATTTTGCCCCAAATGTGGCGTAAAAGTGGCAGAGGCATTAGCCAAAGAGCAAGAGCATCGAAGAATGAGAACGCTCCCTCTAGATGAGGGCACTTTGGAAATGATGAAGGATTATATCGAGCGTGGTGGCCCGGTTACCCGGAACGGAAAGGAACTCCTATTTGGCATCAACCGGCACAGAGCCTGGCAAATTGTTGGAACATGTGCTGAGAGAGCTGGCCTGCCCAAGCTGGTTAACGCGGAGACGGGGAAAGTACACAACATTAGTCCGCATCGACTGCGAGATGCCTTCGCTGTTCATGCGGTAAAACTTGATGATTCTGGAGATGGATTAAGAATGCTGCAGGAGCACCTGGGGCATGCCTCTTTCAATACAACCGCCAGATACAGAAAAGTTGCGTCTGTTGAGCTTAAAGAGTGGTATGACAAGCTGTGGCAGAAAGAGGTAAAACCGGATGGAGCTTAGACCGACAAATGGCGGCTTCACCAGACCTTTTGGAACCGCCTGGTTCATTATTGAGTTTCTGAAAGGCCACGGACCTGCAGACTCTAAAGAGATAGACCCTGATATCGGAGCTCCAATGACGGACATTCATTTTGAGTATAAAAGCGCCCTGCATCGAGCTCACGCCAAGGACATGGTCGAGGTTGAAGAGGAAAAACGAATAAGACGCGGCAAACCTGTCTACACCGAAGAGGAATACAACGAGCGTTACTATTACTTTCTCGAACGCATCCCCTATAAATTGCATAAAATGAGATACGCCAGTTTCACGCGGTATTTCGGCCATTTGAAACGCCTAGGCTGGGTTATTGAGAGTGGTATAACTGAACCATCAAGCATCCAGGACGACTATCCACCGGCTCCGTCTCGGGTTTTCTATCGACTCACCGAGGCCGGCTGGAAAGCAACACCTGAAGAGATGGCCGACCCGTTGATAACCCTCTACCATTACTCCAGGGAACAGCGCAGCGCTAAGCGAAGCCGCTACGTCAGGACTTAGGAAAAAACTATTAGTCCATCTTTGTAGCCCTCTATTTTTCGTTTACAGAGCCTCTTTATGACGCATCATCCCTAATGCCCCGATTAACTGGAAAAACATCGCAAGGTATTTTTATGTCCTGCGTTCCCTTCCCTCGGAGGGGGAGAGGATGCAATTGCTTCCTCTGATATCACAATTGCGCTTTTTGTGTGATGATGAGACTGGAAACACAAAAACGCACCTTAACAATTGAATACGTGAAAGCCCGACCTGAACGCTTGCCCTGAAAGGGGGTAAGCATGAGTTCAAACGTAGCAGCACTAGCAGCACCAAACGGCGATAACGGCAATCATAAAGGGCATTGTAGCCGATGCGGTAAGGTCTGGACACTAAAGGAAAGGCAGGGCATTTGTCAGTGGTGCAATAAGCCCGCAAGCTGTCAAAGCTCCACTTCAAAGCCCCGCCATATCAAGTCTAGGTCAAACGGAAGGCGAAAGCAACCTAACAGCAACGGCAACGGCTATGACCACTTACAGGGCGAATGGCTGACCTATTATAAGGTAGCCTTGCCGTTTGCCAACAGCGTGCCAGACCGAGAGGACTTACTCCATACTATAATCAGCAACCTCGCCGATGCTGGCAGAAACAACGGACATAAGCCTGATAATCAAAGCTGGATGTATCGGATTGCCAGCTTCACCAAAGCCCAATACTGGAGAGACCACTACAGACAAATTAACGGCTTAGATTGCGGGCGGTGTAGCAATAAGCAACGGCAGAAGTGTAAAAGGGAATGGCTTTACGGCAAATGTCCGAAGCTGGTCAAGATAGAGAGCCTGAATAAGCCCATCGCAGACAGTGAAGGCAATATAACCGAACTTGGGGAACTGATAGCCGATGATAAGGCTCTTGACCTTGACGCTTGGCTGGATTATAAGACCTTCCTGTTGACCAGTCCAGAACGGCTGATACTCATCGGTGAGAAGATACGAGACGGGATAACTTTGACCAAAGCAGAACATTCTTACTTAGAAAGATTTAGGAAACGAGAGCAAAAAAAGCTGTTTGAAGCGAGGAATTTTAGCCCCTTTGCCCAAATACTATAGTGGCAGCACGTTAAGGCTAGCGTCTCGCAGCTTGACGGAAGCTGACTACTAGGTGAAGCTGGCAGATTTGCCCTCTAGCCAGATAGCCAAAAGGGGGTTAAGTGGAAAAACTGAATATTGTGGGCAAGCGTTCAGGTAACGGCTTCGTAGCTCATAGGGCTACGCTGGTAAACGCCCTGTCCAGGGCATTGGCCGAGAGGCTGATGTTACTGGACTTCACGGTAGGGCGTAAAGGGTTACTCGGTTACCTTAAGGCGATTGCGGGGTCAAACGTGGTCAAGGTTGTCCCTTCGACAAGCTCAGGACAAGTCCCCGCCAATGGTGCTGATAGCGAGTCGCATGGCATCGGGAAACGCCTCAAGGTGATTTGCGGTAGCAATACCAGTTACCTTGAGGACATGGCTTGGATTGGGGATAAAACCCCGATGACCATCGCCGATGTCAGGGTAAGCCCGAATAACGCCGTCAAGCCTAACATCGGGAATGTGGAGCTTGCCGAGGCACTTAGCAGAACGCTACCCTTTACCGCTACCGAGGACAACAGACCTGTCTTACAGTGTGTGTTGTTCAAGGCTGGTGAGGGCAAGCTCAAGCTGGTGAGCGCCGATGGTTTCAGGCTGGCAGTCCAGACCATAGACTTTGACGGCGAGGGCCAAGCCCTGATTGTCCGTGACGACCTGGCGGGTATCGCCAACGCCCTGCGGAAAGCAAGGCGGGTCAACCTGAACTTTGAGGCAAGCGGTGAGAGCCTTGACGGAACGAAGCTGATTATTGATACCGAGGCAATTCGGTATAGCTTCGTAAGTGCCGATGGCACTTTCCCCGATTATGAGAAGCTCATTCCGAATGAGGCAAAAACCGTTGTCCACTTTGACACCGTTGAGGCTGGCAAGGCGATAAGCTCCCTCAAGGTGCTTGCCGATAGCAAGTCATACCCGATAGACCTAACCCTTGACGGCGGTATAGTAATGACCAGTCCCGATGATAAAGGGGAAGTTACTATGCCAGCCGATATTGAGGGCGAGGTCAACAGGGTGAGACTTGACGGCAAGTATCTCGCCGATGCCTTAAAAGCCTGTAGCGGTATGGTGGACTTCAAGCTCACCGATGGTAACTCGCCAGTCCTCTTTCAGGTTGACGGATACCTGCTTGTTACCATGCCGATGATGGTAAGCACCGAGAAGCCGAAAGCCGAGCCAGCCGCCGAGCCAGCACCCGCCGAGGAAGCCGAACCAACCGAGCCAGAAAACACCGAGGCAACCGAAGCGGTAGCCGAAGCCGAGGCAATCACCAAAGCCGACAAGCCGAAGCGGAAGCGCAAGGCGAAAGAACCAGTAGCCGTATAAATTGAACGCTTGACCGAACAGAAAGCCACGCAAAAGAGGCGGGGGTAACTCCGCCTCTTTTTGTCTTTTTCAGGGGTAATCGTTCCCCTTCAGGGAGAATCCTTCAGGGTGAACCCTACGTGGGAACGGCTACCCCTTTTTTGTTTGTAGCGGAAGAATCAGTCCGAGAAAGGAGGTGATTTTCCAATGGCAGCAGAAGATATCGTCTTTGTCCTCACCAAAGAGGATGTCATTGAGTGCGCCAGGGAGATGGATATCCCCGGGCAAGCCATAACCGATGATGTCCTGCGCATGGTGAGAAAGGGTGTGGACAACGGGCTGGAGTGCTGGTCGGAGGTCGTGAAGGAAGCCATAAACTTCGCTCTCAAAAGCTAGTCTGTAACCCGCTCAAATCTACAGGGCTACCCATGCCCTGAAAAGGAGGTGAAATCGTGCCTATAAAATGGAGCGCCTTGAAGGTAAGCGAGGCAGTCGACAGGATTGAAGAACACTTCAACCAGGCTGTCGAGCCACTGGAGCAAGCCCGTACTACCGCCCAGGAAGCCCGGAGGATAGACAATCTCCCGCAGTACATAGACCAGTACTTAACTCGCATCATAAGCGAAATAGACCGGGCTATCGGCGGCAGCCAGTGGGAGCCGGTCGGGCGAATAAGAGTGGGGATGAAGGACATCCGCGACAATATCCCCAGTGGAGCCGTCGAGCAAGACCAGGCCAGCCGGAAATATGGCAGCACACAATCTCTTATCTAAAACTGTCTCAAAGTGTTTCAAAGTGATGCATTTTGATGCAAATTGTATCACTTCCAGGGGCTACCCATGCCCAAAATAAGAGAAGAAGGGAGGTGATATGAATGGGAGGTCAACTCGACCTCTTCCAGGAAGCCAGGGTCGAGATAGAGAAGCCGGAACCGATGACCGAGGTCAGACTGGGACGCCGGTCCGTCCGGCTCCCGCTGCGCAAGCAGCGCAGGGCAGCCCTGGCCAGGCTGATGGATATCCTTGCAGACCTCGAGGACAAGGATATCTACATCGGCTCTTACGACGCCGGCGGCCGCCACTTCTGGTTGGACAACCTGAAGCTCCCCAAGCTGCAACTGGAATACCATCCCACCAGCTATGGCGACTCCAACTATATCCCCGGCGTCATTGTGCTCCGGGGCAGCCGCAGCG